>Ga0192244_10005_pt1 | contig 149404 bp, 138 predicted proteins | sample Koala_Koa27_L3_FD_131234 | JGI IMG/M metagenome (GOLD analysis project Ga0192244, IMG submission 131234) | Enriched cells from koala feces incubated with labeled cellulose particles, San Francisco Zoo, California, United States - Koala_Koa2-7_L3 ... | reverse complement strand
CACAACAAGGTGTAAAGCCGATGGATGCAATTGGTAAACCGTTCGATACGGAACTGTTTGAAGCAATTGCTGCAATTCCGGCACCGGAACCTGAGTTGAAGGGAAAAGTGGTCGATTCCGTACAAACAGGTTACATGCTGTATGATAAAGTTCTCCGGCATGCCAAAGTAGTCGTTGGAGAATAAAATGTAAAGAAAAAAACAAAGAAACAAGAGCAAGCAAATAACAAAGAAATGGCTAAAAGGGATTATTATGAAGTGCTGGGTGTTGAAAAGAATGCGTCGGCAGATGAGATAAAAAAAGCTTATCGAAAGAAGGCAATCGAATTTCACCCAGATAAGAATCCGGATGATAAGCATGCCGAAGAAAAATTTAAAGAGGCTGCAGAAGCTTATGATGTATTAAGTGATCCCCAGAAACGTCAGCGTTATGACCAGTTTGGTCACGCCGGGGTCGGAGGAGCATCTCAGGGAGGCTTCGGCGGTGGCATGTCCATGGAAGATATTTTCTCCCAGTTTGGTGATATCTTCGGTGGACATTTTGGTGGTTTCGGTGGTTTTAGCGGCTTTGGCGGATCCCGTGGCGGACGCCGGGTAAACCGTGGCTCAGATCTTCGGGTGAAGGTGAAACTCACCTTGAAAGAGATCGCTACAGGAGTAGAGAAAAAGATCAAAGTCAAAAAATATGTTTCCTGTTCCCAATGTAATGGTAGTGGAGCGGAAGATAGCAACAGCACTGCCACCTGTGACACCTGTCGCGGAAGTGGTGTGGTGACCCGTGTGACCAACACAATTCTCGGACAAATGCAGACACAGTCTACCTGTCCGACCTGTAATGGGGAAGGAAAGATCATTACTAAAAAATGTGCTTCCTGTAGTGGGGAAGGCATTGTAAAAGATGATGAGGTAATCACCATCAATATTCCGGCCGGTGTAGCAGAAGGAATGCAGCTTTCTATGAGTGGAAAAGGAAATGCGGCCCGTCATGGAGGTATTAACGGGGATTTACTCATTCTGGTGGAAGAAGGACCGCATCCGGAACTGATCCGGGATGAGAATGATCTGTTATACAATCTTCTCCTGACTGTTCCACAGGCAGCATTAGGGGATTCGGTGGAAGTGCCGACGATTGACGGAAAAGCAAAAGTGAAGATCGAGCCGGGAACTCAACCGGGTAAAGTTTTACGTTTGCGTAATAAGGGGTTACCTTCAATTAATAGTTATGGAACCGGTGACCTGCTGGTAAATGTAAGTATATATATTCCGGAAACTCTTTCTTCTTCGGAAAAAGAGACCCTAAGAGGATTGGATAATTCACCCAATTTCCAACCGAATAAATCCATTAAAGATAAGATCTTTAATAAATTCAGAAGTATGTTTGACTGATCTTCCGGATCTGTATAATAAAAAGCATGGTTCATATCAGGTAGTATACCTTTTATGAACCATGCTTTTTATTTAACTGAAAGAAATATTCCGTTCCCGGGAATGACTATCTGACACTTTCACGTCTGTTGTGTGAGTGTCCTACGGGTATTTCCGGCGTCATACAGACAGACTATTGTTACCCTCTACACCCTGGCTCCGTTAGGTGCCTACCTTATGAGTGGTCAGGTAGGCACCTCCTTGCGCTACCCTCTACACCCTGCGGATAGTTTCCCGGATGCCGGATAATAAAGAGTAGGCTATCCGGCCCGTTGTAGTGGTAAGGGGGCTTTTGGGGATTCCCTTTAATCCTGGAGGAGCCTGTATTTATGAGGGGGAATAGGGCCGTGTTAGTAGCTTAAAAAAGTATAGCCATATAAACAAGGAGGTGTCCCAAAAGTAAAACAAGAAAATTAAAAAGTTACGATTTATAAGTAATTACCCCAATAGGGGTTACATGTAAATAACCCCGGGTAGAACCCGGGGTGTAGGCGAAAGCCCTCTCCTCCACAACCCTGAAAGGGTTGAACCCGCTTCGGGGTTCATAGTGTGTGGCTGCTTTCCGCCACGGGTTTCACCCGCGGTTATTTACATTCAAGCCCTCCGGGCTTACAATCTGTAACTTTGTCAAAGAGCATATAGACTTTTGGGAAACCCTTCTGTTAAGTGTTAATTGTCAGGTGTTTATTTGAAATGGTGAATAGGTGAATACCTAAAATAAATTTGCAGGGAGCATTTTACCGGATGCTCCCTTTCGGAAAATATCTCTTATTTATTCGGCTGGTTGATATAAATATCGTTTGATACTTCTTTTAGGTGTCTTTTCAAACTCTTCCTGATGCACTTTACATCCGGACACTTTGCTGTAGGATGGCATTTCGCTGTTTAGCTGGTCTATATTTTTCTGTATTAAGTTTTGGATCTGGCCATGTTCTATTCCGGCTTTATCAATCTGTTCCCAATCCGGATAGATCAGCGCTATTAATTTACTGTTTTGGGAGATAATGAGTGATTCAGCTACATACAGCATGTTATTTAACCGGTCTTCTATCTCTTCCGGGTAGATATTTTGTCCACTGGCACCTAAGATCATGGTCTTGCTTCTACCCCGGATATAGAGGAAGCCGTCCGGATCAATGGTTCCCAGATCACCGGTTCTCATCCATCCTTCCGGCATCATGACTGCTTTCGTTGCTTCCGAGTTTTTGTAATATCCCAACATCACGTTGGTGCCACGGACCAAGATTTCCCCTACTACACGGGCAGGGTCAGGCGATTCAATTTTTGCTTCCATCCGGTCTACGATCCGGCCCACCGATCCTGCTTTGAAGGTATCCCATTGCTCATACGAGATCAAAGGTCCGCATTCCGTCATGCCATATCCTACGGTGTAGCGGAAATTGATCATCTTTAGAAAACTTTCCACTTCTCTGTTTAAAGAAGCTCCTCCGATCACGATCTCTTCAAATTGTCCGCCAAAAGCATCCACCAACTTGTCGGAGATGGTTTTCAGTACTTTTTTATTGATGACAGGTGTTTTCAGTAATAACTTGATAAGGGGCTTTTCCAGTTCCGGGAATATTCTATTCTTAACGATTTTCTCAATGATAAGAGGGACAGCTAAAATGAGTTTCGGTCTGACCCGTGAGAAGGCTTCCGCGATGATTTTCGGACTGGGAGTGCGGGTCAGGAAATGTACATGGCATCCTTTGTTCACCGAGTTCAGGATCTCAAATGCCAATCCATACATATGTGCCATCGGTAGCATACAGACGATATTATCGCCTGCGTTCATAAAGGGTAGATTGTCATAGGCAAACTGTGTATTACTCCACAGGCTCCGGTAGGGGATCATCACTCCTTTGGAGAAGCTGGTCGTACCGGATGTATAGTTCAGGACAGCCAGTTCTTCGGGTTTTTCTACGTGATATTTAATATCGGACGGAGAGAATGAGTGTGGGTAGCGTTTACCGAAATATTCGTTGATATGGCTACACACCATATAAACCTCTTTATTTTTAGCTTTGATTACGGAAAAATCATCCAGTAGCATGAATAATTCCACATCCGGCATTTTGCTTTCATTCAGGTTTTCCCAGTTACTGGAAGCTGCTAAAACAGCTTTTGCTTCTGAATGGTTCACAATATGATGGATATTGTCCGGCTTAAAATCGTGCAGGATCGGTACCACTACAGCGCCGTAGGCCAGCGTACCAAAAAAACAGATGGTCCAGTTGGACGAATTCCGTCCCACCAATGCTACCTTATCCCCTTTTTTGATCCCTGAATTTTTAAGCAGGATATGATATTTTTCAATCCGGCGCGCTACATCTTTATAATGAAATGTATGTCCGTTATAATCCGAGAAGGCGGGTAATGCCCAGTTTTTCTTTATACTGTTCTCTATGAGTTCTAAAAATCTACCTTCCATGTGGGTTTGTTTTTATGAAAAACAAGTTTTCAGTTTTATTGTTGCAAATATAAATAAAAAGCTGAGTACCGGGCTCATAATCCGGTTGCTCTCAAACATTCTTTTGCAGGAAATTCAGTTGGAACAGCTATTGGAAAGTTGCCGGAAAGTTCTTATGTTTGTAGAAATTAATTCTATAAAGACGACCGGCATGATCATTAAAAGTTACAGACGTCTTTTTAACTGCCTGATGTTTTATCATTAAAACACTCTTCTTTTACTGAAGCGAACCGTTTCAGCGACTCTCTTTTTTATTTTATTCATCTTTCTTTCCTGCCTTTGTATATAAGGAGGTAAGTATGCTATCTATATAAATTTATGACTACTACTATCACTCATCAGGAAGTTCCGGTGGATCTTCCGGTACATACGGCCACAGAAGAGACGAATGCCTGTGGTATGAACAATCGTATTAAACGGTTGCGTAAACTCACTTTTGAAACCCAACCCTCTCTGTCTATTGAACGGGCATTGATCGAAACCCGTTTTTATAAGGAAAATTATGGTAAATATCCGATCCCGGTGTTGCGGGCGCTGAATTTTCTGGAGATATGTAAACAGAAGACGATTTACATTGGAGAGGATGAACTGATCGTGGGGGAACGGGGTCCACAGCCCAAGGCAGTTCCTACCTTCCCGGAGCTGACCTGCCACAGTGTGGAGGATCTGCATGTCCTGAATACCCGGGAGTTGCAGCGCTATACGATCAGCCAGGAAGAGATTGACACCTATGAACGGGAAGTCATTCCTTACTGGAAAGGGAAAACGCAACGGGAACGTATTTTCAGTCATGTGCCGGACAGTTGGCGGTCATTGTATGAGGCCGGGTTGTTTACTGAATTTATGGAACAACGGGCACCGGGACATACGGCACTGGATGGAAAAATATACCAGACCGGTCTGCTGGACCTGAAAGAGAGGATCGAAAAAGAATTAGAAAATCTGGACTTTATTCATGATCCGGAAGCGACTGACAAGCAGGAGGAGTTGACCGGGATGTCTATTTCCTGTGATGCGGCCATCCTGTTTGCGGAACGGCATGCAGATCTGGCGGAGGAAATGGCTGCTAAGGAAAAGAATCCGGAAAGGGTTGCCGAACTACGGAAGATTGCGGAGGTGTGCCGCCGGGTTCCTGCCCATGCTCCCCGGACATTCCACGAAGCCATTCAGATGTATTGGTTTATTCATTTAGGAACCATCACTGAATTAAATGGCTGGGATGCGATGAACCCGGGACATTTTGACCAGCATCTGGCTCCTTTTTATGAAAAAGAGGTAGCTGCCGGACTGTTAACCCGTGAGGAAGCGAAAGAGCTACTTTGTTGTTTCTGGATCAAAGTCAATAATCAACCTGCCCCTCCGAAGGTGGGTATTACGGCGAAAGAGAGTGGAACGTATAATGATTTTACCAACATAAATATCGGTGGAGTCAAACCGGATGGCAGTGACGGAGTCAGTGAGGTTTCCTATATCATGCTGGAAATCATCGGAGAGTTGCATATTCTCCAGCCGGGTAGTTCTATCCATATCAGTGCCCGTACACCGGAGCGTTTTCTCCGGGCCGGATGTAAGGTGATCCGCCAGGGAAACGGTTATCCTTCTGTGTTTAACCCGGATGTCTATATTCAGGAGATGCTTCGCCAGGGTAAGTCCCTGCAGGATGCCCGCGAAGGGGGATGTAGTGGATGTATTGAGGTGGGGGCTTTCGGTAAAGAGGCCTATCTGCTGACCGGTTACCTGAATGTTCCCAAGATACTGGAGGTGACGCTGAACAACGGGTATGATCCGGTTTCCGGAAAGCTGGTCAGTATACAGACCGGAGACCCGAAGGACTTTTCCTCTTTTGAAGAACTGTATGAAGCTTTCCTGAAACAGTTGAATTATATTGTGGAACAGAAGGTAGCCGTCAGTAATTATATTGACCGGATGTTTGCTAAATATGCCCCGGCCACTTTCCTTTCCCTGTTTATTGATGATTGTATAGCCAAAGGAAAAGATTATTATGACTGTGGTCCCCGGTATAACACGACTTATATCCAGTGTACAGGGTTAGGAACTATTACAGACAGCCTGTCCGTGATCAAAAAGCATGTGTTTGAGGATCAGATATTTTCTATGGAGGAATTACTGGAAGCGGTGGCCGGTAATTTTGAAGGAAAGGAACCTGTCCGCCAGTTCATTCTGAACCGGACTCCCTTCTTTGGAAATGATGACCCGTATGCGGATGAGCTGGCAGTGAGAGTCTATAATGATCTGTATAGTGCGATTGACGGAAAACCGAATACCAAAGGGGAAACTTTCCATTTGAACATGCTTTCAACCACCTGCCATGTCTATTTTGGAAAAGTCCTGGGAGCGACTCCTAACGGACGGTTAGCCGGTACTACTATTTCGGATGGAACCTCTCCTTCCCATGGGGCGGATACGCACGGCCCTTCTGCTGTGATCAAATCGTTAGGGAAGCTGGACCAGGTCAAAAGTGGTGGGACGCTGCTGAACCAACGGTTCCTGCCTAAGTTGTTGAAGAGCGACGAGGACATTGCCAAACTGAGTTCGTTGATCCGTAGTTATTTTGCCCTGGGTGGACATCATATCCAGTTCAATATTGTGGATTCGGAGACTTTATATGCTGCTCAGAAGACTCCGGAGAATTACCGGGACCTGTTGGTCCGTATGGCAGGCTACAGTGACTATTTTAATGATATGAATGCCGATCTGCAGGCGGATATTATTACCCGTACCCAGCAGGATTCTTTTTGATATGAGTTTGGTATTTGATATTAAGCGCTACTCTATAAATGACGGGCCGGGCATCCGGATCACGATCTTTCTGAAAGGATGCCCCCTGTCCTGTCTCTGGTGCCATAATCCGGAAGGGATTTCTGTCCATAAACAGAAAATGTACACGGCTAAGCGGTGTCTGGGATGTGGTATGTGTGTCAATCGTTGTCCTTCTGGTGCTTTGTCTTTAACAGAGCAGGGCATACGTACGGATCATAGTCTATGTGTATTATGTGGTACATGCGCAGATATCTGTCCGGCCAATGCCATGGAACTATCCGGAAGATCTTATACGGTTGCCGAACTGATGAAAGAGATTGAAAAGGAATTGGTCTTTATGGACCAGTCAGGAGGAGGAGTGACCTTTTGCGGAGGGGAACCTCTTATGCATCCCGGCATGTTGATGGAACTATTAAGACAGTGTGGTCAAAAGGAAATCCACCGGGCAGTAGATACGACATTGTTTGCCAGACGAGAAATCATTGAGCAGGTGATGCCGGAAACAGATCTGTTCCTGGTGGATCTGAAGCACATGGATACAAAGAAGCACCAGCGATTCTGTGGCGTACCGAACGAGTTGATCTTATCTAATTTGCAGTATCTGGCAGCTTCCGGCAAGGAGTTTCTGATCCGGATCCCATTGATCGGGGGGATAAATACAGATGACGAAAATCTTTTGCAAACAACTGCTTTTCTCCGGGATCTGCCGGGAGAAAAGAAAACGGTTCATTTACTTCCCTACCATGATATTGCTAAAGGAAAGCATGAAAAATTAGGAAGTGTCTATAATTCACAGGGAATCTCTTTGTCCTGTCCTTCACGGGAAGTACAGGACAAATGGGTTTCTTTCATGCAGGAGCATGGCTTGTCTGTTTCCGTAGGCGGATAAACAGGAGAACTTATTTCCGGTTCATTTCCTCTAACAGGAATTCGACACAGACCTGTGGATAATACATCATGAATTCTTCTACTGTCGCACCTTCCAGCCTGTCCAGTACTTTATTGATAAGGCCCGGATAAGAGGCTTCCACGATGTCCTGAAACATGTAATTGAAAGGACCTATTTTTACAGTACCGCTTAAAAATACGTCGATCAGCAGATAGTAGCTATCCGGTGCATGTTGTAAGATGTATTTTTTGAATTCCCTGTATTCATCCGTATCCATGTAAGGTTGAGTACTACTATGGATGGCAATTTCAGGAGTATTACATTTGTTTTCTAAATTTTCCAGCTTCTCTTCAAAAGCAATTTTAAGAGCCGGGTCTAATTGAGCCACCCCTTCTGTTACTTTTGTTCTCATATCATTATTTATAGAAAACAGGTCATAAGAAGTATAGTCCTGTTCCTCACTACCACAAGATACAGCGAGTGTAGCTAAACATGCTATTATGAAGCCGCATATCATAGATAAATGCGCTCTTTTCATATCGCTATCTTTTAAAATTAAACAATCTGTTGCCTTAACCTATTTAAAAATAAAAACGTAAATTTAAATGATATCGTATTTTATTAATTCTTTTTATGGAATAATCACTTATATTTTCTGCAAAGATATAAAATATTTTATCATTCATTCACTCAAATAACAGAAATTCAGTCAATAAAGTTTTGTTGAAGAAAAGAAATCTGTTAAAAATATTTTGTTTTGATAATACAAAGAATAGAATTGATACAGATTTTAAATATTTCATCCTGCTGGTTAATCTCCGTTCCATCCTTTATAGCGATATCCCTGTGCTGTAAATAGTTCTCCGGGAAAGCGGGAATTATGAAAGGAAAAATGAATACTGTCAGCCGTAGCACCTGAGGGTGTGGTGGCTTCGTTCAGCAGAAGCCGGCCATTCATCAGGGTAAATGTTTCCGGGGAAGAGGTCACATTCCCTGCCAGATTCTCGATCTCGTTGCCGGAAAAAGTGAGAGTAGATATCTCACAGGTTATCTTTCCGTTAATAGCCCAGGGATTTTCAGGGTTTTCATTATATTCTCCGATCCGGATCCAGCATTGATCCGGATCGTACCCGGATGTATTGGCTATGTAACAGTAATCTTTCAGAAGCTCCTCTCCCTGCTGGTTGTAGACATAGATCCTGTATTGGCCACCCAGCGGAGCTATGGGGGTGTATTCAATATCATATTCCCGGTGTGTATCACAGGCTGTGATCATTCCTAATAAAATGAAGAGCAGATATGTATAGGTTGATTGTTTCATGGTCTGTTTTATTTAGGGGTTTTTGTAATTCGTATGCCACCACAGCGGGGAAGATATGCTTTTTGTTTCCGGAGCATTCGGATTGTAGGAGGAAGAGATGGAAGGAATGAGTAACCGGTGGGGAAATTCCTGAGGTTGAAGTACCGTATTTCCAGGTGTGACCAGGGTTCCTAATACATATCCTTCCATCAGGCCTTCTGTCTGGTTGCTCACCCGGACCCGGGAAGCCGTACTGATTTCCGGATAACCGGTCCTGTTCCGGTCAAAGAAAGCATCCCACGTATTGGCTTTTGCCGCTGCTACCCATTTTTGTAGCATGATAGACCGGATCATGGTTTCTGTTGTGGAATCATTGAATTCATACGTTCCACCCGGGGCAATATAGAGTGAAGCATCATATCCCCAGCGGGAAAAAGCTTTGGTGACTCCTTCCTCATAAGCTGCTTTCGCCTGTCCGGATGCCCCCAGTCTGGCATACGCTTCCGCTTTCATAAAGGCGACTTCTGCGCTATTCATCAGATAAACCGGATCATCATATGCCTGCATGAGGGGAGAGGAGTGGCTGAGTGGGATACTTTCCTCTTCCCCTTCTATATAGGAAGGGAGGCTACCGGCCGGCAATCCTCCGTATACCTGCCGGATGGTGGGGCTTTCCAGCGTATTGGAATAGGTGGTGGGAATATAATATTCACTGATTCGCGGATCCTGGTTTCCTATCAGAAACTCCGTAAAGGTGTGACAGGCACGGACATTTTCCTAGGAATTCAGGGTCCGGATATTGAATTCATAGAAAGGATTCCCTTTATAAGCCGTATCTTCAAACCCGGTGAATTTGCAATCCTCTTCCAGGAATCCTCCCTCTGCCAGTAATTCCTGTATGGCCGTTTGGTAAGTCCCGAAGTCCCTTAACAGGATCTTTAATTTCAGGCTTTTGGCAAACGCAATCCACAGATCTATGTTTCCACGGAAATAGAAATCTTCGTTTCCGATCGCCGGATGGTGACTTTGTTTAGCCTCCTGCTGCCGGGAGAGGGCTTCATCCAGTATCTTCAGGAGTCCCGGATACACGATAGTTTTACTGTCATCATAGTGTGGGTATGGATAATGGGTAGGATCCAGTGCTTCTGTAAAAGGAATGTCTCCATACAGATCGGTAAGTATATGAAAATGATAAGCCATCAGGATTTTTCCGATCAACCAGTAATTCCATGCTTCTTTCTCCTCTGCCATGGCGAGTAGATATTGAATATCCAACAGTGTATTTGCATAGGCATTTTGCCAGAGGCTGTTATAGTCATCTGTGTTGAGACTGTAATTAACCAGGGGATAATAAATGCTGCCTGTATTTCCCTGTGTGGTATACTGCATCCACATGCTACCGATGATATATCCACTGTTTCCCAGTGTTGACATCGTGGTGGTATGGATGGAAGCCAGCAGGGTTTCCAGTGTGGCTGAAGTGGGATAGTTTGGATTCTCATTTATATCCAGGTAATCTTTACATCCGTTGAAGGAGAAAGAAAAAACAATCCCTATCATATATAGCTTAACCAGGTGATAACTTTTCATATGCGACTCCATGTTTATTAAAAAGATAATTTAATTCCTAATCCGTAGTTCCGGGTGGAGCTTCCTCCCGAAGTTTCACCAAATTCAGTCAGGATATCATCCCCGAAATTGCTAACTTCCGGATCTACATAATTATTCTTTTTCGGGGTAAACAGGAATAAATTCCTTCCGATAAGGCTGAAAGAGGCAGCAGTCAAAGGTGTACGGATTAAATATTTTTCCGGCAGCGTATAAAACAGCGCTATTTCCCGGATTTTAAAATAGTCTTTCGGAATGACATATCCTTTTCTGACCTCCGGATTGATAGAGGGGTTTCCCAGTGCATAGCTGATCTGGTCTGCCCGGATCATTAGGTTGTTTTCCACATATTCACCGTTGAGTATCTTTACGGAGTTCGGGATGATATACGGGTTACGTTCATTGAAGAGGGTATGGGTGGAGCTTCCGGTATACAGGGAAAAAAAGGCAGTGCCGGAATACATATATCCTCCCTTTCTCCAATCACCTGCCACATGTAAAGATAGGTTCTTATACTTCAGATGGGTGGTGAATCCCATGGTGAAGTCCGGTTGTGAGCCGCCCAATATCTCTTTTTGTGTATCACTTTCTATGGGAAAACCACTATTGTTCACCACAGTGTATCCGTAATAAGGACTGTTTTCATCCGTCACTTTTTCAGATGCGGGAATGGAAAAGACACCGAGGGGTTGTCCTACCATCGCTATATACTGTACTCCTAACTGGCTCACGATGGTGTATTCCGTCACATTGTCCCACAACTTTTTAACCAGGCTTTTGTTTTTGGCAAAGGTCACTCCCAGCTCCCACTTCCAGTCATAGGTCTGAAGGACAATCAGATCCATCATCAGTTCTATCCCTTTATTTTCGATATGGCCTATGTTTCTGCTTTGGCTGGTATACCCGGTTTCCGGTGGCAGGTCTGCCTGAATGATCTGGTCTTTGGTTTGCCGGTTGTAATAGGCCGCATCCAGCCTGAGTCTGTTTTTCAGAAAGTGACCGGATATACCCAACTCATATTCCGTGGTCTTTTCCGGTTTCAGATCCGGATTAGCCAGGATGTTACTGACTGTGAGTCCTGTCACATTATTTAAAGGTAACCAGGTATAAGAAAATTCTCCCGGATCTCCACTTACGGTCGTATAATAATTCTTTGTTAAATAGACATCCGCATCATTCCCCGTCTGTCCGATGGCTGCGCGAACTTTCAGGAGGTTAATTCCCGTATCTTTCAGTTGTGGGAAAAGTTCCGTGAGAATCAGGGAGCTATTGATTCCTCCATAGAAAAAAACTATTCTGATGGGAAGGGAGGGTGGAAGACCAGTCATTTCTTGCGGAGATATTCAGGAAGATCCAATCTTTATATCCTATTTCTGCCTGTGCAAAAACACCGATCATTCTGCGGGACCATTTTTGCGAATGAGACATGATCTCTCCGGATGTATTGGCCAGGCTATACCATCCTTCTATGTCTAACTGATTGACACTGGAATATCCGGAATGTGAACTTTGACTGTTTAAATTCCAGCCTGCCAGTCCACCTACGGAAAAATCTCCGGGTTTATATCCGGCTGTCATCAGGATGGTTGCATCTAATTGGCGCAGGTGATAGAAGGGTTCGCTATAATATCCTGCTCCCGGCATCTTCCCTCCCAGACTATTGTAAGAGCCTTCTGTGAAACTATAAGCAGGCGTTTGGATGTTCATATCCTGATCCAGCAGATCAGTAGCCACACGGCCGGTCAGGTTCAATCCCGGCAGCAGTTCATATCCTACCTCCACTTTTCCCAGCAGGTGGTCTTCTATGTAATGGGTGTGAGGATTACTTGCCAACCAGTAAGGGTTGGAAGTGGAATGGGAAAAATAATTATCCGTATTATAGCGTTCATCGTTGTAGTCTTTCATCATGCTGAGATCTATATCCACCGGATGCTGTAGGATTTGCATTTCCAATCCGCCGATCCGCTGAATATCTTTACGGATATAATTAACGGACGCTTCCATTTTCAATTTTCCGGTTTGAACATATCCACGCAGAGAAAAGGTATGTCTTGTGTAATCATCCGCATGGTGAGGAACGATCCCATTGTTGTGCAGATGCCCATAAGAAGTAATGATACCGGCTCTCTCATCTCCATAGCGAAGGGTTAGGGTCTGATTGGTTTCCAAACCGGTTTTATAAAAGTTACGCAGGTTGTTTTTTACGTAGCTATACGGTTTATACATGGGTTCTGCTAACTGGTCCGATCCCCATTCCCGCATTTTTCCATCCAGCCGGGGTCTCCAGGAATGATTTACGTTCCTTGCCCACCTTCCTCCTGTTCCCTGACCAAAAAGGTCCTGTGTCTGCATGACCCGTAAGACACTGGAAGCCATGATTGCCCCATCGTAGGTGATCTTTAATTTCTCTTTTCCTGCGTTTTTAGTTTTGATCATCACCACGCCATTCGCTGCCCGTGAACCATAGAGGGCAGTGGCGGATGCTCCTTTCAGGACGGTGACAGACTCTATATCTTCCGGATTGATGTCATTGGCAGAGTTCCCGAAGTCTAATTCAAGGTATCCGGCTTCATAATTGCTGACAGGGATACCATCCAGAATATAAAGAGGCTGGTTTTTATTAAAAGAGGAGATTCCTCTGATCTGGACCGTACGTGCGGACCCTGTCCACCCGGCTCCTGAAATGTTCATGCCGGCTACTTTTCCGGCCAGGCCTTCCAGCATGGAAACCGGCCTGGCAGCAGTCAGTTCTTCTGCTTTAATAGTCGTGGTGGCATATCCTAACGTTTTTTCATTTTTCCGGAGCCCAAACGCTGTGATCACCACTTCTTCCAACGCCTGTATATCCGGTTCCAGCACTATCCGGAGGTAAGGTTGGGCCGGAACTTCCTGAGAATGCATCCCTAAGAATGAGATCCGGAGTGTATTTGCCGGACCGGAAATGATGAGAGTGAATGTCCCGTCGGAACCGGTTACTGTACCCATGCCCGAAACCTTTTCTACAATTGTTGCACCGGAAACAGGTTCACCATCTTCTGATGAGATCACGATCCCGGACACTTCTGTTTTTTGTGCCACTACCCACCCGGTGTTTAACGATAAACAAAGTAGGAGACAAGCTAATCTTTTCATGGATACCTTGTTGAGTTTAGTTAGAGTTATATAGTATTTTATCTCTTTATGTTAATATACAAAATAGTCAAAGGTCTGGGGAAGTGCAAATTTATTTATAAAATTTATTCTTTTGTGTAAAAAGTGAGTTTTTTAAGTAGTAGAATTTTCTTTTATTCATAAAAAACTCTGGCCATAATCCTTAATAAAATGGATCTGTGACCAGAGTCGAGTAATTATTTTATTATTCTATACTTTCCGCTTCTTACAGAGGATATTCTTCAAAAGCATATAATACGGTAGAGAGATAGCGTTCACCCGTATCCGGCAACAGGGTTACAATTGTTTTACCTGCATTTTCAGGAAGTAAAGCCAGTTGAGTAGCAGCATAGGCAGCAGCACCGGAAGAGATACCTACTAATAGGCCCTCTTTCTGGGCTAATTCACGGCTGGTACGAATGGCGTCATCATTCTGAACCTGGATGATCTGGTCCACTACATCCCCGTTGTAGGTTTTAGGAATAAAACCTGCTCCGATTCCCTGAATTTTATGGGGACCGGGATTCCCTCCGGAAAGGACAGGAGAATCTGTGGGTTCCACAGCAACGATCTTTACATTCGGATTATGTGCTTTCAGTGTTTTTCCTACTCCGCTAACGGTTCCGCCGGTACCTACTCCTGCTACAAAAATATCTACTTTGCCGTCTGTGTCTCTCCAGATCTCTTCTCCGGTAGTTCTTACGTGTACGGCAGGGTTAGCCGGGTTTTCAAACTGTTGCAGAATGATAGCACCCGGAGTCTCTTCTTTCAGCGCCTGTGCTTTGGCAATCGCCCCTTTCATTCCTTCTGCTCCCGGAGTAAGGACTAAGTTTGCTCCTAATGCTTTTAACAGATTGCGTCGTTCCAGACTCATGGTTTCCGGCATGGTCAGGATCAGTTTATATCCTTTGGAGGCAGCTACAAAGGCTAATCCAACTCCTGTATTACCGCTTGTCGGTTCGATGATCGTTGCGCCCGGTGTCAGCACTCCTTTGGCTTCCGCATCTTCGATCATGGCCAGTGCGATCCGGTCTTTGACACTACCGGCCGGATTGAAATATTCCAGTTTCGCGATCAGGGTAGCTTTCAGCTCTTTACTTGCATTATAATTAGAAAGTTCCAGTAGGGGAGTATTACCTACTAAGTCTGTTAGTTTTTTCGCAATCTTTGTCATCGTATTTTCTTATTTAAATTAGTTAATTTGAATCCTATGTTTTTTGATACAACAAAGATAGGGTAGGTTTAAGTTTCAGAAAATACCATAAACAGGGTATATTTAAGAGATCCCTGATTAAAAGGAAAATAAGCGGCAGGAAAGTGAAAAGAGAAAAAGGGTTTATCTTTTTCTTATCCGGTTTGTTATATTTTTTATTTACGTATTCCCCGATCCGTTTATAGGCTGTTGCTATATGTGCTTCCACTGTTTTTACAGAAATATCCAGTAAATCGGCAATTTCTTTTTGTTTGAGTTTATCATTCAATTCCAGCCGGAAAACTTCCCTGCATTTTTCCGGTAAAGAAAAAATGGCCTCCTGCACGAGTTCCCTGTATTCCTGATCCATTAGGTTTAATTCCGGAGTTTGGTCATCCGGAAGGTATTCTATACTATATAGTTCTAAAGTATCACAAAGATCAGCCCTGTTTTTCCGGATATAATGCAGACATTGGTTTTTAACAGAAGTATAAAGATATTTCTCAATATCCTGGATTTCCGTTAAGGCTTCTTTTCTTTTCCAGATGATGTAGAAAATGTCTGATACGGCTTCCTCACTTAATTCTTTGGATTTTAAGTAAAACAGCGCCAGATGAAATAATCTTTGATAATACATATCAAATAACGACCTGAAAGCATGTTTATCTCCTGCTGCGATTTTCCGGAGGCAGGTTTGTCTTTCTATGGAGGTATGTATTTCAGATTCAGGCATTTTGAAAAATAGACTTAACAAAGTGTGTTACAGGCAAAGATAAAATAAAAAAAGAATTTACAAAAAAATATCTTTCTTATTAGGGTTTTTCCTGCTATCTATACTCTATATAATAAAGACCGGAAATTAAATGGCATTTATCGAAGATTCAAAAATAAAAAAATATATAGAACAGATCCGGTTCCGGAATGTGGAGTCGGATGCAGATAAAGTATATGAAAGCATCCGGAACCGGATTTCGGGAGAGACGGTTTCACGGGTAGACAGGTCTCCGTTGTGGAGATATGTGGCTATTGCGGCTTCTGTCCTTTTATTGGTAACGAACTCCTTTTTTATTTTTAATGGAAGTAAAGAAGAGAAAAAAAACCGGATTTCCTATTTGGAGGTAGTAGCTGTGCCTGGTACAAAGACCCGGCTGGTCTTACCGGATAGTAGTATTGTCTGGTTAAATGGTTCGGCCACGATCCGCTATCCTCAGGTCTTTACAGGAAATGAGCGTGCGGTAGAGTTTATGGGAGAAGGACTTTTTGAAGTTACAGAAAACAGGGAGCAACCTTTTGTGGTCAATGTGGAAGGGATGCGTATCCAGGTCTTGGGTACTCTTTTTAATGTATGGGCGGATGCAGATTCGGATTATGTGGAAACTACTTTACTGGATGGTTCTGTTGCTTTGTTTTTAGGAAAGAACCATACCTCTGTGGCTGACCATATTTTAGGGATTAACCAACAGGCGGTTTTTAACCGGAAAAGCCAGTTACTGGAAGTGAAGGATGTGAGTGCGCAAACCTATTCTTCCTGGGTGACCCACCAGTTCCATTTTGAGGACCAGACGATGGAAGAGATTGCCCATCTGTTGGAACGGGCGTTTGGGGTGAAGATTTACATTCAATCCGACACAATCAGGAATATGCGGTTGAATGCCCGTTTCACTCAGCAGGAAAGTGTGGAAGAGATCCTTTCCATTCTACAGATTCCGGCTCACTATACGTATCAAAAAAAGCAGGGCGCTTTTTATATCAGGTAAAGTTTATTCAGATTATTCACCTTAAAATCTAATGACCCATGAACACATCCTGACCTACTATCGCAAAAAAGGATTGAGAATGCTACCAACATCCTCAATCCTGTTCAAATCTAATACTGAGATCATTTAAATTACCGGTAGCTACCAACTACCGGAGCATTAATTCATTAGACACTACAAATGTATGAAGAAATTATGTATTGATTGCTTTTGTATAATAAAAAAGCAACGAGAGAGAGAATTACTCTTTCCGGTTAATTGGGAAAGGACCCTAAGAATTATGAAAACCACCTTATTATTCCTTTGTATAAGTCTCTGGGGAGTAGCAGCTACTTCCTATTCACAAACCCATAGTGTAACATTAAAGATAGAGAATGGCACGATCCGGGAAGTCCTGGATGCTATCGAGGAGTAATCCGATTTTACCTTTGTCTATAATATCAGGGAAGTAAATCTGGAGAAAAAAGTCTCCGTCTCTGCCAAAGAGGAATCCGTCACGGATCTGCTGGATACTTTTCTGAAGTCGAATGAACTGGATTATAAAGTGATAGATCACCATATCGCCTTATACCGTAAACCGGAAGTTAAACAACAGGCCGGAAGAAATATCCGGGGAATAGTGACCGATGATAAAGGGGAGCCGGTGATTGGTGCCAATATTGTAGTCGCGGGTACGACCATCGGTACGATCAGTGATTTCGATGGAAATTTTGAACTGTCCGTTCCGGAAGATGCCGTATTGAAAATTACCTATATCGGCTATCTGGCGCAGGATGTTAGGGTCACTCCCGGTAAAAATCAATATACCATCGTTTTACGGGAAGATTCGGAGACCCTGGATGAAGTAGTTGTAGTAGGTTATGGAACGGTAAAGAAAAGTGATGTCACCGGTTCGGTGGTTTCCGTAAGTGCCGAAGACCTGATGAAAAGGAATCCGGTTACTTTTGAGGAAGGGCTGCAGGGAATGGCTCCCGGGGTACAGGTAATCCGTTCATCCGGAGATCCGGAAGGAGGGGTTTCTATTCGTATTCGTGGAACAGCAACCGTTAATAATGATGCAGATCCGCTATATGTAGTAGATGGGATTATGGTCGGAACGAGTGCCAGTTTCCTGAACCCCAATGATATCGAATCCATAGAAATCCTGAAAGATGCTTCCGCGACTGCTATTTATGGTTCCCGGGGTGCGAATGGGGTGATTATGATCACGACCAAGCAGGGAGCTAAAGGCCGGGTGAACCTGACCTTTAATGCCAACTATGGAGTACAGATGATCAGTAAGAAAATCGATGTAACTAATGCAGAACAATTTGCGATCGCTGCCAATCAGACAGCCCGGAATGATAACTCTGCTCCCAACCCGGTCTGGGCAGATCCGGCTGCACTCCATAACATAGACTGGCAGGATGAGATGACCCGTACCAGTCTGCGGCAGAATTATAATGTTTCTATTTCCGGAGGTTCTGAAAACACACAATCCATGATGTCTGTCAGTTATATGAATAATGACGGGATCGTGATAGAATCTTTTTACAGACGGTTAACCGCCCGGGCCAATATTAATCACAATATTAAGGATTTTATCAAAACCGGTGTGAACATTACCTATAACCATTCCGAACGGGAAGGAGGCGGAAACATTATGGATTATGCTTCTGCTATTCAAACCATGGATACGTTGGCCGTAGATGGCAGTGGAAAATTGGTTCATGTACCTATCCAGTATCCGGACGGAACATGGGGCCATTTTCCCCGGGAAGGAAACGGCTATAATAATAAAGGTGCAGACAATCCGGTCGCTGTAGCCAAAACAAGAGATGAGAGAAATTATTATAACCGGGTGGTGTTAAGTGCCTATGTGGAATTGGCTCTGATGAAAGGATTAACGTTTAAAACCGTAGGAGGACTTAATTTTGATGCAGGTTCCTATCATGGATATAGTATGAAACATGACCGGACAGCGTTAGGAAATAGTTCTACGGACAGTTTTACTGCCAACCAGTGGCAAAATATGGAACTCCTGCTGGAAAATTATTTCACCTATGCCCGGACATTTGATGAAAAACATTCCCTGACTTTACTGGCCGGACATTCGGCTTCCCGGTATAAACCCCAGGATCTGTGGGGCACCGCTTCTATCTTTCCGGCTGAAACGATCCGCCGCCTGGAACTTACTTCGGATCCGGCAACGATGCGGGTATCCGGCGGATTGGGTAGGGAAAACCGTCAGCAATCCTATTTCGGACGTGTGATGTATGGTTTTAATGAACGGTATCTGTTGACGGCCACAATCCGGCGGGATGGTTCCTCCAATTTTGGAGCTGGTAACCGGTATGGAAATTTCCCTTCTGCTTCCCTGGCATGGAGGATCAGTGAAGAAGAATTTATCAGTAACCTGGATATCTTCAGTAACCTGAAGTTACGGATCGGCTGGGGACAAACCGGAAATGCCGGACGTTCGACCAACTTATCGGTAAACCAGTTGGATTCCTATAAAATTGCTTATTATACTTATAATCCGAATGCCAATGATTTTACCATTGCACCCGGATTGGCACAAACAAGAGAAATTGATACCAACCTGAAGTGGGAAACCAATGAACAGACAAATATCGGATTGGATGTAGGCGTATTGGGAAATTCACTGACTCTTACGATGGATTATTTCCGGAGAGATGCCAAAGACCTGTTACTCTACCGTTCTATCCGGCCTTCCACAGGATACGGCAGTGTGTATACCAACGCAGGCCATATCCGTAACACCGGATTTGAATTTGCCGTAGGTTACCAGAAAACATGGAAGGACTGGTATATGTCTGTGAATGCCAACGGGACTGCTATCCGGAATAAAGCTATTGAAGTAGGGGACGATATCTATTTCAGTGGGGATGTGGCAGATGGAGCTAACTGGGGACAGTACTCCGTGACCCGGAATGGATATCCGGTCGGCTCTTTTTACGGATGGCGTGTAGATGGCATTTTCCAGACGCAGGCGGAAATTGATACACTCAACCGGATGGCCGTTGAAAAAGGAATAGAAAGCGGCCTGTATCAGGATGCCGTTCCCGGAGATTTCAGATATAAAGATCTGAATGGTGACGGTACGATCGATGACCTGGACCGTGAAATTATCGGTAACGGATATCCCAAATTAACGTATGGACTGAACTTCACGTTAGGATATAAAAACTGGGATCTGAACCTGAATATGTATGGGGTGTGCGGACAGGATATTTTATCTTATTCCTACCGTAACCTGACCAATATAGGGGGTGCGGATAGCGGCTATTTCAGTATTTTACGTGACTATGCACAGAATGCATGGAACGGGTCCGGTAATAAATATCCCCGGTTAACCCGGGAAGACCCGAACCATAATTCACGGGTTTCCGATGCATATATTCTGAATGGGGATTATTTCAAACTTCAGAATATCCAGATAGGTTACACGTTCCCTTCGGAATGGGTAAAACCTTTGAATATGGAAGGATTACGTGTCTTTGCCAGTGTGGAAAATGTATTTACGATCTCCAATTATCCGGCAGGAGATCCGGAAATCGGGGAATCCAATGTACTGCAAACCGGATTTGACCGGGGACGTTATCCATTTCCGCGTACCTATACTATGGGATTACGGATCGGTTTTTAATTGTTAACATTCATTATGAATAAATATTGAGAAGTATGAAAAAATATATATTAATTTAATCGCGCTATTAAGCGTTGCCGGATGTTTCTCCTGTGCAGACAGTTTTTTGCAGATTGATCACTATGATATACTGGAACCGGATGTTCTGTTTTCAAATGAAGAAGCCATCATTCAGGGACTCAACGGAATTTATGATCTTTTCTATCCGGAATGGAGTGCAGGTACGGATGTTCAGAAAAGCTGGAATATCAAACCCCAGTTAGCTTTTTCCAATCATCCGACCTTAGATACCCAGGCCAGTGGATGGGATGCGGAATTTACGCGGCATGCCTGGCGGCCGGATAAGGATATGTTTGAAGATAACTGGAAACAGTGTTATAAAGTGATAGACCGGACCAACCGGTTCCTGGTTAATCTTTCGAATGTAGAAGATGATATCTTTGAAGACGCAGGTACACGAGACATGATTATTGCCCAGACACGCGCCATCCGTGGTTTTTTCTATAGCTATCTGGCGCAGAATTACGGCCGTTTACCGATGCTTCTGGAAGGGGATACCTATATGGATTCTCCTTATAAGCCACGGGCAGAATCTGTGCAGGAAACCTGGGACCTGATTATCGAAGATTTTACCTATGCAGAAAGAATTCTGGACTGGAAACCCTGGAAAGGAGAGTATGGAAGAATTACGAAAGGGATGGTGAAAAATTATCTGGCACAGGCGTATATGTACAATCGACAGTTTGCAGATGCAGCCAGGGAATTAAAAAGTATCATTGATAGCGGCGTGTATGATTTGGAAGAATGTTATGCACTCATCCACCGGGAAGGCTATTACTGGGGAAAAGAAAGTGTGTGGGAGATTGGTTATCCCCGCTTCTCTAATCTGAACTGGGGAGCTGACGGTGTGCATGATGCTTTGTGGTGGCCTGCATATCTGACAGCCAGTCCGGACCTGGATGGGTGGGGTTCACTTTTCATTTCGTATGAATTTTGTGATTCTTTTGAACCAGGGGACAGGAGATTAGAATATTCTGTGGTACAGCGGGGACAGCAACATCCGTATACCGGAGAGATGGTGACAGATGACCAGTTCAGAACTGCGGATAATATGCCGAATAATTATTCTTTGAAACTCTGGAAACGTCGCCCCGGATCAGAAGAGGTGGTATTTAATCCGCAGTCTGCTATTTGGGTACGGTATGCAGCCGTTCTGTTGAATTACGCAGAATGCCTGTTTGAAACCGGCGGAGACGGCTGGCCTTATATCCAGCAGATTCGCAACCGGGCGTGGGGAGGATTGGAACATACCATTTCCCAACCGGCAGATTTCCCGTTTGACCTGAAAGTGGAACCGGTTCAGGCTCCGGATGCCCGGGAATTTTATACCCGGTACAGGTCTGAAAAAGGATATACCTCCGATGCCTGGAAAGTGGCACTGACCATTGAACGCCGGCATGAATTTATGGCGGAATATTCTTTCTGGTATGATTTGACCCGTACCGGAATGGCTAAAGAGTTTCTGGATTGCGAGTATCCGATCGGAAAAGGAATTACTAACCGGCAGTTTGAATATCAGTCGTATCGTGAGATCTATCCGATCCCTTATCTGGAAATTATTACCAACAGGGAGATCGGACCTGAAAATCAGAATCCGGGATATTAAAAAGGGACTTAATTAATACTATATATTATATGAATAAGAAAACATTGTTGACACTTTTTGGTCTGCTACTGGCTATCCTTCCGGGGATAGCCCAACAATTTAAGTTGAATTCGGTCGGTTATTTCCAGAATCAGGGAATTGATGTCATGGCATTTGATGATATCTATCCCGAAGGCCACCAGGGAGGAGTCTCCATCATTATGCATGGAAAGCGCCTGGGTACGAACGGAGATATCCGGCTGGAACCTACCCCCGGGCAATGGCAGCCCGTACCCGTTCAGCGTGACCGGGAAGTGAATGCAGCAAACAACTCCATTACCGCCTTTATGAGTTATCCGGATTCTTCCCGCCATCTGACAGGCTTTAATCCGATGATCTATCCGGATCTGCAATTCAACTATACCGTTACTGTAAAAGGTGAAGGAGGATCCGTAGTGGTAACCGTAGACCTGGACCGGCCTATTCCGCAGGAATTTGTCGGCAAGGTAGGGTTTAACTTCGAGTTATTCCCCGGGGAAATGTTTAACCGGCCCTGGATCATGGACGGAAAAAGCGGTATTTTCCCGGAGCAACCCAACAGACCTACCCTGTGCCAGCATCCTAACCATAACCATATCGGGAATTTTAACCCGGATGGACAGGCTTCTGTTGCCCAACTGGCAGGAAAAGGATATAGCCCTATCATTGCAGATGATATAGTGGCCGAACCCTATGCAACAGGTCAACGGTTTACTGTATTACCTAACGATCCTTACCGTAAATTTACCATTGAATCGAAAGGAACAGCCCTGAAGTTGTATGACGGACGGATGAACCACAACAATGGCTGGCTTGTCGTACGCAGTGAAATACCGGCAGGTGCCACCACCGGAGCCGTGAAATGGGTCCTTACTCCGAACGTGGTTCCGGATTGGGTCTATACACCGGTTGTTCAGACTTCACAGGTAGGTTATCATCCGGCCCAGACCAAGACAGCTATTATCGAATTAGATAAAAGAGACAGTAAAAGAGAAACGGTTTCTTTATATAAGATCACAGAAAACGGTGAAGAGGTGAAATTGACTGCTTCCGGAGAAGAATGGGGACAATTCCTGCGTTATAATTATATCAAATTTGATTTTACCAATATAAAGGACGAAGGACTTTACCAGGTACGGTATGGAAATTCTACCTCTTCTATTTTCCGTATAGCAAAAGATATCTATGACCGGGGTGTCTGGCAACCTGTGCTGGAATACTTCCTGCCTGTACAGATGTGCCACATGCGTGTCAACGAGAAATACCGGGTCTGGCATGACCTTTGCCACCAGGATGACGCCCGCATGGCTCCGGTTAGTTTCAATCACATAGACGGATATGTACAGGGACCATCCACACTGACCAAATATAATCCGGGTGATATAGTGCCGGGTCTGAATATCGGAGGCTGGCATGATGCAGGCGACTTTGACCTGCGGGTAGAATCCCAAAGTGGTGAAACCTATATTCTGGCTTTGGCTTATGAATCGTTCAACGTAGATTATGACGTTACCTCTATTGACCAGCATACACGGATCACAGAGATCCATCAGCCGGACGGAAAAGCGGACCTGTTGCAACAGATCGAGAACGGTGCATTGACCGTAGTGGGTGGTTATCGTGCACTGGGACGTCTGTACCGGGGGATTATCACCAACAACCTGCGTGATTATGTGTTGCTCGGTGATGCGTCTGCTATGACAGATGGTATAATCGGCAATGAAGATGACCGTTGGGTGTTTACCGAAGACAATCCTCCGCGTGAGTTAACTACGGCAGCACAGTTGGCAGCGACTTCCCGCGTGTTGAAAGGATTTAATGATACTTTAAGCGTACAGGCATTAGATGCAGCCCGGGAATTGTATGAAGTGACTAAAGTCACAGACCGGGCCCGGTCTGCCAAGATCCATGCAGCCGTAGAGCTGTTCCTGACCACAGGAGAGAAAAGTATAAAGACCATCTGCTGGCGGAAACAGACTATATTGTAAAAAATATCTCACAGGTAGGTTGGTATCTGGGACGTGCTGAGAAAGCGATGAATGATGCGAAATTCTCCAAAGCGGTACGGGAAGCACTGGCCGGATTTAAAGATCAGTTGGCAAAAGAGGGAGCAGAAACCCCTTACGGTATTCCTTACCGCCCGCACATCTGGGGAGCCGGATGGGATATCCAGGCGTTTGGATACAGACATTACTTCCTGCATACAGCTTATCCGGATATTTTCGGGGATGAGTTTATCTATAATGCCCTGAACTTCGTATTGGGTTGCCATCCGGGATCGAACACCTCTTCGTTTGCATCGGGAGTAGGAGCAGTCTCTGCTACCGTAGGCTATGGCCTGAACCGGGCAGACTGGTCGTATATTCCGGGAGGAGTCGTTTCGGGAACCGCACTGATCCGTCCGGATTTCCCTGAACTATTGGTGTTCCCTTACCTGTGGCAACAGGTGGAATATGTAATGGGAGGAGGATCTTCACATTATATGTTCTTAGTGCTGGCAGCGCAGCAACTATTATCCGGTAAATAAGATTTGATTAAAAACCACTTAAATGAAATTACATATAATCCCTCTATTAGCCGGGCTATGGGTGTTTTTTTCCTCTTTCGACCTATCGAAAGAGGTCCCACCCGGCCTGGTAGAAATGAAAAAAGAGATCGTGGCAGATCTCACAGAGAATATTCTTCCTTTCTGGATGGCGCATGCCCCTGATCCAGCCGGAGGGTTTTACGGAGGAATTGCTTTTGACGGATCCCCACAGGTGGATGAAGAAAAGGGAGGAGTCCTGAATGCGCGTATCCTTTGGACTTTCTCTACGGCCTACCGCTTATTTCAGAAGGTGGAATATAAGCATATCAGTGACAGGGCACAGGACTATTTCCTGAAACATTTTATAGATGAAGAATATGGAGGATCCTACTGGAGTGTCGGTGCGAATGGCAAACCGGCAAATGTAGACAAACAGACGTACGGGATTGCTTATGCGATCTATGGTCTGGCTGAACATTACCGGGCAATGGGTGAGCAGCACAGCCTGAACCAGGCTATTTTTCTCTACCGGACCTTAGAGGAATATGCTTATGATCCGGTCAACGGAGGATATATTGAATCTTTTACCCGGAACTGGAAAAAACCGGAAACCTATGGGTATGACGGAAAAGGGATTGCTGCCAAGACAATGAATACGCATCTGCATGTACTGGAAGCTTATTCCACGTTGTACCGGGTCTGGCCGGACCAAGGACTCTACAACCAGTTGAAAGATCTGATCTATGTCTTTAACACCTATATCATCGACCAGACCACCTGGCACGAAAAATTATTCCTGACCGAAGAGTGGCAAAATCTGGAAAATATTGACTCCTATGGGCATGACATGGAACTTTCGTGGCTACTGGTGGAGGCCGCAGAAGTGTTAGGAGAGGAAGAACTTTTAAAAGAGGTGCAACAGATCGCGATTCATTTGGTAGATACCCAGATGAAGGAGGGTTGGAATGAAGATGGTTCTATGTTGTACGAGAAAGAGGGAGATCATGTCCAGCGGGATCTGGAATGGTGGCCGCAGGCTGAGTCAGTTGTCGGATTTGTCAATGCCTGGGAAATCACCGGTGAACAGAAATATGCGGATGCAGCCATTAAAACCTGGAACTGGATCAAAGACCATTTGATTGACCGGGAATATGGAGAGTGGTACAAGACTGTCCTGGAAGATGGTACACCCGTACGGCAGGGACAGAAAGCGAGTATGTGGAAATGCCCCTATCACAACAGCCGGATGGGCTTTGAAATATATACCCGTATCAAATAAAAAACAGACAAACCTAAAATAAATAGCTGTGATGAGAAAACTATCTTTTATACTGATCTTATGCATGGTGGCAGGTGGAACCCTAATCCTGCACGCCGGCAATTATAAAAGTTTTAAAGTATCCGTATATACACGTGCCTATGAAGTGGAGAAAATGAAAGACCTTCACTGGTTAGACTCTACCTGGCAGGTGATCTCCTCCCAGGTAAAGGTGGATAAGATCTATCTGGAAACCCACCGGGATTTGTTGATCGTGCCGGGTGAAACCCTGGAGCAGGCCAAAAAATATTTTCAGGAGAAAGGAGTGGAAGTAGGCGGAGGGATTACCTATACCATCGATGAATCCAACGATTTTGAAACGTTCTGCTATTCCGATCCGGAACACCGCAAACTGATACAGGAGATCGCGGAACATACCGCCCGCTATTTTGATGACTTTATTCTGGATGATTTCTTTTTCACCAGTTGTAAATCCGATATAGAGATTCAGGCAAAAGGAAATAAAAGCTGGACAGCATATCGTACGGAGCTGATGACGAAAGCCGGAATGGATCTGGTTATCAAACCTTCCAAAAAGATTAACCCGGATGTAAAGATCATTATCAAATATCCGAACTGGTACGATCATTTCCAGGGATTGGGATTTGACCTGAGCAGCGGGCCCCGGATCTTTGACGGGATATGGAGCGGCACAGAAACCCGTGATCCCTCTTCCGACCAGCATTTACAGAATTATCTCAGTTATAATATTGTACATTATTTTGAGAATCTCCGTCCCGGACATAATTACGGGGGGCTGGGTCGATGCCGGAGGTTCCCACATGGGTATGGACCGGTATGCTGAACAACTCTGGCTGACGATGTTTGCCAAAGCACCCGAGATCGCCCTGTTTGCTTACCACCAGTTGTTAGATGTGACGCTGCAACCGGAGATCCATCGTACCCCCTGGCAGGGACAAAACACCAGCTTCGATTATGATCAGATGATGCAACCGGTCCGGGGAGCTAACGGAAATATGGTTACCCCTACCACCATGGCACGGGTAGCAGGCGTTACCTTTGAAAAGATTGATGCATTTGTTCACCTGCTAGGAAATCCGGTTGGGATCAAATCCTATAAACCTTTCCATTCCCTGGGAGATGATTTCCTGCAGAATTACCTGGGGATGATCGGGCTACCCATGGATATGCATCCGGAGTTTCCGGAAGATCAACAGGTGGTCCTGTTAACGGAACAGGCGAAATATGACCCGGATATTATCAGCAAAATAAAGAAACAACTTCAGAAAGGGGGGGATGTGATCATCACCAGTAGCCTGCTGAAAGCGATTCCGGAGAAGATCGCCGACATTGCAGAGTTGCGGGCTTCCGATTTGAAAGCGCTGGTGAATGATTTTGGTGCGTTCGGCCAGATCGAAAAAGACATCCTGATCCCACAGATCAGATACCAGACAAACGATTCCTGGGAGATCATAGGAGCAGGGCGTCCTCTGAAAAACGGAGTCAGTGGATATCCTATATTGTTGAAATCCCAGTATTCCAACGGATATATGTATGTACTTACCATTCCGGATGATTTTGGAAATCTGTATGATTTGCCGGCAGATGTATTGAATATGATCCGTAGAGTAGCCAGTAGAGATCTGGACCTGCGTCTGGATGCTCCGGCGAAAGTGAGCCTGTTTTTGTATGATAATGATACATTTATTGTAGAATCATTTCTCGATCAACCGGTTACCATACAACTCTATGCCAATGAAAACATAGATCAGATCACAGATATACTGACAGATGCAAAAATAGAAAAACGGACGGATGTTCAGCTACAACGGATATGGCATCTGAAGCCGGAAGATAAAACGAATGTATTCCGCATCACGTTGCCCCCACATTCGTATCGTGTATTTAAAAAGAATTGAACAACTAATAAAAAATAATATGTATAGAGTAAGATCAACATCCGCCTTTTTATTGCTTATGATAGTGAGTCTGCTTCTGGTCGGACAGACCCGTGTTTCCGCAGAAACCGTAGTGGAAAAATATGGAAAGTTATCAGTGAAAGGAACACACCTGGTAGGAGAGAACGGGGAGGTGGCCGTCCTGCGTGGGGTCAGCTTCGGGTGGCACAACTGGTGGTCTGACTATTACAACCGGAATGCGATTGATATCTTAGTAGATGACTGGCATGCCACGTTGCTTCGTGCTGCCATTGGAGTAGGACCGGAAGGCAGCTATCTGGATAATCGTGAATTAGCTATGCGTTGCGTCTCTACTGTCGTAGATGCAGCCATAGAGAAAGGTGTGTACGTGATCATCGACTGGCATAGCCATGATATCTATACAGAAGAGGCCAAAGCCTTCTTTGCGGAAATGGCTACCCGCTATAAAGACTATCCGAATGTGATTTATGAGATCTACAATGAACCGGATCATGAAACCTGGCAAGAGGTAAAAGCCTATTCCACAGAGGTGATTCAAACGATCCGTGCGATTGATCCGGATAACATTATTATTGTCGGTTCTCCTCACTGGGACCAGGATGTACATATCGTGGCAGATGATCCGATCACCGGATTTAATAATTTAGTCTATTCCCTGCATTTTTATGCTGCTACACATAAAAAGGAATTGCGGGACCGGGCAGACTATGCCCTGTCTAAAGGACTTCCGTTGTTTGTCTCTGAATGTGCCGGTATGGAAGCCTCGGGAGATGGACCTATCAATACGGATTCCTGGAATACGTGGGTACAATGGATGAATGCGAACCAGATTAGCTGGGCCGCCTGGTCTGTATCCGGTAAAGATGAATCCTGCTCCATGCTCACCACGATTACTAATCCGTATGGGAAGTGGACAGATAAGGATTTGAAAGAGTGGGCGCATATCGTAAAGAACCGCCTGACGATAGATAATAAAATCAGATTCTGACTTCTTAGCTGAAAGGAAGGTGCAATTCCTGCCTGTTTATTGTCTGGCTCTTTGTTCGTTACAGTTGGAAGATGAGGTAAGAAGTATAAACGTTTATAAAAGAAAAACGAACCTGTTGCCTGCGTAAGAGGCTGTGAAAAATTCTTATCGTTCATTGATAAAGTTACAACTTGTAAGCCCAGAGGGCTTGAATGTAAATAACCGCGGGTGAAACCCGTGGTAACAGCTACCCACTCTTTTCTGCACCCCGGATGGGGTGCAACCCTTTCTGGGTTGATGTAGAGAGTGATTCTTCCTACCACGGGTGTTACCCGCGGTTATTCACATGGGACCCCTTCCGGGGTCATTGACTAAGGATAACCTCTGATGACTTACAAATCGTATGTCAGTTGGATTTATAAATGAGTTTTTGCACAGTCTTGTAAGCGGGGATCGCAAAGGAACTGCCGGTTCTCGTTCGATCCCCGCCTGCGCGGGAAACAACGGCTTTGAGTGGTCGAAGGGGATTTCCGGAGATCCCCTTCCACTAAAATTCTCCATCAGGCAGAGAATATATGATTAAATTTCTCCTGTTCTTCCGTGAAATACTGCTTTATCTTTTTATATTTGCCGGGAAGCATGACTGACTCAAAATAACCCGGAGAGATGAAAGCAGTGGAGAACAAAAAAGAGGAATATTCGGAGATCTATAGGATTTACTTTCCCCGGTTAGTCCGTTTTTCCCAAACTTATCTTTCCTCTCCGGAAGAGGCGGAGAACATTGTGCAGGATATCTTTTTGTACCTCTGGGAACATCCCGCCTTACTGGCTTCTCTGAAAAACCGGAATGCTTTTCTCTTTACCATGGTGAAAAATCGCTGTATAGATCATCTGCGTAACCGCATGCTTTTACAGAACCTATCGGAAGTGGACGAGAAAGAATTAAAATTCAAACTTTATTCTTTACAATCCTTTGAAGAAAATAACCTGTCAGAAACAGAAATAGAGTCCATCATACAAGAGGCAATTGATTCCCTTCCGGAACGCTGCCGGGAAATATTTATCCTGAGCCGTTTACAGGGACTGAAACATAAACAAATCGCTGAGCAGCTCCATATTACAACCAATACCATTGAAGGGCAGATCGCCATCGCCCTCCGGAAGCTCCGGGAGAAATTAAAAAATCATATCCCTATTTTAGTATTCCTGATGTAAGCCTTTAAAAAAGTTAAAAAGATAAGATCTCTCTCCATTTCTTTGGTGGCATTTCTACTTCTTCCGTCCTACCATTATAAGTAGTAAAACTGTGAAGTCCGGATGTAGCACTTGACAGCCCTATATTAAAAGAAAAAAACTATATGGAAGAACCATTTGATAAATATTTTGCGGATACCCTATCAGAAGAGGAGAAAAAGGGATTATTCCGGAAACTGGAACAGGATCCGGTTCTCATGAAAGATTTTGTCCGGCTGCATCATCTGTGGGTAATAGCCGGCATGGCTCCCTTGGAGACAGATCATGCGTGGAGCGCCCGGAAAATAGAAGAAATTTACCGGCAATCCCGGAGAACCCAAACACGCCGGTTTATTTTCTCCCTGCTCAGATACACTGCCGTAGTTGCTTTGTTAATCACCACCTGGTTGGTTGCGGGCTATTACCAGCAAACCGGCGAACCTAAAACAGCCTATACCTCTATTGAAGTCCCGAAAGGACAAAGAGTTTTTGTCATCCTCCCGGATGGATCACAGGCATGGTTGAGTTCCCGGACCCGGTTAACCTATTCCAACCGGTTCAACGAAGAAGAACGTACGGTTGAATTAGATGGAGAAGCTTTCTTTATGATAGAGAAGAATGAGGAACTACCCTTTATCGTATCCTCCAAAGAATACAGTGTGGAAGTAACTGGTACCAAATTCAATGTTTTTGCCTATTCGGATAACGATCTGTTTGAAACCGATCTGGTGGAAGGATCTGTTTGGGTCTATAAAAGTGATGATAAAGCACAACAACTGCAACTGTTTCCGAATGAACAGGCCTACCTGTCCAACGGGAAAATACGGAAAGGACTTTCCAAATATGTGGTTACACAAGACTTCTCTAATGGCATTTTCAGCTTTGAGGACCGGACGTTACAGGAGATCGTGAATTGGCTTTCTGCCTGGTATAACATCCGGTTTGATGTGCAGCAACCGGACATGTTATCCTATACTTTTTCCGGTAAATTCCGTCAGAGTGATCCGATCCATACCGTTTTGCAGGCCATCAAAGAGACCGGGAAATTCAATTACAGGATTGTCACAGAAGATAAAATAGAGATCTTTTAACCCTTTAGTTGTTCACTTTAAATCCGTACTGCCTATGAAAAACACTAATTGAACCGGGAAAGTTGACAAAAAAGAGGAGTGTTGGCGCACTCCCCTTCAGATGAAGTCAATACCCTTATTTACATGTGACCTTAAACAAAAGTATGTTCACCATTAATTCTGCAAACTTATGAAAAAAACTTATCACGGGATCATGATCCCGGAAGAGAATTCAATCTAAAGAAAATATTGAATATTATGAAATTGTCCACTGTCCTCTTTTTAGTCTGCATCTTTCACCTGCATGCAGGAAAAGTATTGTCGCAGAAGACTGTCGTGGAGCTAAACAAAAATTCGCTTACCTTGAATGAGCTGATTGGGTCGATTGAAAATCAAACCGAATATCTTTTTATTTTTAGTAAGGCGGATATAGATGTAAATCGCTCCGTTTCCCTTTCGGCTACGAATAGCTCCGTCAACGAAATGCTGGAAGAAGCTTTCCGGGGAACGGATATTACTTATCATTTTTCGGACCGGTACATTTCTTTACGTAGAAAAGACCCGGAGCATACACCCGTTGTTCCGGCCCGCCCTCAGAACCAGATCACGGTGACCGGAGTGGTTCAGGATGCCATGGGACCCGTGATTGGTGCTAATGTGGTGGAAAAAGGAACGACGAATGGAACGATTACGGATATCGAAGGCAGATTCACCCTGCAGGTAGGTCCGGATGCCACCCTGCTTGTTTCCTATATTGGTTATATAGAGGAACAGGTAAAAGTCCATAACCAGACTACTTTCACCATTCAGTTGCGGGAAGATATGCAGGCGCTGGATGAGGTGATTGTGGTGGGATACGGAACGATGAAGAAAAAAGATCTCACCGGAGCCGTATCCGTGGTGAAAGTAGATGAAATAGAAGGCCAGGTGTCTACTAACATCATGCAATCCCTGCAGGGACGTGTACCGGGGGTATTTATTAGCTCTACCGGTTCGCCGGATGGTTCTGCCACCGTGATGATCCGCGGGGTGACGACGATGGGAGATAACTCCCGCAACGGACCGCTCTATATTATTGACGGGATGCCCAGTACCCGGGGAATGGATGAAATTGCCCCGCAGGATATTGAATCCATCCAGGTACTGAAAGATGCCTCTTCCGCCAGTATTTACGGTTCCCGTGCTGCCAATGGGGTGATTATCATAACGACCAAAAAAGGGGACAGGCAGAAAACAACCGTTAGCGCACGCGCCTCTCTGACGGTAAGGAACTACGCCAAACCCCTGAACTGGCTGAACACAGAAGAAAGGGGACGTATCCAGTGGCAGGCAGCACGGAACGATGGAAATGATCCGAACCGTACTGAGTTATATCAATTTGAAGACCATCAGGACGCCAACGGGAACTGGGTGCTGGATAAAGTGACCTGGCCTGAATTTATAGATCCACCCTACAATACCATGCGTGCTTCGGATACCGATTGGGCCAAAGAAGTAGGCCAGACGTCCGTTACCCAGAATTATAACGTGACTGTTTCTACCGGAGGACCCAACGGCCGCTCCCTGTTCACGCTGGACTACCTGGATAATAAAGGAACGATCAAAGAGACCTTTAACGAACGGATCTCCGCCCGTATCAATTCCGATTATTCGTTATTCAACGGACGGCTGACCGTGGCAGAGAACTTTTCTATTACCAAAACCAAACGGAGCCGCCTGGATGCCGGGTCCATACTCACCAACACCCGCGAACTCCAACCAATCGTTCCGGTACGGACCGAAGACGGGGAAGGCTGGGGTGGTCCCTGGGGCAGTATGGGAGACCGGAAAAATCCGGTCCGCCGGATTGAACAGAGCAAGGGAAATGACAACCATATCCTTCGCCTCTTTGGGGATGCTTCCCTGGATCTGGAAGTAATGAAAGGACTACATTTGAAAACAGTCCTCGGTATGGATTATTCTTTTTACTGGTACAGGGACATGTTCCTGCCTTACAAAGAAGGATTCCTGAGCGATGACACGCCGGTCGTAACCAACCGGGATGACCGGTATGGGAACTGGGTCTGGACCAATACCCTGAATTATGATTTCAAAATAAATGAAAACCATCAGTTCAATATTCTGGCCGGACAGGAAATGATGAAATACGGCTGGGAACGGGTAGAAGCCGAACGGAAGAATTTTGCAGACCTGAATCCCGATTATATGTATCTCGATTTAGGGGAAACTAATCAACGGGCCTCAGGAAGTGCCACTGAATATGCACTTTTATCCTACTTCGGAAAGGTGAACTATAACTACCTGAACAGGTATCTGCTTTCTTTTACCCTGCGCTACGACGGATCTTCCCGGTTTGGTAAAAACAATCGTTTTGCTACCTTCCCTGCGTTTTCTACCGGGTGGAGGATCAGTGAAGAGGCCTTTTTCAGCCAGACCGGATGGTTACGTTTTATCAGTGACTTCAAAATCCGCTATGGTTGGGGAAGGACCGGTAATCAGGACATCGGGAATTATGCCTCGCTGGAATTATATGAAGCAAGATATTCCAGTGACTGAGCCAGTGGGGACTACTATTTTACCGGAACAGCCTATGATATATCCGGTGCTGACCGGGGAACGTTGCCGTCCGGTTACCGGCGTATGCAGTTAGCGAATCCCAATTTGCGCTGGGAATCCGCTACACAGAATAATATGGGGGTCGATTTTGCTTTTCTGGATAATCAACTGTCCGGTTCTTTCGACTATTTCATCAAGCAGACGAAAGACATTCTGGTGAATCCACCGGTTCTTGCAGCACTGGGAGAAGGAAGTGCAAGGTCGATTAACGGAGCCGCGATGAAAAATACCGGATTTGAGTTTATGCTGTCCTACAACAAACAGGTAGGGGATCTATTCTTCAACATAACCGGGAATATCGGAGCCTACCGGAATAAAATAACCGAGTTACCGGAAGATGTGTGGGATGCTTATCCGGGAAATGCCGGGATTGGGGATGTGATCCTCGGACATGCCCTGAATTCTTACTATGGGTATGTGGCAGACGGCCTTTTCCAGTCCGAAGCGGAGGTAGAAGCCCATGCAGACCAGACCGGAGCAGGCGTGGGACGTATCCGTTTCAGGGATATCAATGGAGATGGCAGGATCACGACGGATGACCGGACATGGATCGGCGTACAGGATCCGAATTTTATTTATGGACTGAACTTTAGCCTCGTTTATAAACAGTGGGATTTCAGTATGTTTTGGAATGGTGCTTCCGGGGGAACGGTCAATGTACAAAACACGAAATTATATACGGACTTCTATGGAGCTGCCTTTACCGGAGAAAACAATGGAAAAAGAACGCTCGATGCCTGGTCTCCGACCAATACCGGTTCCACGATCCCGATGCTATCCGCCTTTGATAATAACAGCGAAAAAGAACTTTCCTCCTATTTTATGGAAAGCGGTTCTTATCTGAAACTGAGAAGCCTTGAAGTGGGTTACACGCTGGCGAAAACATGGGCAGACAAGGCTCGTATGCAGAATCTGCGTGTATATGCACGGGGAGATAATCTCCTTAAACTCAAAAAGACCTGGGGAGATAATGGTTTTACCGGTGCAGATCCGGAAACCCCTAATACGGCTTATCCGATCCCGTTTTCCCTTTCTTTTGGTGTAAATGTAACCTTCTAAAATATGATCCATATGAAAACCTTCAAATCTATTTATATCTGTGGGATAGTGAGAATCCTGCTATCCTCCTGCTCGGATTTTCTGGAGTTAAATCCGAAAGGAACATTGGCTGACGAACAGTTGGATGCTCCTGAATATGTGAAAAAAATGGTCATTGCAGCCTATGCACTGGTAGAAAATGATAATGTACAGATGCTTCCCTGGCTGTTCTCAGACCTGCGTAGTGGAGATGCCTATAAGGGTGGCGGTGGCCCCAGTGATATGGCATTTGCCCATAGTATCGAAGTGGCAAACACCTTGCGGGTAAATGATTCGGAAGTGGCCCGCAAGTGGGAACGGACCTATTATGCTATCTCCCGGGCAAACAATGCGCTGGCCCGTATCAATAAACTGAGCGAGGAAGAATATCCGAAAAAGCTGATCCGGGCAGCAGAAATGCGTTTTGTCCGGAGCCATCACTATTTTGAGTTGAAAAGATTATTCAAACATATTGTCTGGGTCGATGAAACCATGACAGATGATGAAATATTAGAAACCTCCAACCGGCAATATACGGATCTGGAATTATGGGATAAGATCATCGAAGATTTCCGGTATGCTGCAGAACAACTGCCGGTATTTAATGAAGACATAGGTCGGGCGAATACCTCTTCAGCGAAGGCTTATCTGGCCAAAACTCTCTTATATGCGGCTTATGAACAGGATGAAAAACATAATGTGATCCAAATTAATAAGGAAAAACTGCAGGAAGTTGTATCTTTAGTGGATCAATTGGAAGGACATTACGAATTAGTCTCTGACTATGCCGATAATTTCCGTTGGGAAACAGAGAACGGCCCGGAGTCGGTTTTTGCTGTCCAGAGTTCACATGATGATGATACGGATTTCGGGCGGTTGAATATGACCTCAGCCCTGTCTTATCCGATGGCAGACGGGTATGGGTGCTGTGGCATGCACATTCCCAGCCAGGAGTTGGTCAATGCGTTTAAGACCGATCCGGAAACCGGGCTACCTTTGTTCAACAGCTTCAACCAGGTGGGAGATGATATTCTGTATGCCGAAGATCTGTACGGACGGACGGTCGATCCCCGTTTGCTGCATACGGTGGCTATCGTAGGATTGCCCTATAAGTATAAGGCCGGGCATATCGTGGATATGACCTTTCCGCGGGAAGGAGGCATCTATTACGGTCCGTTCCTGTCTATCAAAGAGACGGTGGTTTATGATTGCCCCTGTTTCAAACAGGCCCGTTGGTATTACGCCAGTTCACTTAACCGGGATATTATCCGGTATGATGATGCCCTGTTATGGAAAGCAGAAGCATTGATCGAGTTGGGCGGAGCAGCCAATCTGAGTGACGCCCGGCAGATCATCAACCGGATCCGTGAAAGGGCCGCGCAAAGTACCGCTTTACTGATCGATGCCGATGGAAATCCGCTGGCAGATGCCAACATCTTTAAGGTGGGACTCTATCAGCAGGAATTCAGGAGCCAGGACGAAGCCCGTGAAGCGTTGCGATGGGAACGCCGCCTGGAAATGGCGATGGAGTCCAGCAGAGGCTTTGACTTAGTTCGCTGGGGAATTGCGGCAGAAACGCTAAATGCTTACTATGCTACGGAAAGTATACGGAGAGAGCATTTGCGGACAGCTCATTTTACCAAAAATAAAGATGAGTATTTCCCGATCCCTTACAAAGAGATCAATTTCAGCAGGGGACTTTATAAACAAAACCCCGGATGGGAATAAGAGGAACATTGTATAACTATAAACTAATACATTTAAAACATGAAAAAGAAAACATTTTTACATGCTATGCTGACTTGTCTGGCCATCTGGACACTCACCAGTGCCACGGGAAAAAACCTGTTCCCTGTTTCCGGAACGATCGGGGAGTGCAAACTGGAAGGCTCTGCCACCTATAATCCGACGACTAACACCTATTTACTGACAGGAGCCGGAACAAACATGTGGCTGAACAGTGATGAATTCTTTATGACCTGCCGGAAAGAGACAGGCGATTTCTCCCTGTCCGCCAAAGTTGGTTTTGTGGGGAATGGAGTCGATCCTCACCGGAAGCTGGGACTGATCATCCGGGAATCCTTCGATGCCGATGCAAAATATGCCGATGTGTGTGTCCATGGCGATGGCCTGACCTCGCTACAATACCGGGAGTCCGGCGGCGATGTAACCAAAGAAGTCGTATGGGACGGGAAAGCCCCCGACCATATTGTCCTGGAACGCCGGGGAAAACGGATCATCATGAAAACAGCAGTAGGAGCCTATCCGGAAGAGATCACCGGAGAGATCGAACTGGCTTTCCCGGATGCCTGTTATATCGATCTTTTCGTTTGTTCTCACAACCCCGATATCCTCGAAACGGTCTATTTTACGGATGTAAAGTTCACGAAATTATAATCTGAAAAAAGCATATACAGTATGAAAAAGATGATTTCATTAACAGGCTGTTTGCTGTTGTTTGCCACGTTTCTGACAGCACAGCAGGCGAAAGTGACCAGTATCCTCCACATCATGGATTTACAAAGCGGGCAACAGACCGCAATCAAAGAATTCCCTTTCCTGATAGAAGCCCCCAACTGGACACCGGATGGAAAATGGTTAGTCTATAATAGTGGGGGTAAGCTCTATAAAATTTCTCCGGATCAGCCCGGTGAACCTATGGAGATCAATACCGGATACGCCACCCGCTGCAACAACGACCATGTAATTTCAGCAGACGGGAAACAGATCGCGATCAGCCACGGAACGAAAGAAGACCATCAATCGCGTATTTATACCTTACCTTTTGAAGGAGGTACGCCCCGGTTGATCACTCCGCTGGCCCCCAGCTACCTGCACGGATGGAGTCCCGACCTGAAATACTTAGCCTATTGTGCCGACCGGAAAGGAAATTATGACATTTATATCATTCCGGCAGAAGGAGGAGAAGAGATCCGGCTGACCGATGCGGAAGGCTTAGACGATGGTCCGGAATATTCTCCCTGCGGAAAGTATATCTGGTTCAATTCCGTCCGTTCCGGCCTGATGCAGGTCTGGCGGATGAAAGCCGATGGTTCGGAACAAACCCAGATGACGTTTGACGAAACCCGCAACTCCTGGTTCCCCCATGTCTCTCCCAACGGAAAAGAGGTGGTCTATATTGCCTATAAGAAAGGAGACGTACAACCGGGCGACCATCCAGCCAATAAAAACGTGGAACTCTTATGGATGCCGGCCAAAGGAGGCGAATCCAAAGTCATCGCTTCCCTTTTCGGCGGACAGGGCACCCTCAATGTGAACTCCTGGGCCCCCGACAGCAAACGTTTCGCCTTCGTGAGCTACCGGCTTGAGGAATAGTAATCCTCCCGGAAGAGGGTCAGCTAAAGGTCTTCTACTCGGCATCTCCTTTTAAAAGAAGACATGGCTGTACGGATGTAGTGCTTGAGCCTATCATCTACTATCCGGATAGAAATGACATTTTATCGGTTTCGTACCATTCCGGTAGGTTGAAGGTCAGGAAGTTCAACCCTGTACCCCCTGATGTTCAGGGTTGAACCTCCCGACCTTCAACCTTGAACCTCCTGATGTTCAATCTACCGGAATGGGAACCGATTCTTAGTTTGTCAGGAGTTTAAATAATAGGCTCTCCGTAAAACAGGCTTACCCTCCCATTATCTTTTGAGAATTTAGACATACAAGTGACTGAAAAGGTGACTGAAAAATCTCAGTCACCTTTTCAGTCACTTGTTTTTTAGAGCTTATTTGTTTGGAAATAAGTTGTTTATAAGTAAATAAGTGACTGGTGACTGAGAAAATTAAAAAAACTATTAGTAGAGAGTGTAGGAAACCATTCAAATGATAGGAATGGATCTACTGAATGTGTGAGTAATAAAAGTAGAATAACGCTGAATACATTTAAAGAAAAAGTAATATATTTACCGGATTGTGTGAAAATTGTGTGTTAACTTATTTGTATTAATTTCTATCCTATGAAGAACAAATATCTATTTGTACTACTGTTTGTGCTGGCCTCTGTTTCGCCGGAGCTGCCGGCCTGTGGGAACGGGCATTACTGTAACAACCGGTATCCGCTTCTTACAAAACCCTATATGGAACTGCCTATAGGAAGTATTAAACCTGCCGGTTGGCTGGAAGAGCAACTCCACCGGATGGCTAACGGGATGACGGCGGAAATGGATGTGATCTATGAAAAGGTGATGGGGCCCCGCAACGGTTGGCTGGGAGGTGACGGAGATGTATGGGAAAGAGGTCCCTACTGGATCGACGGACTGTTACCCCTGGCTTATATTCTGGAAGACAAAGCACTGATCAATAAGGTACAGCCGTGGATTGAATGGACGCTCGCTTCGCAAAAACCGGATGGCTATTTTGGCCCGGATACAGACCGCCCGCATGAACCGGGCTTGCAACGCGACAATGCCCGCGACTGGTGGCCCAAAATGGTGGTATTAAAGATCATGCAGCAGTATTATTCAGCTACCCAGGATCAGCGGGTCATTCCTTTCCTCACAAATTATTTTAAATACCAGCTCAACGAATTACCCAAAGATCCGTTAGGCAGATGGACCTTCTGGGGTGAACAGCGGGGAGCGGACAACCTGATGATCGTTTACTGGCTTTATAATATGACCGGAGATGCTTTCCTGCTGGAGTTGGGTGAGCTGATCCATCAGCAAACATTCAACTGGACCGATATTTTCCTGCATCAGAATCATTTATACAGGCAGCACAGTCTGCATTGTGTGAATCTGGCGCAGGGATTTAAAGCACCGGTAATTTATTACCAGCAGAGTCATGATAAGACACATTTGGATGCCGTAAAGAAGGCTACGGAAGTGATCCGTCACAGCATTGGTTTCCCGATTGGCTTGTGGGGAGGGGATGAGCTGTTGCGTTTTGGTAATCCGATCAATGGTTCCGAGTTATGTACCGCTGTCGAAATGATGTTCTCCCTGGAAAATATGTTAGAGATCACGGGTGATATGCAGTGGGCAGATCATCTGGAACGTATTACCTACAATGCGTTGCCTACCCAGATCTCGGATGATTTTATGAGCCGCCAGTACTATCAGCAGGTGAACCAGATATCGATTAAGAACGAATATAATAACTTTGTGACTCCTCATGAAGGAACAGATAACCTATTCGGAGTCTTAACCGGATATCCTTGTTGTACCTCGAACCTGCATCAGGGATGGCCTAAGTTTGTACAGCATACCTGGTATGCAACCGCAGATCATGGAGCGGCCGCGTTGGTCTATGCTCCTTCAGAAGTTTCGCTCACTGTGGGGAATGGAGTCCGTATAAAGATCAAAGAAGAGACGTATTATCCGTTTGATGAAACCGTTTCTTTCACCTTTAGCTATCCGGATAAAAAAGTAAAGAGTGTCCGGTTCCCCCTTCATCTGCGTGTACCGGCCTGGTGTGAAAAGCCGGAAGTGCTGTTGAATGGAAAGCCGTTGGACTATACCGTAACCGGCCAGCGGGTGATCGTATTGAACAGGGAATGGGCGCAGACAGACCAGTTAACACTCAATTTCTCTGCCGAAGTAGAGGTGAGCCGCTGGTATGACAATGCGGTAGTCGTAGAAAGAGGTCCGTTGGTCTATGCGCTGAAATTAGATGAGAAATGGGAAAAGAAATATTTTGAAACAGAGAGAGATAAAACCAACTACGGAGACTGGTATTATGAAGTAACGACCGATTCTCCCTGGAACTACTCGTTGATCCGTAACCATATCAGGCCGGAAAAGATCAAAGAAAGCTTCCGGGTAGAGAAAAAAGCCGTACAGGCATCCTATCCCTGGACACTGGAAGATGCTCCTATCACCATTAAAGCCAAAGGCCGCCTGATGCCCGACTGGAAAGAGTACCGCGGCTCTGTAGGGACCCTGCCATACGATGTACAACATCATGATGATCCGGACCCGGTAGAATACGACATCGAATTGATCCCGTATGGTTGCACCACCTTACGGATCACCGAATTCCCGGTGCGGTAACGATTTCTCCTCCGGACCTATTCTCTATACACCTATTTTTTAAGTGATGTGTAGGTTATTTTTGTAGAGACGCATATTTGCGTCTCCTCTGCACAGTCCTATATAAAAGGTTGCCAGTAAAAAGAATACAAATAGATGAGAGGCGAATAAAGAGACGCCATAAATTGGCATAAGGAAAGAGACGCCGATAAATTGGGATACGAAAAGAGACGCAAATATGCGTCTCTACAAAGAAGAAAATTATTTATAATTCCTTTATCTCCTTCAACCACAGGGCGGAACTGGCATCGCTGGGCATGCGGAAGTCTCCACGGGGGGAGAGGGTGACGGAGCCTACTTTCGGACCGTCGGGCATACAACTGCGTTTGAACTGTTGGTTGAAGAAACGACGGAAGAAGGTGTGAAGCCATTTTTTGATGGTTTCTTTGTCATAAGATCCTTCAAAGGCTTTCTGTGCCAGATAATAGATCTTCGTTGGAGTCGATCCGAAGCGCAGGAACTGATAAAGAAAAAAGTCATGTAGCTCGTAGGGACCTACCAGATCTTCCGTAATCTGGGAAATATTTCCCTGTTCATCGGCTGGGATCAGTTCCGGGCTGATGGGTGTGTCTACGATATCCAGCAGTGTCTTTTTCGTTTCTTCATCCATCTTGTTGTGGGCAATCCAGTTAACTAAATAACGAACCAACGTTTTAGGTATGCTGCTGTTTACGCCATACATAGACATATGATCTCCGTTATAAGTTGCCCATCCCAGTGCCAGTTCGGACAGGTCGCCCGTACCGATCACCATACCGTTCTCTTTATTGGCTACATCCATCAGGATCTGTGTACGTTCCCGCGCCTGGCTGTTCTCATACGTCACATCATGCACCTCCGGATTCTGACCGATGTCTTCAAAATGTTGAAGGCAGGCTTTGACAATAGATATTTCCCGGATCGTCACCCCTAAGGATTCCATCAGGTGGATGGCATTATTATATGTACGCCCGGTCGTGCCAAATCCCGGCATCGTGATCCCCAGTATTTGTTTGCGGGGGATTTTCAACGCATCAAAGGTCATGACGGTGGCTAATAGCGTAAGGGTAGAATCCAGCCCTCCTGAAATACCGATCACTGCGGTTTGGGTCCGTGTATGGACCAGCCGTTTGGCCAGGCCGGCTACCTGTATATTACAGATCTCTTCGCATCGTTCATTCAGGGCATTTCCTGACGGTACGAAGGGATGGGGATCAATCCATCTCTTCAGATCCGGAAGCAGATCATATTCCGGCAATTCGAAAGGAAGCGTAACCGTCTTTTCCGGGACTAAGGAAGAAGCACCGTGCATAAAACTCAGGTTTACCTGACGGTCGTGTTGCAGGGAGGCTACATTTACATCACTGATGATCAATTGTTCTTCCATCGTAAAGCGGGGAGAATCTTTCAGCAGCGAACCGTTTTCCGCAATGATCCCGTTCCCGGCAAATACCAGATCCGTACTGGATTCACCAAACCCGCAGGAGGCATATACGTAGCCGGCAATACAACGGGCCGATTGTTGTTTGATCAGGGAAAGCAGGTAGGGATGTTTACCGATCACCTCGTTGCTCGCAGAAAGGTTAAAGATAAGGTTGGCTCCCTGCATAGCTTGTAAAGAGCTGGGAGGAACCGGGACCCAAAGGTCTTCACAGATCTCAACGCCTATGGAAACCTGCCCGGAGACGAATTGTGTATAGACATGCAAAGGATAAACTCCGTGTCCGATCCGGATCGTATCATTCCGCAGATCCGTGGCAGAGGTGAACCATCGCTGTTCCTGAAATTCACGATAGTTGGGCAGATAGGTTTTAGGGATCACACCCCGTATTTTTCCCTGCTGGAAAACGACTGCGGCGTTGATCAACCGGTTTTCTGTGCGTAACGGAATCCCCAGGATCGTAAGTATGGCCAGGTCTTCTGTCCGGTGGATTAATTGGAGTAACGCTTTTTCTGCATCCTTTAGTAAGGTTTGTTGCTCAAACAGATCCATACAGGTGTAGGCGGTGACAGCCAGTTCCGGAAACCCGATGACCTGTACTTTTTGTGCAGAGGCTTTCCGCATCAGTCCCTCTATCTTCTCTATATTATAAAAACAATCAGCCACTTCCACATGAGGAACCGCAGCCGCTACTCTAACAAATCCGTAGTTCATGCTCTATTTATTTTCTACAAAAATACAATTCCGTTGACAATTGTTCATCTTCCCTTCTGATTATTTTCTTTATATTTGCGTATTAACCTTATGTACCGACGAATGGCCTCTAACCCTTCAAAGAATCCGGATAAAGCATGGATCTTACTTTTAAATAAGGGAGAGTATGCTGCTTTTGAGTCTATTTACCGAAAATACAGTGGATGGGTCTATAATTTTGCGAACTCTCTGTTGTATGATAGCTGCCTGGCAGAAGATGTGATGCAGAATGTCTTTATGAAGATATGGGAAAAACGGTATGAGATTGATCCGGAAGAAACTTTTTCCGCCTATCTTTTTACTATCAGCCGCCATTTAGTATATAAAGAAACCCGGAAACAGTTGAATATAGAAATACCTTTGGATGTATTGCAGGATAAATCGTCTCCTTCTGATCTCCACACCGAATCCCAGATTGAACTCAATTCCCTGAAAGAATATATTGACCATTTGATTGACCAGCTACCCGAAAGCAGGCGAAGAATTTACCGGATGAGCCGCGTGGAGGGATTATCCAATAAAGAAATAGCTGTGCGTCTTTCTTTGTCTGAGAAAACGGTAGAGACACAAATCTACCGGTCCCTGCATTTTTTGAAAGAGAAATTAGCTAAGCACAAGGGAGCATGGAGTATTGTATGTGTCCTTTTTGTTAACTTGAGTTAAAATTCCTGCTGTCTGTAAGTGATAACATATTTCTAAGCCTATATAACTATAAAAGACTTGTATGGTATGGATTTTATACATCTGTTAGAGCGTTTTATGAGAGGAGAAACGGGTCCGGAAGAAGAGAAACTGTTAAAAGAATGGTTTCAGTCTGCTCCGGCCCGGAAAGAAATAGAAACCTATTACTCCGGACGCTGGACCGCTGCGGAGGGTGCTGATATGGATCCATCCAGAAAAGAAGAGGTTTTAGCCCGAATCACCCGGGAGATAAAAGAGCGGGAAGACATGCCTGCGATTCCCACTCAACGGAGAAATTCGTTTATGAGGACGTGGCTTCCTTATGCTGCCGTTTTTATTCTGGCTTTTGGATTGGGTCTTTCAGCTCTTTTCATGCAACCTCCTGGTTCTCCTTTGCAGGAGTTTACTGTGTCGGTCGCGAAAGGCCAGCGTTCCAATTTACTGTTACCGGATGGAACGAAAGTCTGGGTAAATTCTCATACGGAGATCCGGTATGATAATGAGTATGGAATCAGGAACCGGAATATTGTATTAAAAGGAGAAGCCTTCTTTGAAGTAGAGAAAAATGAGGAGTTGCCGTTTGTGGTAAATGCGGAGGAGATGGATATTCAAGTGCTGGGGACTACGTTTAATCTGAAAGCCTATCCGGAAGATGATGAAATTATTGCTACGCTGTTTACAGGAAGTATAAAAGGGGTAGTGGGAGACAAGGAGTTTACCATCTCTCCCCGTCAGCATCTGACGTATGACCGGCTGCGTAACGTGATGCAGGTAAGTGAGTCTGAGAATGTGAATTATATTTCTATGTGGCGTGATAATGAGCTGGCTTTTATGGATGAAACGTTGGAAGAAGTGGCTAAAATATTAAACCGGATGTATAATGTAGAGGTGGTGATCCTCTCAGAGAAGATTAAAAGCTACCGTTTCTCCGGTGTCATTAAAAACAATAGCCTGGATAATGTGATAGAGATCATCAGTCTGACAGCGCCTATCTCTTATCACTCGACCGGCGATACGATCCTCTTAAATGAAAAAAGATAATATCAGATATCTGTGTTTTTGTTAACTTTTAATTGAAATGAAAATGCCTATGGAATAAGAAAGAGCAAACGCAAGGGCAGCTCCCGCGAAGAAACTGCCCTCCCTTTTTTTAATACTTTTATTAGCTGAAAACCCTGTTTTCTGATTTCATTCTCTGGATGACTTGGCCGGTTATCCAGACAGAACTCTACACGGTTTTCGCTTGCGAAGTTACTAAAATTAATTCTTTTACTATTAAAAACATGAAAAAATGAGTAACCTCAAGCAAATTAGTTTACGGGCCTTCTATCTTGTCTGTCTCCTGATAGGTAGCTGTTTAACAGGATTCGCCCAGATTTCACTTTCCCTCAAAGATAAACCTGTACGCGAGATCATCCGGGTATTGGAGACAGAGACGGAATACCGCTTTTTCTATAATTCATCCCTTCCCGAACTGGATGAGAAAATATCGGTAGAAACAAGAAATGGTAGCATAGAGGATATCCTGAAACAGATTTCCCGCCAGACTTCTATTTCTTATCTGATAAGGGAAAACAAGCAAATCGTTTTTACGGTTGCAGAAGACAAACCCCGGCAATCCCGGCGTATATCCGGAACCATTTCCGATGAGTCCGGAGAGCCGGTCATCGGGGCCAATGTGAGGATCAAAGGCGCGAATACCGGGACTATTTCTGATATGGATGGATTGTATTCTCTGGAAGTGGAAGAGTCTGCGGTCTTACAGATCTCCTATATTGGTTATCACGCGAAAGAAGTTCCGGTCGCTGGCAAAACTGTGCTGAATGTCTCCCTGCAGGAAGATACACAAAGCCTGGATGAAGTGGTCGTGGTGGGATATGGCGTACAGAAGAGAGCCTCTGTGACAGGTTCTGTTGCTTCCATTCAGGCCAAAGACCTGACTACTGTAAAGAGTCCGAATGTCACCAATACGTTAGCCGGTAAATTACCGGGTTTACGGGCTGTGCAGCGAAGCGGAGCCCCCGGGGATGATAACGCTTCCGTAGATATACGTGGTTTCGGAACAGCCTTAGTGATCGTAGATGGAGTGGAAAGGGATTTTTCACAGATCGATGCGAATGATATAGAGTCCATCAGTATCCTGAAAGATGCTTCTGCGGCTGTATATGGTTTTAAAGGGGCGAATGGGGTGATCCTCGTAACGACTAAAAAAGGAGAAATAAAGAAACCTGAAATTACCTATAATGGTTATTACGGACTACAAAGTGTTACCCGGTTCCCTAAATTATATAATGCCTATGAATATGCGATGTTATATAATGAAGCACAGATGAATATTGGTGTCATGGCTCCCTACAGCCAGGAAGACCTGGAGAAGTTCCGCACAGGTAGTGATCCGGCGTATGCAAATACAAACTGATGGGATGTCACCACCCGTAAGGCTGTTCCCCAAATGTATCATAACCTGAGTGTGTCCGGAGGAGCCGAGAAAGTGAGGTATTATTTCTCCCTGGGGTATACCGGGCAGGAAGGTATTTGGGTGTCCAAAGATCAGGATTATAAAAAATATAATGTCCGGTCGAATATCAGTGCGGAACTCACGAAAGGATTAACGGTGGATCTGCAGATAAGCGGCCGTTTGGATACCCGGAACCAACCCTATAACCAGGATACCTTCAAAGCCATCTATAAAGCGGTTCCTACCCTGCCGGTATATGCAAATAATACAGAACCCTATTGGCAGGATACGGGGGATAATGCGAATCCGGCGCAGATCACCCGGGCAGATGAAGTGGGGTATGACCGGAGAGACCGCCGGGAGTTTACCGGTTCGTTGATCATGAATTGGGAATTACCCTGGGTAAAAGGTTTGACGGCAAGAGCTTTGTGGGCGTATGACTATAATAACCTGACAGAGAAAAAGTGGTTGAAGGAATATTATGAATACCAGTATGATCCGATCACGGATGTATATAATAAAAGTACCCGCCGCTCTGTTTCGGAATTGAACCAGAAAACGGAAAATGCGTTTACCCCCACCCAGTAATATTCTCTTAATTACCAGAATACATTTGGTAAACATGACTTTACGGGATTATTGTTATGGGAAATGCGGAATTATAAAAAAGATTGGTTTTCGGCTTACCGGCAATTTTATGTGGGCGCCATTGACCAGATGGATGCCGGGGATAACACGAATAAGAACAATGGCGGGAATGCGGAGTCTGCAGCACATGCCGGCCTGGTAGGACGTGTAAATTATGCATATGATAATAAATATCTGGCTGAATTCAGTTTCCGGTATGACGGATCTTACAAATTTGCGAAAGATAGCCGTTGGGGATTCTTCCCGGCTGTTTCGCTGGGCTGGCGCATCTCGGAGGAACCTTTCTTTAAAGAAAATATCTCTTTTGTGGATAACCTGAAGATCCGAGGCTCGTATGGTAAGATTGGAGATGAAAGTAATAGTGACTTTAAAGGGTTTGAGTACCTGACAGGTTACAAATATCCTTCCGGTTCGTATGTGCTGGGTGAAGGGGTCTCCAACGGTTTGGAGGACCGGGGGTTGCCTAACATGTTATTAACCTGGTATGAATCCACGACGGCCAATATCGGTTTTGAAACCCATGTGCTGGATGGCCTGTTCGGGTTGGAGTTCGACTATTTTGAACGCCGGCGAAGTGGCCTGTTGGCGAATCGTCTGTTGACCCTTCCTGCCTCTTTCGGACAGGCTTTGCCGAATGAGAACCTGAACTCTGACCGTACACGGGGCTTTGAACTGATCCTTACCCATAGGAACCGGATCGGGGATGTCTCTTATCTGATCAGTGCTAATTTTACGAATACACGCGAGTTGAACCGCTATGTAGAAAAAGCGGCACCCGGTAACAGGTATGAAAACTGGAGGGATAATGAGAATGACCGGTATAAAAATATCACCTGGGGATATGAAGCGTTGGGACAGTTTCAAAGTTTTGAAGAGATCCTGAATGCACCTATCCAGGACGGGAACGGAAATAAATCCTTACTGCCGGGAGATATTCGTTATAAGGATATAAATGGCGACGGGATCATTGACAGTAAAGACCAGATCCCGATCGGGAGTAATGATACGCCTACGATGTATTATGGTTTGAACCTGTCGGTTGAGTGGAAAGGAATTGACTTTACGGCCTTCTTCCAGGGAGCCGGCGGGCATGTTGTCCAGGCAGGAGAAACGTTTACGGACCCTTTCATACAGCAGGGATTAGGAAATGGCGTTAAGTTCTGGCTGGATCGTTGGCACCGGGAAGATCCGGCTGATGTGAACAGTGCATGGATCCCCGGAACCATGCCGGCTGTCAGACCTACCGGTTTCAGTGCTAACAATGAAACCAGTACCTGGTCTTTATTGAAAGCGGATTACCTGAGGTTGAAAACGGTGGAACTGGGATATACCTTACCTCGGGCGTGGGTGAACAGGGTGGGGCTTGCCCATGTGCGTTTGTATGTGAACAGTTATAACCCGCTTACCTTTACACGGGGAGGGATGATGAAGTATATGGACCCTGAGAATTCACAAACCAACTTACATTATTATCCGCAGATGAAGTCCTATAATTTTGGAGTGAACGTAACCTTCTAATTATTTAATACCTATTTTTATGAAAACGACAACATATTTCGATAAGATAATCCTCTTCCTTTTTCTTTTGTCCTGGGTAAGTTGTGACTATCTGGATAAAGATCCTTTTGATGTGGTGCTTCCGGATCAGGTCTGGGAAGATCCTAAACTGATTAATGGGGTATTGGTGAATTTGTATGATAAGATGGAACTGGAAGATTTTCAATATTATTATAAGGAAGACTGGCGGTTGGTCAATCTGACGACCATGTCGGATGAGGGCCAGGGATCTTTCCAGAAAGATCCGGTATTCGATAATGCATATGCTACTTATACCTATGATGATGAAATCTTCGGGACTTTTACGGACCCTTATAAGGGCATACGGAATTGTAATGATTTCCTGGCACAGTTGGAAACTTCTTTTTTGTCTGATGCTGAAAAGAAAGAACTGAATGCGGAGGTTCGTTTTATACGGGCCTGGCATTATTTTACCTTAGTCAAAAGGTATGGTGGTGTGCCGCTGATTACGGCTTCCCAGGTGTATGAAGGACCTGACAGGCTGGAAGAATTACAGATCCCCCGCTCCACAGAGGATGAGATCTATTCTTTTATTATAGATGAATGCCGGCAGATTGCAGAGTCTCTTCCGCTGCAACGGGATGCATCGGGAAAATACCGTGTCAATAAGGGTACGGCACTGGCTTTATGTTCACGGGCAGCTTTATATGCCGGTTCGATTGCTACATACGGAACGGTTAAACTGAACGGCCTCGTGGGGATCACTCCGGATAGAGCTCCTTATTTCTATCAGGTCGCTTACGAATCTTCGGAAGCTGTGATCAATCTGGGTATTTATCAGTTGTACAATAAAAAGCCGGATGATAAAGCACAAAACTATTGTGAGATCTTTATGAACGGAAACGGAGATAATGGAGAGTATATTTTCCAGAAACAGTATAGTGTAGCCGGGGGTAAAGGACATGATTTTGATAAAAGAAATGCGCCCTTCTCTTTTCGTGAAGGCGGCTGGGGATGTGGAGTGGCTCCTACGATGGAGATGGTGGAAGAGTATGAATATGTCGACGGTTCTCCCGGTACGCTGCGTCTTACGGACGAGAGCGGACAGCCACGCCGCTTTGATGATCCCATGGAACTGTTTGCCGATAAGGACCCTCGTCTGTTCGCTTCGGTTTATCTGCCCGGATCCGCCTGTAAAGGTTCTTTTGTAGAGTGGAGAAGAGGACTGATCACTTCGGACGGAGCGTATGTCCAGGCCACTAAACAACCGGATGTGGCAGATGTATATACAGATCCCGTGACAGGTCTTTCTTATAATATCTCCGGAAAGGATGGAGGAGCAGATGTCGGTGACCCTTCTAAGACCGGTTTTTATCAGAGGAAATTCTTTGATGAAACCCTTGCCAATATGGATATGGGCAAATCAGAAACTCCCCGGCCGGTTTTCAGGTTGGCGGAAATGTATCTCAACTTAGCGGAAGCGGCTGTTGAGCTCGGCGGAAGAGAGCAGTCCGCGTTGGCGGCGATCAATGAAATCCGGCAAAGAGCGGGTGTTGCTCCCTTAACGGCTGTGGATGTAGAGAAGGTAAGACACGAACGAAAAGTGGAACTGGCATTTGAAGGACACCGCTTCTGGGATATGAGACGCTGGAGAATTGCCCATCTGGATGCATCGCAGGGCGGACTGAATAATTTCAGAGGGTCTGCTTTATATCCCTGGCTGGATATTCGTGATCATAAGTATGTTTTTGAAAAGGGAACCGAACCTCCTAAACAGATACGGCTGTTTCTGGAAAAAACTACTATACGAAGATTAGTAATGAGGATATGAACTCAAATCCTAAGTTAATACAGAATCCGGATTATACAAACTAATTTTAATATCTAAGATGATGAAACAACTGGCTATTATATCTATTTTATCTCTTTTTTGTACAGCCTGTGTCAATGAACTTGACAATTATGATGCCCCTAACGGTGGTATTTATGGTAAGATTATAGATGCCGGAACAGGAGACGTGGTTCCTTTATCCGTAGAAGGTTCAGCAGGGGTCATTGTCCGGTTGACAGAAGAGGACACCCATGCTACCAAAACAGTAGACTTTTATGCAAAGTCTGATGGCTCCTTTGAGAATACCCGTGTGTTTAATGGTGATTATACGCTGAGTCTGGAAGGGCCGTTTGTTACCCATCCGGAGGTACGTGTACAGATTAAAGGACAAACAAATATAGATGTACAGGTGACTCCGTATGCACGGATCGGGGCGACTGCTTCTATAAATAACCGGGTAGTGACCCTTCAATATAAAGTGACCCAATCGGATCCCTCTTTTACCACTACGCAGGTATACGGATACTGGAATTTTGCTCCGGGGGTAGATGATGGAGGTGCTAACCAGGCAGGAAAAGTAGAAAGTAATGATATGGAAGGTTCTTTTACATTCAATCTGGATGAGGAAGATGCTTTTAAGGATAATCTGTATAAGATTCGTTCCAATGAAAATAAAGTGTATTTTCGTATAGGCGCTGTAACGGAGGGACAGATTAACTATTCTCCTACGTTGACCGTGACCATTCCATAACTCGTGAACTTAATAAAGGAAATATAAATCGATAAAAATTATGTATATGAAAAAACATTGGATGTTGTATGTGAGCATGCTGGGATTGCTGGTAAGTGCAGATCTGTATGCCAACTCTCCTGATAAGACAGAGAGTAAAGTTGTAAATGTGTTACCGGATTGGGTATTCGGTGGTTTTGTCCGTCCGGCAGGGGCTAATCCTATTCTTACCCCTAATCCGGAAAAAACCTTCTACTGTCCGATGCGTAAAACAGAAGTGAAGTGGGAGGAAAGTGATATTTTTAATCCTGCGGCTGTCGTAAAGGATGGAAAGATCTGTGTGTTATACCGGGCAGAAGATAATTCGGCGGTAGGGATCGGTTCCCGGACTTCACGCATCGGTTTAGCGGAAAGTACGGATGGTATTACGATGACTTTGCGTACGGATCCTGTAATGTATCCGGATGAAGATAACGCAAAGGAATATGAGTGGGAAGGAGGATGTGAAGATCCACGGGTGGCAGTTACCGAAGATGGCCTGTATGTTATGATGTACACTACCTGGAACCGCAAGGTTGCCCGTCTGGCCGTTGCCACTTCGCGTGACCTGGTTACCTGGGAAAAACATGGCCCGGTATTTAAGGATGCCTACAACGGACGGTTTAAGGATATAGACTGTAAAGCCGGTTCGGTTGTCACGAAGCTGAAAGATGGAAAGCAGGTGATTACGAAGATCAATGGAACCTATTTTATGTATTGGGGTGAACAAAAAGTCCATGCTGCTACTTCGGATGATCTGATCCATTGGACGCCGGTGCTGGACAGTAACAATGAGTTGAAGGTGTTAATCTCACCCCGTGAAGGCTATTTTGATAGTGCTTTGACAGAGTGTGGCCCGCCGGCAGTGATGACAGACCAGGGCATTCTCTTACTGTATAACGGAAAGAACAGGACTGATAATAAACGGGATACACGATTTAATGCAGGCACCTATAGTGCAGGCCAGGTGCTATTTGCTTTGGAAGATCCTTATCAGGTGGTGAATAGATTAGATATCCCTTTTTTCCGTCCGATGGATGATTTTGAGAAGAGCGGACAGTATGTAGATGGGACTGTTTTTATTGAAGGGCTGGTATTTTATAAAAATAAATGGTTTTTGTATTATGGCTGTGCAGACTCACAGGTAGGAGTGGCTGTTTATGATCCGGCTAACCGGGTCCCTGGAGATCCAATCCAGTGATCCGGGTAAATTAATTCTATAACAAGAAGGGAATGTCCAACACCATAGGACATTCCCTTTTTATTTATTAATTATCCGGATGCAAGCGGGTTATCTGGGCATATCAACTAATTTCCATCCATCCCGGTAATTATGTTTGATCAGTTCTTCAGCAAATTTCTTTGCATTGATCGGATCTGTCCATGTTTTGTTGAATGTTGGGTGGCCGTCTTTGATCGTGAAACCGTCACGGATAACGATTTTCAGTTCTTCGTTGTCACCGATATTTGTGAAACGCATATTCTGACCATCCCACAACAGTTCTTTATTCAGAGCCTGTAAGCGAACAGCCAGTACACCCATCACAACCATTTCGTTAAATGGACCTGCCTCTGAGAAGTCTGATTTCGTTTTCACACGGTTGTTAGGACTCTCTTTACAAGTACGGATCCAGTCTTGTCCATGCCCATTCCGGTTCGTGTTATCAATCCGGCGCTCTGTTTTAGGTGCGTTCAATGGACGACCGGATACTAACCATGGGTTGACTCCATAGCAACCGCAGATCAGTGTATCTTTTGTTCCGTGGAAAATCACAGCCCCGCCTTGTTCATCCATATCACGTCCCATCGGGAATCCTTTGGGAAGATCAGGTCTCAGACCACCATCGTACCAGTGTACTTCTACTTCCGGCATAGCCACTTTAGGCATATTGTCACGGGCAGGGAAGATCAGTTTCACATGCTGAGCCTGAGGTGCACAATCTCTTAACAACAGTGTGGAAGAACCCTGTGCACTGGTTGGATAACCTAATTTCAATCCTTTGAAAACAGGGTGAAGGATATGACAGGCCATATCGCCTAAGGCACCTGTACCATACGCCCATCAACCACGCCAGTTCCATGGGTGATAGATATTATTGAAAGGTTTCAACTCTGCAGGTCCTGTAAACAGATCCCAGTTCAGAGTAGAAGGAATTTTATCCGCTTTCTCAGGAGTCATCAGACCCTGTGGCCAGATCGGACGGTTGGTAAAGGCTTCCACTTTCCGGATTTCCCCTATATCCCCGTTCCAGATCGCTTCGCAGATCAGGTTCACACCTTCTGCAGAAGAACCCTGGTTACCCATCTGGGTGGCTACCTGGTATTTATCCGCTAATTTAGTCAACAGACGGGATTCATAAACCGAGTGGGTCAATGGTTTTTCACAATATACGTGTTTACCCATAGTCAATGCGTCTGCGGCAATGATCGCATGAGTATGGTCGGCTGTTGCTACCATGACCGCATCAATAGAGCTACCTAATTCGTCATACATCTTGCGGTAGTCCCAGTACTTTTTAGCCTGTGGATACTTATCGAAAGTAGGTTTTGCATACTTCCAGTCCACATCACACATCGCCACAAAATTCTCTGTTTCCAGCATGCGTAAAACACCGGCACCTCTACCACCAATACCAATACCTGCGATATTCAATTTATCCGTAGGAGCAGTATGTCCATGGCTTTTACCGAGTACTGAATTTGGAACGATCGTCAACGCTGCGGCTGCAGCAGATCCTGTCTGGATGAAAGATCTTCTTGTAATGTTCTTCATATTTATTAGAGTTTAGAAATAAGTTAGTAATTAAAATTAGTAGTTAAAGTAGTCAAAGTAGCTAAGTAGCCAGCATAAAAAACTTTTACTTAACTCCTTGACTCCTCAGAAATGTTATTTAATCGGTCTTGCAGCTACCCCTTCAAAGGTCATTTTTACCGGGTTAATGTATCCGTTTTCGTCAAATGTCATTTTGTCGATACAGGTCACACGGTGGTCACGGGCTGTAACGCCTGCCGGACGGCGGTGGTACACAATATAATAGTCTTCGCTGTTAGGAACGTGCATCACCGAGTGGTGTCCTGCGCTGGTGGCTACTTCCGGATCTTCTTCCAGGATCTTACCGATGCGGTTGAAAGGACCAAAAGGAGAATCCGCGATCGCATAGGCTACACAATAGTCCGGACGGCCCCAGCCCCCTTCACTCCATATGAAGTAGTATTTACCGTTTTTCTTGAACATGAAAGGTCCCTCGACATAGTTCTCAGGAGTTACTTCTTTATAGATCTCTCCATCTTCAAAAGGAACCAATCCGGTGAAATCATCATTTAGTTTCACGATGTTACAGTGTCTCCAGCCACCATAATACATGTAGTAAGTATCATCGTCATCACGGAAAACAAACTGGTCGATCGGCTGGGCACCATTAATGATCTCGTTGATCAGCGGCTTGCCTAACAGATCTTTGTAAGGTCCTTCCGGACGGTCACTCACTGCTACACCAATACCTCCAACTTCTCCTTCATGCACATCATTGGCTCCGAAAAGGAAATAGTACTTATCGTTTTTGCGGATCACCGACGGAGCCCACATGGCGATTTTAGCCCATTTCACTTCGGCAGTGTCTAGGATACTGGAATGCTTGGTCCAGTTCACCAGATCTTTGGAAGAGAAACAATCAAAAAAGGTTTGTTTTTCATAAAGGTCACTCCAGGTAGGATAGATCCAGTAGGTGTCATCGTAGATAATGCCTTCGGGATCTGCATACCATCCTTCAAAAAGAGGGTTACCACTCATCAGGACCTCTTCCTGTTGCTGTTTTTGTCCACACCCAACCAGTATAAGTGCGCTGAGTGCTACAAGGGAAATTCTTCTCATAATTTACGTGTTAAATAAAGATTTAATTTGTTAGGATAAAATAGAATTTTCGTTAGTTCATTTTTGTTTTTGCCAGACCTCCTTCGGAAGTCTCTTTGTATAAGCTGGGCAGGTCATTACCTGTCTGGCGCATCACCTCCACGACCTGGTCAAAACTTACTCTGTGTTTTCCATCAGAAAAATTAGAGAACGTATTTGCATCCAGGGCACGTGCTGCTGCAAAGGCATTTCGTTCGATGCAGGGGATCTGAACCAGTCCACACACCGGATCACAGGTAAGACCCAAATGATGTTCCAATCCCATTTCTGCCGCATATTCGATCTGTGCTGCTGTTCCCCCGAATAACTGGCTGGCAGCGGCGGCAGCTATCGCACAGGCAACACCTACTTCTCCCTGGCATCCAACCTCTGCACCGGAAACGGAAGCGTTAGTACGTACTACATTCCCGAACAGTCCGGCTGTTGCCAGTGCCCGCAGAATCCGCAGATCCGTAAAGTCCCGGGTATCTTTCAGGTGATATAAGACTGCAGGCAGGACCCCGCAGGACCCGCAGGTAGGTGCTGTAACGATCTCTCCACCACAGGCGTTTTCTTCGGATACCGCCAGTGCGAACGCATAAACCATTCCCCGGCTGCGTATATTATTCCCGTAACCTTTGGCACGGATATAATAGTCTGCCGCTTTTCTCCGCAAACCCAATCCTCCGGGAATGACCCCTTCCGCTTCCAGTCCGTTCTGGATCGCTTTCTGCATGATCTTCCACACCTGATCCAAAAAGTCCCAGATTTCAGGACCTTCAGACTGTTCCACATATTCCCAGTAGGAGAGTCCGGTTTTTTCGCAATATTCCTGAATCTCCCGGATCGTGCTTTTATCGTAGACCTCTTTTGTTTTTAACTCATTGAAATCCTCATTTGCCAGCGTACCGCCCCCAATACTATAGACAGTCCAGGCTTCTGACCGCTGATTGTTTTCATCAAAAGATTCAAACAGCATGCCGTTCGGATGAAAAGGAAGGACGATTTTTGGTTCCCAGGTGATCTGGGTAGGTGCAACCGGAGTCAGTACTTCGAGAATCGCTGTGTCTGTCATGTGCCCTTTGCCGGTAGCTGCCAGACTTCCATATAAGGTAACCTGGAAACGTGCAGCCGTGCTGTTCCGTTCCAGGAATAGTTTTGCAGCCCGCATAGGACCCATCGTGTGGCTACTCGATGGTCCATGGCCAATCCGGTATATCTGTTTGATAGACTCCATCTTATTTGTCTTTTTGTCTGTTAGAGAAAAGCGTTCAAAAAATATAGACCTCACAAATTTATACAAATAAAGTGAAAGGTTTTCAGCTATGACTTATAAATTGTTGAAATTTCTCCGGTCTAAAAAGAAAAAAGGCTGTATCCTTTGGACCAGATACAGCCTTTTGATGGGAAATTCATTCAGAATCGTTTTGAAAACACACCATGAAAATCGTTATACTCTTTTTCTTCCTGCATTTCCCTATAGGTACCATTTAAACGGCTCAATGGCTCATAGGATGATGTTCCTGCCGGATCAATCGGAAAAATAAACGTTACTCTACTTTTATACTCTCCACCGGGTTCGAATTGGCTGCCCGCCAGTTCTGGAAAGTGACAGTGATCACTGTGATCACAGCGATCAGTAAAAATGCAAGGACAAACACCCACCAATAGAGTGGAACCCGGAAGGCAAAGTTCTGTTGCCAGTTTCGGACAGCCAAATAGCCTATCGGAGCGGCCAGTATAAAGCAGATAATTAAAATACGAAGATAGACTTTGTTGAACATGATCAGGATCTCCCGTGTGGAGGAACCCATGACTTTTCTCAATCCGATCTCTTTCATTTTGTACTGGCTTTCAAAAATGACCAGACCAAATATACCTACGATTGAGATAAAAATGGCCAGCAGACTGAACAAGGTGATTAAAGTGGTCATTTTGGTCTCTTTTTCATAGAGTCGTTGCAGCACATTGTCGAAAAACCGGCTTTCAAACGGATAACCCGGGTCAAATTTGGAAAGGGTTTCGTTTACGTGATGCATCGCGGACCGCAAATCCGTACCGGCATTTATTTTGATGTAGGCATAGTTCGGTTGTTGTCCCCAGTTTTGTGTGCCCCAGACGTAGAAAGCCATCGGTTCGACTTCCTGCCGGAGAGAGGCGAATTTTACGTCAGGTATGAAACCGATCACCTCTGTAGAACCTATTTTATCGCCGACTTCCATGTTGTATTCGATCTTCGCCCGTTCATTGAATACCATAGCGCCCCCTTCGGTTGCTTCATCACTGGGGCGGAAATTCCGTCCTTCCAGGAGGGGTATATCCATCACATGCAGGAAAGAAGTGTCTACGGGAAGGCATTGGAAATTAATATGGCCATCTTTATATTCACGTCCCCATCCCATATACCGGTCACTACTGGACAGGAGGAAGGAAGAGAATGTCACGGCTTCCACCCCGGCAAACGACTGGAGTTCGTTGACAAAAGCCTGCCGGTTTTTATGAATGGTTGAATTAGGGTTGGTAATAATTAACTGATTCGTGGTATATCCTAAAGAGGTGGTTTGCATAAAGTTATTTTGCAGGTACATAAAGATCGCTCCGATAATCAGGGCAAAAGAGGAAACATACTGGAAACCGATTAACAGGCTGCGTAAGGTTCGTCCTTTAGCGGATAGGCCAAAATTCCCTTTCAGTACCAAGGCCGGCGAGAAAGAGGTGATGTAGTGGGAAGGATAAAGACCGGCTACTAAAGCAACCAGCAGAGCGATCCCACCTGTTATGAGAATAAGGCCACTATGGTCACTAAAAGCTGTGCTGCCATCAACCAAAGTCCTCAGGCTGGTATGTGAAAATCCCCAGACAAGTCCCAGCGATAGCAGATAGGACAAGATACAGATCGCGAAAGCCTCAGACAGTAAAGCATTACGTAACATGCCCGTATCAGCTCCCATCACTTTTTGCGTATTGATACTTTTAACCCGCATAGGAGTTAGAGCCATACTGAAGTTGGTGAAATTAATAGAGGCGATAATGATCAGGACGATGGCAATTGCAAAAAGAACAGTAATCGTTTGCTGAGAAGATTTTTCAATAGGATCATAATCCACATGTTTGATATAATGAAGATCGTGGAAAGGGGTTAACCGCACATTGACCTGGCCGGCGTAGTCTCCGAACCGTTCTTTCACACTCGCTTCATTAAAGTTCGTTTTGTAATTCTCTATCACAGTTTCCGCGTTTTCCGCCTGGTCTAAAAGGACATATACCTGATAATTACTATTCCCCCAGCTTTCTTTGTTCTCATCCTGCATGGAGAAATAGATTGAATTTTTCACAGAACTGTTCACCGGGAAATCTTTGTAAACTCCGGAAACATAATAGATCTTGTCTTCCCACAGGAGTTGTTTATCAATTGCAGATTTATTAATAAATAATTTCCGGGCTATGCTTTCCGGCAGGAGCACCCTGTCCGGTTCCCGGACAGATCCGGGCGTTCCTTCGATCATCTCTAAGGCAAACACATCCGCAAACTCCGGAACAATTGGTTGAAAAGATTCTTTAAAAAGACTTTTTGAACCGTTTTGTTCCACCTCAAACACCCGGTCCCAGGGAAAAGATACGATCGTTCCTGCCTTAATGTGAGGAGAGGACTGGAAAAAGATCTCAGCTAACGGCCGGCTGATCACAGCTTGTGCACTGTTTTCCCAGGTGGCCTCCAGACGAAAGATCCGGTCTGAATCCGGAATATTTTTATTAAAGTTATAATCATAATCCACCTGCATCAGGATCAGGATAAAAGCTGCGAAAGCAACGGTTAACCCTAAAATATTGAGAATAGTTGCTACTTTAAAACGACGTAGGATATTCAAAAAGTTACGTAAAAGCATTTTCATATTGTATTCTATTTAAAGTCTTTTTTTATTAGACGCATTTCCGGGGAAGCAGGTTGCACTGCCGGACCTATTATTTTTATTTATAAAGACAATTAATCCCGATCATATATAACATGCAGCTCTAAAATAGTTAGTAGGACAGCCGCTTTAAATTTCTGAATGATCGATAATAAATGAATCAAATTCGTTTTCATATTATTTTTGAGTGATTTAATAATTCTTTTATATATGAAAACAATAATTATGCCGGAAAATTTAACCTTCTTACTATCAGCATAGTATTGTTTATTCCGAAGAGGTGGGTTGTAAAAGAATTGGACATACCTGTAAAAAAATTGGACAGGGATTATTCTCTCTCCATTCGCTTTTTAATTAGTTTTGTGGGTTGAATAAGTAAACTCTGATAAATGAAACAACAGCTCAGGCCAATTATGTTTGTCGGGACCTGTTCCGATGCCGGGAAAAGTGTGATTAACGCTGCTTTTTGCCGGATCTTTAAACAGGATGGATATCACCCGGCTCCTTTTAAAGCACAGAATATGTCTTTGAATTCCTATTCCACACTGGAAGGGGGAGAGATGGGCAGGGCACAGGTCGTACAGGCAGAGGCTTGTGGGATCGCTCCTCATACGGATATGAATCCTGTTTTGTTGAAACCGACAAACGATAAAAGTTCCCAGGTGGTTTTGAATGGCCGTCCGGTAGGTAATATGTCTGCCAGGGATTATTTTGGTATACATAACCTGAAAGAAAAGTTGTTTAAAGAGGTCATTCAATCGTTTACACGGCTGGAAAAACAATATAGTCCGGTTGTGATGGAAGGGGCGGGTAGTATCTCCGAATTAAATCTCAAGGACCGGGATATTACCAATATGCGGATGGCTATCCAGGCAGATGCGGCTACCTATCTGATCGCGGATATTGACAGGGGAGGAGTGTTTGGTTCCGTGTATGGTACGATTGCCCTCCTGTCACCGGAAGAAAAAGCACAGATGAAAGGGATCATCATCAATAAATTCCGGGGGGATGCTTCTTTGTTTGAAGAAGGGCGGAAGATCCTGCATGACCTGACCGGTATTCCGGTGGTAGGTATCGTCCCTTATTTCCGGGATATCAGGATTGAGGAAGAGGATTCTGTTGCGCTGGAAATGAAACAAAACAGTTGGCAGGATGGGAAAATCAATGTCGCCATCATTTTGTTACGGAGGATGTCGAACTTTACGGATTTTGATGTGCTGGAAATGGATCCCCGTTTTAATCCATATTACACCAATAATGTGGAGGAAATAGAGAAAGCAGATATTATTCTTTTGCCGGGTTCCAAAAATACAATAGCGGATTTGCAGAGTTTACGGGCGAACGGGATTGCGGAAGCGATTGTAAGAGCTTCCAAGGCCGGGAAAAAAGTGATTGGTATTTGTGGCGGCTACCAGATGATGGGGATCCGCCTGGAAGACCCGGATGGGATAGAAGGGAATATTCCGGCTATTCCGGGTCTGGGACTACTACCGCTTTGCACAGTCATAGAACAGGAGAAAGTGACCCGTCAGAATGAATTTTACTTTTTGCCGGATGAAACAGGAGCGGTGTGCAAAGGCTATGAGATCCATATGGGACATTCTGTGCGGATGAATAAGGCTCAGGAAGCACCTGTGGTCCGGTTGACAGACGGTCAGGAAGAGGGATATTATTTGAATGATCATTGCTGGGGAACTTATATGCACGGCATTCTTGATAATCCGGTTGTGCTGGATCATCTGGCGGAAGGTTTTGAAACCTCACCGGATCAGGCAGGGTTTAATTATGAAGAATTTAAAGAAATGCAATATAATAAACTGGCTGATTGGGTTCGTGCCCACATGGATATGGACTATATATATAGTACCCTGAAAAAGGATTCTCTATCCAAAAAGGATTTGTAATCGATTGATTATCAGATGTATTTTCTCCTGCAAAAACGCCGCCTACCGTTCGTTCCAAAGGGTGCACCCGTTGCGACGAAAGGGTGCACCCGTTCAAGTGAACGGTAGGCGGCGTTTTGGAGCCTGCTTTTTACTCTTAAACTACTTTGTACACACATCTTTTACAGGCCGTAGGCCTACTATATGTCAGACCCCGGCAACGCTGGGGTTTGGGAGATCAGCAGAATTTTGCGCACCGTAGGTGCAGTATAGTAAAATAATAATCCCGGGCGATACTCCAGGGGTGTTAAGTTCTCTTGTAAATATCTTAGATACTGATTATTCTATCCTGTAAGGATACCAGCAACAGCCCAGGGCTGAGCGAAGCGAATCCCTGGGTAAGGTTACCAAAACAATAACCCTGTAAGGGTTTCACTCTCTGTCAATGAGCCAATAATACATATGCAACCCCCTACAGGGTTGAATCATATTACTTTACAACCCAGGGGCTCGCTTCGCTCAGCCCTGGGCTGTTGCTGGTACCCTTGCAGGGCAGAATGTCAACATATAAAACATTTACAAGAGAATTTAACAGCCTTGGGGCGATGCCCGGGTCTAATATATACTACCTCTCTAGGGTGTAAGAAAAGAGGTGTGTACGGAGTAGTTAAAAAAGGGGTTATTTGATCCTGTTTACCCGGGCCACATCATCCAGTTTGACACTCACGGTGGCACCTAATTGTTCCAGATATAACACGAGGTAATTTTTTTTGATCTTTTTGACCTTACCGGAGACATGTTTCATGGAGCCGGTCAGGATTTCTACCTCTTCTCCGATACATAAAGGATAGTTAGCGGCCTGTTCCAGGAATTCTTTGATCGCTTCTATCTCTTTTTCTTTGACAATCGCCGGTTTTCCGTTATAGTAAACGGTTCGTATGACTCCATATATGTTTAACAGGTCACGGAGTTCAAATTCTTTACACTTTACGAACAGATAGGAATTGAACAGGGGCACTTCGACTATTTTTATGCGGTCGGACCACACCCGTGGAGAGCGGTGGAGAGGTAACCACGCCTCAATTCCTTTTGCTTTTAAACGGTCGTTCACCTGTTTCTCAGCTCGTGGAGCTGTGTAGAGGACATACCAATTAGATTTAAGTGTGGTAGTCATGTTTTATTTTTTGTATTTACTGCACAAAGATAAAAGTATTTTTTGTATCCTTGCAAAGCCTTTAATTTTCCGGACATAAAGTGATCCGGATAAATACCGAAGAACATGAAAATGAACAGACGAAATTTTTTACAAAGATCTTCTTTATCCGTTGCCGGATTATGTCTGACCCCGCTTTGGGGAAATGCGTATGATTCGGTTTTTGGACAAACAGCTCCCAGTAATAAAGTCAAAGTTGCTTTGATTGGCTGCCGGAGTATGGGATACGCCAATTTAGATACTTTCCTCAATTATCCGGAAGTAGAATGTGTGGCTTTGTGTGACGTGGATGATGAATGGTTGAATAAGCGGGCTGCGGATGTACAGCAGAAGACCGGGAAGAAAGTTCCCCATTTATATAAAGACTGGCGGCATGTCATAGAGAATAAGGATGTTGATGCGGTTATTGTAGGTACTCCGGATCATTGGCACTGTTTGCCTACTGTCTGGGCTTGCCAGGCCGGTAAAGATGTGTATGTGGAAAAACCGCTTTCCAACACGATCGAAGAATGTGATCTGATGGTAAGGGCCGCCCGTAAATATGACCGGATCGTACAGGTGGGCCAATGGCAGCGGAGTGATCCTCACTGGGATGAAGCTGCTAACTATCTGAAAGCCGGAAATATCGGTCGTATCCGTACGGTGAAAGTATGGGCCTATCAGGATGGTAAACCCACCCTGCCTGTCAAACCGGATAGTGCGGTACCTGCCGGGGTGGACTATGATATGTGGTTAGGGCCTGCGCCTGAACGGCCTTTTAATGAATACCGTTTCCACTATAATTTCCGTTTCTTCTGGGATTATGCCGGAGGTCTGATGTCTGACTGGGGAGTCCATCTGTTAGACTATGCCCTGGAGGGGATGGGAGCGGATCTGCCCAGCCGGGTCTTTTCCGGCGGAGGTAAATTTGCTTATCCGGACGACGCGATGGAAACGCCGGATACGTTAATGGCGACCTATGCGTTCAAAGACTTTAATATTATCTGGGATCATGCCTGTGGAGTTAATCATGGGCTTTACGACCGGAAGGAGGGACTGGCTTTTTACGGTGAAAAGGGAACATTGATTCTGGACCGTGCCGGTTGGGAAGTACTTCCGGTAGTGGATGAATCCGGTGCCCGCATGGAAGTGGTTCCGTTTAAGAAGGGGGAAGGAAAAGGCTTGTACAATCATGTAGGGAATTTCCTGAATTGTATGAAAGACCGTTCTCTTCCGGCTGCTGATGTTGCGATCGGAGCCCGGGTCGCTAAAATGTCCCATCTGGCGAATATTTCCTGCCGGGTACAACGGGAAGTGATCTGGGATGACCGCAAGAGTGAGTTTACCGGAGACCGGGAAGCGACAGCCCTGGCAAAGGCCTGTTATCGTGCTCCGTGGGAGCTTCCGAAATTATAAAACAATAAAATAGCAGACCATATCGCATGGTCTGCTATTCGTATACATCAAATTATTCATCAGTGGTTTGGGAATGCTTTTTAAATATTGAGAAATATAAATACCACTGTTAACCTATGGTGTATCATCTCCCTGACGCGTTCATTTCCTTTTGCCTTAAACTCTTAAAACTATAGATAATGTAAACGTATGCTTCAAACAACATTCATTTCCTGAATGTATTACAAATATATTACCTTCCCGGCAGACCGGGCTGGTAAAATGTTAAGAATAGCTGGTGATTTTGTTATTTGGAAAGGGCTAATTTGTTATGCTTCGCCGTATAAAATGTTATATTACTCACTTCTGGAACCATATTGGGAAGGTAGTACGCCAAATTCCTCCTTAAAATATTTTCGGAAATATTTCGGATTGTTGAAGCCCACTTCATAGGCGATCTCAGATACAGTCATCTGACTCTCTTCCAATAACTGGGCCGCCCGTTTTAAACGGATCACCCGGATAAACTCAATCGGGGTTTTACCTGTCAGGGAGGATAATTTCTTGTAAAGATGTACCCGGCTCATTCCTAACTCCCTACTGAGTTCTTCTACGGAGAAATCAGGATTGGAAATGTTTGTTTCCGTATATTCCAGCGCTTTGTTGATCAGTTTTTCATCTAAGGAGCTGACCGCAATTTTAGAAGGCTCGATCCGTATCTGTTCCCCGAAAAGAGTTTGTTTCCGTTTCTGGGCTTCGATCAGATTGTGCATTTTGACGGAAAGGATACTGAAATTAAAAGGTTTGGTGATATAGTCATCCGCACCGGCTGTCAATCCTTCCAGTTTACTTTCTTCACTGCTTTTCGCTGTCAGCAAAATAATCGGGATGTGAGAGGTCCGGATATCTTCTTTGATGGATTTACTCATTTCAATACCATCCATCCGTGGCATCATGACATCAGACAGGATCATATCCGGGATCTCTTTCAGGGCTATTTCCAGACCGGCCACCCCATCTTCCGCCTGTAGGATCTTATATTGGTCTTTTAATTTGGTAGAAAGGAAAATTCGTACATCTTCATTATCATCCACCAACAATAACTTAGGCAGGGTGCTCTCTTCCCGAAGCGTTTCGTCCGGCGCGACAGCCGCTCCGCGGCTGTCTTCTTCTACCATGGTAGAAGAAGTTTCACTTCTAACCACTTCTTCCTTGTAAGGAAGAAGAATGGTGAACCGGGCGCCCCCTTCCGGGATATTCTCTGCCTGGATCTCTCCTCCGTGTAACTGAACAAACTCTTTTGTCAGGTGAAGACCAATCCCGCTTCCCTGATAATTGGTTTTCGTATTGCTGTGAGCCTGGTAGAACCGTTCAAATATTTTTTCCAGTGCGTCTTCCGGTATACCTATCCCATTATCACTGATCGTGATCTTTATTTTTTTATCCTCTGTCTGGCTCAGTTCCAGCAGGATCTTACCATGGACCGGCGTGAATTTATAGGCGTTGGAAATCACATTCATAAGGATCTTAGCCAGTTTATCTGCATCGAAATACATATACAGATGTGTTAAATCTGTCCGGAACTGGAAATCGATCTGTTTCCGTCCCATCATTTCAGTGAACAGGTGTGCCTGCTCGGAAACAAATTGAACGATGTCTCCTAAGGACTCCTGAAGCAGATGACGGTGGACGTCTAATTTCCTGAAATCCAATAACTGGTTGACTAACAGAAGGAGCCGGCGTGCATTTCGTTCGATGATGGATAAGGATTCTTTCTCTTCCGGTTCAGATGCTTTGTTCAGTAGCTCTTCCAACGGGGTGAGGATCAGGGTAAGAGGTGTCCGGAACTCATGGCTGATGTTAGTAAAGAACCGGAGTTTGATCTCATCCATTTCATGTTGTTGGGTAATCCGTATTTTTTCTGTCTCATATTCCAATTTTCGTTTCGCTTTGAGGATACTACGTCTGCGATACAGATAGATAGCGCCCAGCAATAGGAGTGCATAGGCAATAAATGCCCAGGTTGTTTTCCAGAAGGGAGGACGGATTTGAATATGTAAGATAGCCGGAACCTTACTTTCGGCACCTTCACTATTCATTGCTTTTACATATAAGGTATATTTCCCGGGGTTCAGGTTACTGAAAGTGGCCTTTCTGTTGGTATGATCGGTCTCCAGCCACTGGTTATTAAACCCTTCTAATTTATAGAAGTACTTCGTTTTGTTAGGCATAAAGTAATCCAGCGCGGCAAAACTGATCGTAAAATAGTTCTCTTTATGAGATAACGCTATGTTTTCTGTCTGGGAAATACTTTTAGACAGGATCATACGGTTGTTATAATATGCTCCCGGTTTTACCCGGTTGTTATAGATCTGCAAATCGGTCAGAATGACCTGCGGAGTGCTGTTGCTGTAGTTCAGGTTATTGGGGTTGAATATGTTAAAACCGGAAGAACCGCCAAATATCAATTCTTTATTTGTCGTGAAATAGGCTGCATTCAGATTGAACTGCTCGTCCTGTAGTCCTTCGGAACTATCGTAATTGAGCAGGTGGAAAAAATAGCCCGGTGTGTCATAGGCTGTGGATACTTTAATACTGGTTAACCCCCGGTTAGTCGCTATCCACATGTTATGTTCCGAATCTTCCAGTATGCTCTGGACCAGGTCGGCAGACAGTCCGTTCTCCTTTTTAAAATGGTCCACTCCTTTGGTATAGGGATTGTAGATAAAAACCCCGTTCCGGGTTCCGATCCAGAGGAGTTCCCGGCTATCCTCAAAAAGAGCATTCAAATCATTCCGGCTGAGTTGTATGGTGTCAAAAGTCTCCTTTTCAAAAGACTCTAATTGTTGTGTCGTTGGATTGAAAATATGGAGTCCATACTGAGAGGCGATCAGAATATCTCCTGCTTTGGTTTCTAAAATATCATAAATAGAACCATCCAGCCTGAAATGATTCACCTGTTTCCCGGTCTGTGTGTCTATCAGGACTAATCCCCCTCTCAACGTGCCTACCCAGAGATATCCGTTCCGGTCACACAGCACTTTCCAGGCGTTATTATCCGTAAGCACGGAGTTTTCATCCAACGGGTCGTAGCGGTAATGTGTAAATGTCTTTCCATCAAAACAGTCCAGACCATCCAGATAATATCCAATCCACAAACGTCCCTGCTGGTCACTTGTCAGGCTGACGATCACATTCCCGGCGGGTGAGTTTGAGTGATTCGGGCGATGGGGATAAACGGTATATTTGTCGTTGGCCCTGTCAAAAAATAACAGGCCACCTCCGTTTGTACCGATCCATATATTCCCTTCCGGAGTTTCATAAAAGCAGTTGATGTCACTATTGGGTATTTCGGATTGACCGGAAATAGATTTGAATTTGTAAATACTTTCATGGTAGTAGGCCACTCCTTTTTTATAAGTTCCCAGCCACATGATCCCTGAGCGGTCTTTGTACAGGCATTTGATCGTGTTCTGAGGAAGACTGTAAGGATTCCGTTCATCGTTCCTGATCACGAGAATCTTCCCACTGTTCTTTTCGACAATGTTGATCCCCCCATGATCCGTTCCGATCCAGATGTTTCCTTTTTCATCTTCCGCGAGGGAAATAACCACATCATTGGATATCCGGTTTCCCCCCGGTGCCTGGGTGGAATAGAAAGTCCATTTACTGGAACTGGGGTTCAGGCAGGCTAATCCGGTGTAGTGGCTGAGTCCGTATATCCATACATTCCCGGAGGTATCAAGGAACAGTTTTAATTCATGCCCCCCCTGGATCTGCGCTCTTTCCTTAAATGTTTTATCCGCATGGATCACTTTATGAGTCTGGGCATCCATACATTCCAACAGGCCATCATCGTACAGGAACCAGTACCTGTTTTTCCCCTGCTTGATATCAGCAATATTACCGGCGTTTAGCCCATGTGGAGTCCCTTTCGTGAAAACGGATAGTTTCTGATTTTTGATGTCATACATCCGGACATCTTCTCCGGTCGTGAACCAGAAGTTTTTACCCAGGTCAATGTATACATATTCCACGGTAGATACACCTGCATATTGTTCCAAGAGGGATTCTATATTTCCTTCAAATGCTTCCCGGGCCGGATCGTATACCGTGTAGCCCATACGGGTCCGGATCCATAGTTTCCCGTCGACAGCTTCCTGGATCTTTTCTATGTCGTTGTTGGAATTGATGCCCGCAAGGGTCAGGTCCTGTTTATAGGTAATGATCTCATACCCATCATACCGGTTTAATCCGGAGGGTGTCCCGATCCAGATAAATCCTTTTTCATCCTGGTAAATACATTTAACCTCACTATTCGATAATCCTTTGTCTGCGTCAATCCGGTTGAATTTGTAGGGTTCCGGAAAAAGAGAAGCGGATGTGATTAAAGTAATAGAATTAAGTAGTATAATTAAAAATATTGTACGAATTGGTATCATGCCTGTGTCCTGGTATACCTGTTTGTTCAGGTATATGATTTCTCCACTCAAAAGTATGAAATATTTTTCTTTTTCATTTCATGACAGGGAAAACTTTGTTCTTTAAATATTAATTCTTTCCTTTGAACTGTCAAACAAAATAAAAAAATAGCTGTTCTTTAGTAAATACTGTCAGCTTATCAGTAATCTATTTAAACAAAAGAATTGTATGTTAAGAGTTTGGATTGTATTAGTTACAGGAATCCTTTTCATGGCTTGCTCGGAAGAAACAAAAACAAGAAATAACCTGCATGGAAAATGGCAGTTACAGCAGATTGAATCAAACGGACATGTGGAGAAGGTGGATACGATCTATTACAATTTCCTGACCTCTTTGTTTGAATATCAAATCTATATCCCGGAAAAAGATACCTGTATAATCTGTTATGGGTTTAATTATATAGAAGATGATGACCAGCTTCTCCTGGAATTAGCAGGAACCGGTATTGATGCTTTTCTGTCTTCCACTGACTGGCCCTCCTATAAACGGATGTTTAAAATCGAGAAATTGTCCGGTAAACAATTGATCCTTTCTAATGACCAGAAACAGTATACATTCCGGAAGTTCTGATCCTGTTTTATTCCTATTCCTTTATTTGTTTTCTGTGACCAGATCTGCCAGGGTGGCTTTAGTCTGCCGGACCAGGTCGGGGGGGGAGAAAGCAGTAACTGCAATCCCCTTACTCCCGCGCTAATATAGATCTGCTCAAAATGCTCAGCCGTGAAATGAAGATAGGTGGGAAATAACTTTTTCATTCCTACCGGTGAACATCCTCCCCGTATATATCCCGTTAAAGGTAATAACTCTTTCACCGGGATCATCTGGCAGCTTTTGTTTCCGGACGCTTTGGCAGCTTTTTTCAGATCCACTTCGTCCGCTCCCGGAATAATACAAACAAAATAGCCGTTTTTATCTCCTTGCAGGATCAGGGTTTTAAAAACCTGTTCGACATTTTCTCCCAACTGCGCTGCTACATGGATAGCGCTTAAATCATTTTCATCCACCTCATAGGGAACCAGTTCATAGGTTACCTTGGCTTTATCTAATAGCCGGGCTGCATTTGTTTTATTTATTTTCATGCATTCAAACCTTTCATGGATAGTTGAACCCGTTTTCTCCCCAGATCTACGCTTAAGACTTTTACTTTGACATGTTGGTGAATAGAGACCACCTGAGTCGCGTCCGAAATAAACCGGTCGGCCAGTTCGGAAATATGTACCAGCCCGTTTTCTTTGATACCCACATCCACAAAGCATCCGAAATTAGTGATGTTGGTGACAATGCCCGGGAGTATCTGGCCCTCTTTCAGATCTTCAATCGTTTTTACGTCCGGGTCAAAGGAGAAAACCTGGATAGCCTGGCGGGGATCTCTTCCCGGTTTATCCAATTCTTCCATGATATCCAGCAGGGTAGGCATACCTATTTTATCCGTAATATATTTTTCCGGTTTTAATTTCTTTTTCAGCTCTTTATTAGTAATCAATTCTTCGACAGAGCATTGAAGGTCTTTCGCCATTTGTTCTACGATCGGATAACTTTCCGGATGTACGGCCGAGTTATCTAAGGGGTTCTTACCTCCCTGGATACGTAGGAAGCCGGCACTCTGTTCAAAGGCTTTTTCTCCCATGCGCGGGACCTTCAGGATCTCCTTACGGGTTTTGAAAGGACCATGTTCCGTCCGGTAGGTAACAATGTTCTGAGCTAAAGCAGGTCCCAGTCCGGAGATATAGGTCAGGAGATGTTTACTTGCCGTATTCACATTCACCCCTACCATGTTTACACAACTCTCCACTGTCTGATCCAGGCTTTTTTCAGTGCCGCCTGATCCACATCGTGCTGATATTGTCCTACTCCGATACTTTTGGGATCTATTTTTACCAGTTCCGCTAACGGATCTGCCAGGCGTCTGCCGATACTGACCGCTCCCCGGACCGTCACATCATATTCCGGAAATTCTTCCCGGGCGATTTTAGAAGCCGAATAAATGGATGCGCCGTTTTCGCTGACTACAAAAACCTGTACCTTCCTGTCATAGCGTATGTTGGTGATAAAATGTTCTGTTTCCCGGCTGGCTGTTCCATTGCCGATGGCAATCGCTTCAATTCCATAGGTTGAAACTAAATGGGCCATCTTACTTGCAGCCTTTGATTTTTCATTCTGGGGCGGGTGCGGATAGATTGTTTCGTTGTGCAGGAGGGTTCCCTGGGCATCCAAGCAAACGATTTTACATCCTGTACGGTAACCAGGATCTACTCCCAGGATCCGCTTCTGGCCTAATGGCGGAGCCAAAAGAAGCTGACGGAGATTTTCAGCGAATACCCGTATGGCTTCCTCATCTGCTTTATGTTTACTCAGATTTGAATATTCAGTCTCGATCGATGGTTTTAACAGCCGTTTGAACGAATCGTCTATGGCCATACTCACCTGTTCCGAGGACCGGTTCCTGCCTTTGATAAAACGGCGTTTCAAACGTTCCACACAACTTTCAGTGTCCGGAGAGATGGAAACCCGGAGAATTCCTTCCGCTTCACCCCGGCGCAGGGCCAGCAGATGATGCGAGGAACAGCGGTTCAACGGTTCGCTGAAATCAAAATAATCCCGGTATTTTGCCCCTTCTTCTTTCCCTTTAATCACTTTGGAAGTGATGACCGCTGTGTGGGAGAATGAATTCCGAACACTGTTCCGTGCCTCTTCATTTTCGTTTACCCATTCAGCGATAATATCTCTGGCTCCCTGCAACGCCTCCTGGGTATTTTCAACGTCATCATTTAAAAAAGATTCTGCTTTCAGTTCCGGGTTGGACTCGTTTTGCAGCATGATGACCTGGGCAAGGGGTTCCAGCCCTTTTTTACGCGCGATCTCCGCTTTGGTTACCCTTTTCGGTTTGTAAGGGAGGTAAAGGTCTTCCAGCTCCGTGGCATCCCAGGAATCCTCAATCCGCCGCTTTAATTCCGGTGTCAGTTTTCCCTGCTCATCAATGGAGGATAAAATGGTCTCTTTTCGTTTTTTCAGATCCGTCAGTTTAGCCAGCTGATCTTTGATCTGGCTGATCTGGACTTCATCTAATCCCCCGGTCACTTCTTTACGATAGCGGCTAATAAACGGGATGGTAGCTCCTTCATTCAGAAGGTTTATCGTCCTTTCTACCTGTCCGGCCGGAATAGTAGTTGCTTTTGAAATAAGCGTATGGAATGCAATAGTCATATTGATTTATATTTTTGATCCTTTTCCCATCCTGTGGGGTAGACAAAGATATAAAAAAGGTGGTTTGATCCGGAAAAGAAATGATCTCTTTTATCAAATGAAGTTTTCCGGATGGTCCAGTGAAAGTGTATGGTCAGCAAACAGGCTGATCTCTTCGGATTGATGGGAAGTGAAAAGGATCAGTTGTCTGTTTTTCTGTTGCCGGCTCCGGATGTACCGGATGATCTTCCGGATCAGTTCTTTCTCTAATCCTTTAAAAGGTTCATCCATCAACAGGATAGGGGAGGGATAACTGATCGCCCGGGCTATGGCTACCCGTTGTTGTTGTCCCATACTAAGTGCTGCCGGGTAGTTATCAGCCAGGTGTCCGATCTCTAATTCTTTCAGTATCCCGGCTACTTCCGCGCGGGCTTTTTCCATAGGGAGGCTGTGAGTAAAAGAAATTAAAATATTTTCCTCTACTGTCAGATGTGATAATAACTCCGGATAGGGAAACACAGATGCGATCCCGTGGCTCCGGTCTGCTTCTATGTCCCCTTTTGCCGGGGATAAGGTTCCGTCTATCAGTTTTAACAACGTTGTTTTTCCGTAGCCGGAGGGAGCGGAGATCGCGTAGATCTGTTGAGGCGCAAACTGGTAATTGAGATGCTCAAATATCTTTTTATTCTGATATTGAAAACAAAGATCGTTGATCAGAATAGGGCTGGTTGGGTATTTCCTATAGAGATCACCGACCGGTTTATTTTTGAAGAAGAGAGGTATTTTTTTCTTTTCCATCAAACGGATCAAAAGGTCTGACACATAACTAAGTAACACGGCTATCACTGTCCATGCCAGTAATTCCGGAACCTCTATAAAGATCTGGGCTTTTTTCATCTCTGACCCGATCCCCCATTTGCACTGCGATAACACTTCTCCCATGATGATGGCCCGCCAGCCGAATCCCATCGCTGATGCCAGTCCGCTGAATAAGTATGGTTTCAGTTGGGGGTAGAGAATATGGCTCATATAATTCCTTCTGCTCAGACGGAACACTTTTCCGAATCGTTTTAATTCCGGATTTAACTGTTTAAGGCCTTTGGTCAGATTTTCTGTCAACAGGGGGAACATCGTCAGGAAGGCGATCAGAAAAGGAATACTTTCCGGATTCAGAAAGATGAGCGCTAACAGAATAAAAGAGATGACCGGCACAGAACGGAAAAGGGTTAAGATTGGTTTGAAGAGTTCATGTAACCATGGGTGGCGGCTAAATAAAAAGGCCGCTGCCGTGGCTGCCACTCCGGAAAGGAGAATGCCTCCTATACCCCGTAAGCAGGTGGTTCCGACAGACTGATAAAAGTGCAGGGACCCGGTCAACCGGCTAAAGGTGCTCCCCAGGGTGGTGACAGGAGGAAAAATCTCCGGATTACCTATATAGATAGCAAGAAGTTGCCACCCTATGGCCAGCAGGAGGATAGAAAGTAGAGGAAATACATACTTTTTCATGGTCTTTCGTTGCTAAAGTCTGGGTCCGGTAACCTGTTCCCGATGGCTTTCGGTTCATATTTCCAGATTAAATATAAAAAATCCCGGATGTCTTTTTCAGCCTCTCCGGCAGTCCGGTAATTTATTTTACACCTTTCCATACTTTCGATTGTTAACATTCCGGGAGGAAAGATCTCCTTTTTCTCCAGGATCCGGATAGCTTCCAAAGGATGATTCACCGTAAAATCAGCCGCCTCCTTTAACCGGAAATGGATCTCTTCCAGATCAGGTGCTAACTCCGCCGCATAGACAATGGCGGTTTGTGGAAAACCCGGACTATCTGTCGATGGATGATTGAGATCGGCAAGAATCTGCAGGGTGGTATCTTTTTTCAAAGCCATGGAAAGAAAAGGTTCACTCAAAACAGCCCTGTCGATGCGTTTGGCTAATAACCCCTGAAATACTTCTCTGGCTGTTCCATAGGAATAATTGAGTTCATAGGAAACTCCGGCCCGGGATAGGTAGTAGCGTGTGAGTATATCCGGAGTAGCCCCTTTCCCAAACAGATACAGCCTGTTATTGTCCGGAGAACCATTTTTTCTTTCTACCAGATAAATAGAACCCCATACCGGGCAACCGGCTAATTTATATTTTATCCCTTTATTATACAGGTTCGCCGCGTTTATCATCGGCAGGACTGCCAGTCCGGGCTCCTGTTTCACCAGCAGTGCCTGCATCTGTTCCGGAGAGTCTACCAATCGTAGTTCGGTTGGTTTCCCGTTTATGACAGGCGGATTTTCAAACCAGGCGGCCAAAGCAGCTGCCGAAGGTCCCCGGAGCACAGCGATCACGAAGTTCTTTTGCTCTTTTCCGAAAGGGGAGGAGCAACCTGAAACAGCCATAAAAAAGATAAGAGTCAGGAAAATATGTTTAAACATATCCATTTACAAAATTTGGGGCAAAGATAAGCATATTATGTGATTGTCTGACAGGGTGGAAGGAGATAGAAAAAAAATAGGGTTCCGTTTCAACCGAACCCTTATAAAACAATTAAAGGATGTCATCCCGACACCCCGTAATCCACTTTTGTTAACCTTAAATCTAATATAAAAAAACACAGTACAAAAGTACGGCTATTTTTAACATTGTCAATAGTTAAAATGCTAAATAGTGTTTTATAGCATATAAGAAAATATAATGAAATTCGATTGAAATATTATTGAATAGAGTGGTTTTGTAATGTAATAGTTTTATTATTAGCTTTTTATATGTGTTTTTAAAGATGCCTTTTAATGTGAATAAATATTGAATATCTCCCTCTCTTCTCCCTTTTTTATTCTTATGCCCATTCATGTCCGGAGCCTTTAGTCCTATATATGCGGAAGAGCCCGGATAGTATACTTATCCGCTCCGGCTAATATACTTATTACGTCCGCTTAATATACTTATCCGGTGACGCTAATAAGTATATTAGCTTTGCCCGTTTATTCTTCCAATTGGGGGGTCATTTAGGGGTCCATATAGGGGGTAAATTTGCACGGTCAGATGTACGGTAAAATTTACCGGCAAGATATATAATATATACTATATTAAATATTATATAATATAATATATAAATAAGGGGATTTTTAGATTTTAATAGATAAAAATAATTCATATAAACACCTTTTTCGTCGAAGGGGAATTACAGATCGGCCTTAACCAATAACCCCAATAACCCTTGGTAGGCACTCAGTCATGGTCGGAAGATTTTTTATATCTGCAGCAGACAGAAAATCAACACAATGGAGGTGAGGATTTGGCTAAGGCCGATCTTCGATTGTAATCCGTGTTGGCCGGAAGATCCGTACATACCCCAAAGGGGTACCATCAATAGCCCAGGGATGAGCCAAAGGCGATTCCCTGGGTGGAAGAGATCACAAGCCAACCCTAAAAGGGTTGCATCCAGGGCAGCAGGGAAATGAAACCTTTACAAGGTTATAGAATAATGATCCTTACCCAGGGGCTCACTTCGCTCGGCCCTGGGCTATTGCTGAAACCCTGACGGGGTTATTTATGGATCTTCCGGCCATGACTGGGTGCCAAACTGGGGTTATTGGGTTTATTGGCTAAGGTCGATCTGCGATTCATATTTTACCCCTAATGGGGTAATTACTTATAGATGGTGACTTTTTCAATTTCTTGTTTTGCATGTGGAACACCCTTTCCACGAATGATAAATTCGAATTAGGATACCAAATAGATCAGGTAGGTATATAAAAAAAATAGGGAGTGTCATCACGACATCCCCTAACCAGCTTTGTTAACCTTAAATCTAACACTATTATGAAAAAACCACAGCACAAAGATACGGCTATTTTTAACATTGTCAATAGTCAAAGTGCTAAATAGTGTTTTAAAGCATATAAGAAAAGCTAAAATGAATGGAAATAATTATTATAGCCTTTTTGAGGAAGAGATTGAGTACAAAGATACAAAAGAAAAAAATAAGGGTTCCTGTAGGCTGGTATATGATTTTTTCCAAATGCTCTTTTGAAACATTTTTACCAGGTTATTGGTATTATATATACTGATTCTCATCAAATTTGTTTTTCTTTGTAAAAAATATATGTGAAGTGAATCTTATTATAGAACAGGGAAACACATCCTCGAAGGTTGCTATATATGATGAGGAGGGATGTGTGGTTACATCATTCGTCTTTAAAGAATTCAATGTTTGCAGAATCGTTCCGCTTTTTGAAGAATACGATCTTAACTATGGGATACTTTCTTCGGTTATAGAAGTTGATCAGGAGCTTCTCTCTTTTCTGGATGAACATTTACAAAAGTTTATTTTTTTGAATGAGCCGGTTGCTCTTCCTATTACAATTCAATATGAAACTCCGGAAACATTAGGCCAGGACCGGATTGCAGCAGCAGTCGGAGCCAACTATCTTCAACCGGGAAAGAACATACTTGTAATAGATGCCGGAACCGCTATCACCTATGAACTGATGGATCACCAGGGGATCTATCGGGGAGGAAATATTTCGCCCGGGATGTCTACCCGTTTCAAAGCTTTAAATCACTATACGAACAAGCTGCCGTTAGTAGAGGAGAAGGAGGAAATTCCTTTGTTGGGAACCACTACGGAAACGGCGATTCAGGCAGGAGTTGTGAACGGGATTGTTTATGAGATGGAAGGATATATTAGGGAATTTCAGGAGAAATATCCGGATCTTTTGGTTTTTTTTAACAGGTGGTCATTCGTTTTATTTTGAAAGACGGTTAAAAACTCCATCTTTGCAGACATTAATTTAGTGTTGACAGGATTAAATAGAATCTTAGAGTATAATGTTGAAAATTAACAGAATAGTTATTGTTAGCGTCCTGGTTTTTGTACAGTTAGCCCTGTATGCGCAAAATAATACCAACTCACCTGCTACCCGGTATGGATATGGTGAATTAGCGGACCGTTCATTCGGAGCAGGCAGAGCGATGGGAGGAATAGGATATGGATTACGGTCATCCAAACAGATAAATCCGTTGAATCCGGCTTCTTATACCAGTATAGATTCGATGAGCTTTATTTTTGATGTAGGAGCCTCCGGGCAGGTATCCTGGTTTACAGACGGTGTGGGTAACCAACGGAACGTAAATGGAAACATAGAATATATAGCGATGCTGTTCCCTGTTCATAAAAGGGTTGCTGTCAGTTTAGGAATCCTTCCTTATTCCTATGTCGGATATAACTATGGTATGAGTGAAAAAACGGGAAGTTCTACCTATGTAAATTCATTTATTGGGACAGGTGGATTAAACGATTTGTACGGAGGATTGTCTATAGAGTTATGGAAGAAGCGTCTTTCAGTCGGTGCTAATTTTGGTTATTTGTTTGGTACGATTGAGCATGCAAAATATTTGGCTTTTACTAATAATGCCTATTCCGGTACAGAAGTACAGTCTGTGGAAGTTCGTGACCTGAAAATGGATTTCGGTATTCAATATACCCATCCGTTGAGTCATACAGAAAGCTTTACGGTCGGAGTAGCCTATACACCCAGTAATAAGTTGAATGCAACTTCGTATATGTATGAAACCTTGCAAACTTCTGTTTTAGAAACAGACACGATCAGAAATCAGGCGTTTGATCTGCCGAATTCTTTTGGAGCCGGGATTTCGTACACTAAACAAAATAAATTAACTTTGGCAGCCGATGTGTTATATGAAGATTGGAGTAATGCCCGTTTTTTTGACAGTAAAGATGAGTTTAAAAATCGTGTCAGAGTAGCAGCAGGTACCGAATATATTCCGAACTTTCAGCATCGTTCTTTGATTAAAAGAATGAGATACCGGGCGGGATTTCATTATAGTAATTCTTATCTGAAAATAAAGGATTCCAGTTATAATGAATATGGTGCCAGTGTCGGTTTTGGTATTCCTTTACTGGATAACCGATCGATGGTTAACATTTCATTTGAATATGTGAAGGTGAAACCGGATAGCCGGCCGTTGCTGGATGAGCAGTATTTCCGGTTTACCCTGAATTACACATTTAATGAACGGTGGTTCTTTAAATTTAAAGTAGATTAATCTATAAAATAACGTTATAATTAAAGCAGATTACATTATGAAGATCAAAGCATTTTTACTTGCCCTTGTTTGCTTATTCGGAGCATCAGAGGCATTTGCACAGAAAGGAGTCGATAGTGGAACTCCATTTGGTTCAGGCGAAGACAGCATTCGCTGTATAACCAACATTAGCCTTTTCGTACCATATGCCAAAGCCGGAAACTTTAAGGATGCTTATGAGTTCTGGAAAATAGCTTATGACGAATGTCCGGGAGCTACAAAAGACATTTATTTATATGGTGTTCGTATTGTAGCATGGCAGATCGAAAATGAACAGGATGCTTCTAAAAAGAAAGCCCTGGTAAACGATCTGATGGCTGTATATGACAAACGTGTGAAATACTTCGGTGATGATCCACGTTATGGAACAGACTGGATTGTTTCCCGTAAAGCACAGGATTATATCAAATACATGGGAAATGATGCGGATCCTAAAGCGCTGTATGGCTGGTTGAAAGATGTAGTAAACCAATACGGTGAAAAAACTGAAGCATTAGCTGTTTCTCTGTTTATGTTTGCTTCTTATCAGTTATTAAGCGAAGATCCTGAAGGTTTCAAACCCACTTACCTGGATGATTATTTGAAAGCTTCTGCTATTTTAGACAAACAGTTGACAGATGCAACTGCTGCTAATAATGAGAAAGATATTACAGCTCTTACTACCTTCAAAACAGGTGTTGACACAGGTTTTGCAAACAGTGGTGCTGCGGACTGCGAAACATTGCAGAGTATCTATGGTGAAAGAGTAGAACAGAACAAAGATAATCTTCAGTTCTTAAGAGAAACAATCACCCTGCTGGGAAGACTTCGTTGTAATGAAATTGAAGCTTATTTTGCTGCTGCTGAATATGCTCACAGACAGGAACCTACTGCTGAATCTGCGATTGGATTAGGTAGACAGGCGGTTAGAAAGAAAGATTTTGATACGGCACTTCGTTTCTTTGAAGAAGCGGTTAATCTGGATGGTGATGACGAAGCCAAAGCTGAGGTGTACTATATGATGGCTCTGATCAGTTCAGATCAGAACAGCTATTCCAAAGCAAGACAATATGCTTTGAAAGCGGTGGAATTGAATCCGAACTACGGTGCTCCTCTGTTGCTGATCGGTAAAATGTATGCCTCAACAGCAAGCAGTATCTATCCAAATGACCCGGTTATGAGAAAGATCGTTTATTATGCTGCTGTAGATAAATTTGAAAGAGCAAGATCGATCGATCCAAGTGTAGCCAGTGAAGCGAATACACTGATCAATACGTATCGTGCTTATTTCCCATCCACAGAAGAAATCTTCATGCACCCGGATCTGGAAAAAGGTAACTCGGTTACTGTGGGTGGTTGGATCGGAGAGCGTACAACTATCAGATAATCTATGTTGAAAGAACGTTTTCTTAGTAAAACGAATCATAAAGGCATAACAACTATCTTCGGGGTAGTTGTTATGCTTCTTTTATTTTCGGCTTCCTGTTCAAAAGAGAACAAAGAGGTGGTTCCGGTAGAGTTTGATCCGAACACGACCTACACGATGAAGACCACCGAGGTTTCCTCCCTGATCTCTGATTCAGGAATTACCCGTTACCGCATGGTGGCTCAGGAATGGCTGATGTTTGGAAAAGCGGAAGAACCTTTCTCGTATTTTCCCGAAGGGATCTATCTGGAGAAATTTGATTCGTTGTTTGTCCCGGAGGCTACTATCACGGCTGATACGGCTTACCATTACGAAAAACAAGCTCTCTGGAAACTGATCGGGAATGTAGAGATCCGGAATCTGGAAGGTGAATTTTTCGAAACCTCCATCCTTTTCTGGGATCAGAAAGAAGAAAAGATCTATTCTGACCAGTTTATCCGTATTGTACAAAAAGATGAAAAGGTGATTACCGGTATCGGATTTGAGTCTAATCAGGAAATGTTACAGTATGTAGTGTATAACTCACGGGGAGAGTTCCCGGTTACTGAAACACCGGTAGATTCCGCGGCCCGTGATTCGATGCAGGTTCCGGTACCTATACAAATACCGGATGTGAGTACGCCGGAATCTGTCGAGCCTCCAAGTCTGGAATCTGATTCATTGAATATAGAATAAATATGAATGCACTGACTTATATCTTGATCTCATTGGCTTTCTCCGCCTTTTTTTCGGGTATGGAGATCGCTTTTATTTCTTCCAATAAGTTGCGCTATGAACTGGATAAGAAGAGAAAAACTTTTTCCAGTAGGATATTAGATATTTTTTACCGGAATCCCAACCAGTTTATTTCCACGATGCTGGTGGGAAATAACATCGCATTGGTTATCTATGGTTTGCAGATGGCGATCATTCTGGAACCCTATATCGCCAAAGTTGTAGATAACGGAGCACTGATCGTGTTTATTCAGTCCATTATTTCTACGCTCCTGATCCTGTTTACCGGCGAATTTATTCCGAAAACGATTTTTAAGATCAATCCGAATTTTTCCCTGAGCTTATTTGCTTTACCTTTATATATATTCTATGTGATCCTTTATCCTGTTTCCCGGTTCGCCTCTATGGTTTCTTTTGGGATATTGAAAGTGTTTGGTGCCAAAAACTTAGGGGATTCCTCAGACAAAGGATTAGGCCGGGTAGATCTGGATCATTATCTACAGCAAAGCATGGAAGATGGGAAGCAAAATTCGGATATGGATACGGAGGTGAAGATCTTCCAGAACGCGCTGGATTTCTCCAGTGTCCGCCTGCGGGATTGTATTGTTCCCAGAACAGAGATCGTTGCCTGTGATAAAGATTCCCCGGTAGAGGAGTTAAAAGCTAAGTTTATAGAGACCGGTCTTTCTAAAATTCTGGCATACAATGAGAATATAGATGATATTATAGGTTATATTCACTCCTCCGAACTATTTAAGGATCCGGAAGACTGGACCCAACATATCAATACGATCTCTATTGTTCCGGAAACAATGGCTGCTAACAAATTGATGAAGATGCTGATGGGAGAGAAGAAAAGTTTAGCCGTTGTGGTGGATGAATTTGGCGGTACGGCCGGGATCGTGACACTCGAAGATCTGGTGGAAGAGATATTCGGGGAAATAGAGGACGAACATGATACCAGGTCCCACGTTGCCAAGAAAACAGGCGAGTATGAGTATGTATTGTCCGGTCGTATGGAGATTGATACGGTTAATGAAATGTTTGATCTGGATCTGCCCGAGTCTGATGATTATGTGACGGTGGCAGGTTATATCCTTCACTCTTTTCAGAAGTTCCCTAAACTAAATGAAACAATTACAATAGATAAGTATACTTTCAAAATATTAAAAGTAACTGCTACGAAGATCGAATTAGTGAAGCTGAAAATCGCCGAATCATAAAAAAACCATATAAAAGATGTGATAAACCCTTTTTTTTGTATCTTCGTGCGCTTAAAACTGTAAATATAAACTCTAAAAAATAAATAAAGATTAATGGCTACGCTTGAAAAAATCAGGAACAAAGCAGGATTATTAGTAATCGTTGTTGGTGTTGCTTTGTTCGCTTTTATCATTGGAGACTTCCTGAACTCAGGTTCTACTTATTTCAGACAAACACATGAAAAGGTAGCGGAGGTAAACGGAGAAGTTATACGGATTCAGGATTATCAGGAACGTATTGACGAAATGGTGGATGTGTATAAGATTCAGATGGGAACAAATAATATCTCTGAAGAATATATGCCACAGATCCGTCAGAGTGTTTTTGATGGAATGGTACAAGATATCGTTCTGGGTGAAGAAATGGCTAAGTTAGGCATGACGGTAAGCCCTGAGGAATTGTTTGACATGGTGCAGGGTGAGAACATTTCTCCGATGATCCAGCAGATGCAGATGTTCATGAATCCGGAAACAGGAATGTTTGATAAAAATGCCCTGTTGCAGTTCCTGAAAACAATCAACGATGAGAATATGGCCATGTATTCTATGGATCAGCAGATGCAACTTCTTCAGGCCAGAAACTTCTGGTTGTTCTGGGAGAAGAATATCAAGCGTCAGCGTATGGAACAGAAATATACTACGTTGTTAAGCAAAGCAGTGGCAACCAATGTACTGGATGCGAAAGCCGCGTTTGATGAAACAGCAGAAAGTTCGGATATTATATATGCGATGCAGTCTTACAATACGATCCCGGATTCTACTGTCCAGGTAAGTAAAAGTGATATAGAGAAACTTTATAATCAACGGAAAGAACTGTACAAACAGAAAGAGGCGAAAGTAATCAAATACATCGCTGTAGACATTGTTCCCAGTCCGGAAGATTATGCGAAAGTAAGCGCTGATATCGAATCTTTGAAAGAGGAGTTTGCTTCTTCTTCCCAGGTTGCGGATTTAGTAAATGAGAACTCAGAAGTTCCTTATATGGATGTGTTCCTTGCAGAAGAGGCTTTCGAGCCGGAAATGAAGCAATTCGCCACTACCGCGGAAGTAGGGGATGTGTATGGACCCGTGTTTGACAGCAACATTTATAAGATGTTCAAATTAGTGGATAAAGTGCAGGCTCCGGACTCTGTAAAGGTAAGCCATATTATGTTGGTGAACACAGGCAATGCTACTGACCAGCTTTTAGCGGACAGTTTGAAAAACGTCCTGAAATCAGGAGGTGATTTTGCTGAACTGGCAAGAGAATATTCTGTGGACCAGTCTTCTGCTGAAAACGGTGGTGAACTGGGTTGGTTTACTGAGATCGGTGCGCTGAGAGGTCTGGGTGAAGAATTTAAAGAGGCTATGTTCTCTTCTAACCTGAATGAGATCGTGGAAGTGAAATCGTTGTATGGCACGCACCTGATCAAAGTAACAGAAAGAACAAAAAATATTACTAAATACAAGGTGGCTGATATTGAGATGGTTGTATCTCCAAGCTCAAAAACATACAGCAATTTGTATAACGACCTGAATCAGTACGTTTCTAAACATGCGAATCTGGCCACTCTTGAAGAGACAGCCAGAGAAGCTGGTTATAATGTGGTTTCAGATTATACGGTGAATGCTACAGATCAGATGATCGGTACGATCCGGAGTTCACGTCCGGTGATCCGCTGGGCCTTTGAAAATAAAAAAGGCAAAGTGTCGGAGATCTTCGAATGTGATGATAAATTTGTAGTAGCTGCCGTACAGGGAACTATTCCGGAAGGCTATCGTTCGATGGCTTCTGTAGAGAATTCCCTGAGATCAGAGTTAGTTACTCAGAAAAAAGGTGAAATGATCGTCCAGGAATTAGCAGGTAAAAACCTGAATTCGGTAGACGCTTATGCACAGGCGATGGGAGCGAATGTGGATTCTGTGAAATTCGTGAGCTTTGGAACACGCCGTATCACTAACATCGGTGTGGAACCGAAACTGAATGCGATGATCTCACTGACCCCTGTAAATCAGGTAAGCACACCGGTTGCAGGAAACAATGGAGTGTATGTGTTCCAGGTGACAGACAGACGTCAGGATGCGAAAGAATATGACGAAGCGGAACAGATCCGTTCAACGGATGCAGCGAATAGCTACCGTTTCGGATTCCAGGCGATCCAGGCATTGACAAACAATGCAGATATTACAGATAACCGCATCCGTTTCTATTAAGAACCGGCCAGGTTACAGGATATAAACCGGGAAACCGGATAAGAAGAAGCTGTCTCTGTCAGGGACAGCTTCTTTTTTTGTATCTTTGCATCTCTCCAACAGAAAGAAAAGTAAGATGAAAATAAAAAAACAGTTGTTAGGGATGACGCTGGATGAACTGAAAGAGGTGGCCTCTTCCGTTTCACTTCCCGGATATGCGGCGAAACAATTAGCGGACTGGATTTATAAGAAAAAAGTAACTTCTATTGCTGCTATGACTAATATCGCAGCGTCGAAAAGGGAGTTGCTGGAGGAAAATTATGAAATAGGAGCGAAAGGACCGGTTGATCAGATGAAATCTGTAGACGGCACGATCAAATATCTGTTTTCCACCCACCAGGATTCTTTTGTCGAATCTGTCTATATCCCTACGGAAGACCGGGCCACTTTATGTGTTTCATCGCAGGTCGGATGTAAGATGAACTGTTTGTTCTGTATGACCGGAAAACAGGGTTTTACAGCGAACCTGACTGCAAATGAGATAATGAACCAGATCCAGTCTGTCCCGGAAGCAGACCAGCTTACCAATCTGGTGTTTATGGGGATGGGGGAGCCGTTAGATAATACAGACGAGCTTTTTAAGGTGTTAGAAATCCTGACCTCCTCCTATGGATATGGATGGAGCCCTAAACGGATCACGGTTTCTACTATCGGAGTCAAAAAAAGGATTAGAGCGTTTTCTGAGGGAAAGCGATTGTCATCTGGCTGTGAGTCTGCATTCTCCCTATTCCCGGGAGAGACTGTCCCTGATGCCGGTAGAAAAAGCGTTTCCGGCTAAGGATATTTTAGAGTTGATAAAGAAATATGACTTCAGCCATCAACGGAGAGTCTCCTTTGAATATATCGTTTTTAAGGATCTCAATGATAGTGTGGAGCATGTCAAAGAACTGGCTACCCTTTTAACAGGGATCCCCTGCCGGGTGAACCTGATCCGTTTTCATGCCATCCCCGGTGTCCCTTTGGAAAGCTCTGATCTGGCACGGATGGAGTCTTTCAGGGAGATGTTGAACAGGAAAGGAGTCGTTTGTACCATACGGACCTCCCGTGGAGAAGATATTTTTGCTGCCTGTGGAATGTTATCCACCGCTAAAAAGCAGGAAAAAGAGGATTTTTAAAAGATGAAAAGTATAGTAGATAAAATATAAACTCTATCTTTTTTCTTGTAAAAAGGTTATATTTGCGTAAATAATAATCATGGATATATGAAAACACAATCTTTAATATTAAGCATATGCCTGTTTTTGGTAGGACTGACTGCCTGTAATTCAGGATCCGTCATGACCCGCGCAACCGGTATCTCCTATGAAGCAGTGGTTGTGATGGACAGAGCAAACTGGGAAAGTACGGCCGGAGAGGCCATCAAAGGAGAGTTATACGCGGATATTCCGGGACTGCCCCAGTCGGAACCGGCTATTAAGATCACGTATGTAACACCCAATGATTTCAACGGGTTATTAACCTATGTCAGAAATATAGTAATTGTCAAAGTCGATCCTTCTATGTTTACCCGCACTTCGGTGAATAGTGAAACCAACCGGTGGGCGAACGGACAGATCGTGATCAATGTAAATACACCGGATGCACAGAATCTGGCTGAATTTATGGAACGCAACAAAGGGGCGATCGTGCATATGATCACGAAAGCGGAAATGAACCGTACGATTTCCCAGTTAGAGAAGACTTATAGCAGTGCAGTGCTGGATAATGTCAGAAGTAAATTCGGGGTCTCTTTACGGGTTCCTTCCGATATGACTTATACACGCAATGCCGAGAATTTCTTCTGGGCGTCTAATAATGCTAACAGAGGCCGTACGGATGTGATCGTTTATTCATTTCCCTACACCGATAAGGAGACATTCACGTTGGATTATCTGGTAGCTAAAAGAGATTCCGTGTTAAGGGAAAATCTCCCGGGGGCCTTTGAAAACTCCTATATGGCTACTGAAACCCGTTTTGGCCTGGATTATAAACCGATTACCGTACAGGGCAAATACTGTGCGGAGATCCGCGGGTTATGGAAAATGGTAGGTGACATGATGGGAGGACCTTTTGTCAGTCATGCCAGATTAGATGAAGAAAATAATCAGGTCATTGTAGTGGAAGGATTTGTTTTTGCCCCTGAAACTAACAAAGGAAACTATATTCGTAGAATTGAAGCCGCTCTCTATACCTTACTTTTACCGGGTGATTCAGAAAATCCGGAGGTGAAGTAATCGTCAGAATAGAGTTATAGTAGAAAATAAGAAATAGATGGAAGAACAACAGATCAGGGTAGGGATTACCCATGGAGATATAAATGGTGTTGGATATGAGGTTATCCTCAAAACATTTGCGGATACCCGGATCACGGAATTATGTACACCGGTTATTTATGGATCATCCAAAATCGCTGCCTATCACCGTAAATCCCTGGAATTACCACAGGTCAATATGAATATTATTAACCAGGCGGAAGATGCGCAGGGTAACCGGGTCAACATCATTAACTGTGTGGATGAAGAGGTGAAGGTTGAATTAGCCAAACCTACTCCTGCTGCCGGAGAAGCGGCCTATCAGGCGTTGGAAGCGGCAGTGAAGGATCTGAAAAGAGGTGTGATCGATGTGCTGGTCACAGCCCCTATCAACAAACATACCATCCAGAATGAGACGTTCCGGTTTCCCGGACATACGGAATATCTGGGTAAATCGTTAGGAGACCAGGAAGAAAAAGCCCTGATGATCCTGATGACGGAAAGTCTCCGGGTAGCGTTGGTCACCGGGCATATCCCTTTATCAGAAGTCCCTTCACAGATCAGCCAGGAAAAGATCGTGGATAAATTAGTAGTATTCAACCAGGCTCTTAAACAGGATTTCAATATTATCAAACCCCGTATTGCCGTATTATCCCTGAATCCGCATGCCGGAGATTCCGGGTTGTTGGGGAATGAGGAAGAAACCATTATTATCCCGGCTATTCAGGAAGCTGAAAAACAGGGAGTCCTGTCTTTTGGACCCTATGCTGCGGACGGATTTTTCGGTTCGGATATGTTTGAGCGGTTTGATGGCGTATTAGCCATGTACCATGATCAGGGATTGATCCCTTTTAAGACCTTGTCTATGGAAAACGGGGTGAACTACACCGCTGGTCTTTCGGTGGTCAGAACTTCTCCCGCACATGGAACGGCCTATGATATTGCCGGGCAGAACCTGGCGTCGGAAGAATCGTTCCGTCAGGCGATCTATTCTTCCCTGGATATTTACCGTAACCGGAAAATCTATAAAAAGGCAACGGCACATCCCCTGCGGAAACAATATTTCGACAAAGGAGGGGATAATGAAAAGTTAGACCTTACTCAGGAAGAAGCAGATACGATTTAAATACGGATAGCTTGTTGACAGATAGAGAAACGGATCTGCCCAACAAGCTATTTTTATGTCTGTAAAGGTATTATCCGGAAGTCATTCAACCCTTAAACCATTAAATTTTCTACGGAAGGGAAGTCTCATGTAGAAAAGTTTCCGTAAGTTTGCGCTTTGAAAATTAGGAGGAAAAATGTTTAAAGAAAAAACAATAGTTTACACATCAGGTACATTTGATATGTTTCATTATAATCATCTGAGGATGATAAACTATGCCCGCAGTCTGGCGGATATACTGATCGTAGGAGTTAGTACAGATGAATTGGTTTCATCCTACAAAAGTAAACCTGTGATCCCTTTTAACGAGCGCCTTCAGATCATCGAGGCATTGAAAACTCCTGATATTGTTATTCCACAGCACACGCTGGATCATTCGGAAATAGTAAAGAAGCTCAATATCGATGCTTTTGTGGTGGGTGATGACTGGTTTGGGAAATATGATTATCTGAAAGATTTAAACGTTCAGGTGTTCTACTTTCCCTACGGGACCGGTGTTTCGTCATCCAACCTTAAAAAGACCATTCACGATTCCTATGAGCAGAGTCTGAAAGAACAACGGCAAGCTAAACCTGCTTCTGTCAAAGGGAAAGAAGATTAAATGAACATGGAAAAGTATGTTTTAATTACCGGGGGAACCAAGGGGATAGGAAAGGCTGCGGCTGCCTGTCTGGGGAAAGCCGGTTTTCATCTGATCCTTACCTATTCATCTGATGAGAACACTGCCCGGGAAACAGCAGAGGAGTTAAGCCTTACGTATGGCGTCTCTGTCAAACTCATACAAGCAGATATTTCACAAAAGGATTCCATTGATCTCATCGATCATTTTCTGGAAGACTCCCGGATCGGTCTGGACGCTCTTGTGTTGAATGCAGGACTCACCTGCCGGGATCCTTTTGAGGCCATCTCTCCGGAAGAATGGGAAAAAGTCTTTTTTGCCAACGTGCATTTTCCTGTTTTCCTGCTCCAACGGATCGTTAAACGGATGCATGCCGGGGCATCGGTTGTTTTTACAGGATCCTCCATGGGGATCTATCCGCATTCCGTATCGCTGGCTTATGGCGTGACCAAGAGTGCGGTGCATGCATTAGTGAAAAATTTAGTAAAGTTTCTGGTTCCTTATCAGATCCGTGTCAATGCGGTAGCTCCCGGGTTTGTAGATACGGAATGGCAGAAAAATAAGCCGGTAGAGATCCGGCAGAGTATAGAAAGTAAAATCGCGTTAGGACGATTCTGTGATCCGGCAGAACTGGCAGAGGTCTACAGAATGTTAATCGAAAATAGTTATTTTAATGGTGAAGTAATTGCCGTAGACGGCGGTTATTCATATAAGTGATATCTAAATGGGCGAATTAAATAAGGAATATGAAGCATCGTTGAAATCTATTGAAACTGAAAATAAGATCGATAGGATCTTCTATCGTCCGATTGGTTTTAAGATTGCCCGTTTATTGAAAAACACCGGTATTACTCCCAATATGGTCACGATCTTTTCCATATTTGTCGGAGGAGCCACCGGATTTATGTTTTATCCGGATAACATCTGGTATACACTCTGTGGAATCCTTTTACTTGTTTGTGCCAATATCCTCGATTGCGTCGATGGGCAGTTAGCCCGTATGACAGGCATTAAGTCCGAGATCGGACGGATCTTAGACGGTTTTGCCGGAGATGTGTGGTTTACCTGTATATATGTAAGCTTTGCTCTCAGGCTGGGACATCTATACGGTCATACCGGATGGTTTTTTGTCCTGGCTGTTACCTCAGGACTGTCTCACTTGGTGCAGGCAAATATAACAGACTATTACAAAACCCTTCATCTCTATTTTATCAGTAAGGAAAAAGGGGCCGAGTTCCAGAGTCCCGAACAGATCAAAGCGCAACAAAAAGAGATCCAATCCGGTGTCAACCGGTTCTTTTATAACCTGTATCAGGCTTACACACAGTTCCAGGTCCGGTCAACTCCTAAGTTACAGAAGCTGTTAGCAGATTTGCAGGTAAAATATGGAGAGGACATTCCGGAAGAGATTCGTGTGGAGTTCCGTAAACAAAGCCGTTACCTGATGCGTTATATAGATCTTTTGACTTTCAACGGACGGACGATCGTGATGTTTATCATCGTACTGACGGGACAGGTATGGGTTTATTTTTTATATGAAATTGTCGTGCTGAATGCGGTGCTGGCATTTGTGATGAGAAAGCACGAGAAAATGTGTGAATCATTTCTATAAAAAAATATGAAAAAGAGTGTAGTTGATATTTATGACCTGCAACAAATGGTGCCTTTCTTCCAAAGCAGGATCGGGACGTTTCTGGGGAAATTGTTTATAAAATGGTTCTCTGTAGATAAGGTCAACCAGATCCATGCCAATCACTGCCATTTGAGAGGAGCTGCTTTTACCAGTGCTATGCTGAGTGATCCGCTGATGGATATTCAGTATAAAATCCATAACGCCGAAATCCTCGATCATCTTCCCGAAGGAGCTTTTGTGACCGTTTCCAACCATCCGGTGGGATCTATTGACGGTATTATCCTGATTGATATCATGGCTTCCCGGCGTCCGGACTTCTGTGTGATGGTCAACGGTATTTTAACCCATATCGGAGCGATGGACGACAATTTTATCCCTGTAAAACCCGATAACAATAAAAAAGGAGCTGACCTCCGGAATGTGAATGGGGTCCGTTTATCCCTGGAACGCATCAAAGAGGGGCATCCGATGGGCTTTTTCCCGGCAGGAGCTATCTCTTTCTATGATAAAAAAGTGAAGGCAGTGCGCGATCTGCCCTGGACGCATAGTGTGATCCGCCTGATCCGGAAAACCCATGTGCCGGTTTACCCGGTTTATTTTGATTTTACCAACACCCGCTTTTTTTATTGGCTGGGACAGATCAGCTGGAAGATCCGGACCCTCCGTATTCCTGCCGAAGCATTTAACAAACGGAAAAAGGTACTGAATATTTATATCGGAGAACCTATTTCCCCCGAAACTATCCGGGAGATAAAGGATGATGAGGAATTAGCCCGGTTCCTGTATGATAAAACATATAATGCTAAAAAATAAGAAACCTCATGAGGAAACCTGCTTTCATAGCTGATATTTAAATTAAGATTTGTAATTTTGTCAGGAGAACTGAAATAATTACAGGTATAATATTAAGTATGGTAATTAAAGCAGAAGTACAACCAATCAAACAACGTTTTGGAATTATAGGGAATAGCCCGGCACTGAACCGTGCCCTCGATGTGGCCCTACAGGTAGCCCCTACCGATCTCTCTGTGTTGATCACCGGCGAAAGCGGAGTAGGGAAAGAGACCTTTCCCCAGATCATTCATCAGAACAGTCCCCGTAAACATGGACAATATATAGCCGTGAACTGTGGAGCGATCCCGGAAGGAACGATCGATTCCGAATTGTTTGGGCACGAAAAAGGCTCTTTCACCGGTGCTTTAGCAGACCGGAAGGGTTATTTTGAAGTAGCGGATGGGGGAACTGTCTTTTTAGATGAGGTAGGAGAGCTTCCTATCCCCACGCAGGCCCGTTTGCTACGTGTATTAGAGACCGGAGAATTTATTAAAGTCGGTTCTTCCAAAGTCCTGAAAACGAATGTCCGCATCGTGGCCGCTACGAATGTGAATCTGGTGCAGGCTGTCCGTAACGGGAAATTCCGGGAAGATCTTTATTATCGTCTGAACACAGTGCCCATCCAGATTCCGCCTTTGCGGGAGCGTCCGGATGATATTCTTCTGCTGTTCCGGAAATTTGCCAGTGATTGCGCGGAAAAGTACCGGATGCCCTCTATCCATTTAGAGGAAGATGCCCGGCAATTGCTCATGTCTTACCGTTGGCCGGGAAATGTCCGGGAGTTAAAAAACATCACGGAACGGATCTCTATCATCGAAGAAAACCGGGACATCACAGCAGAGATCCTGCGGGAGTATCTTCCGGATATGAATGTGGAAAAATACCCGGTACTGGTAAAAAGTGACACTGACCAGAAAACATTTAATAGTGAGCGGGAGATCCTGTACCAGGTACTCTTTGATATGAAGAAAGATGTCAATGACCTGAAAAAATTAGTGCATGACATTATGGGAGGAAATGTCCAGGTGCCGGTGGCGGAAGATACCTATTTACGTCCCCACACCATTGAAGAGGCTCCTATTCTGGAAGCAGAAGCTGTGGAAGAAGAAACTTTGTCTCTCGAAGATGTGGAACGGGAGATGATCCGTAAAGCATTGGAAAGACATAACGGGCGACGGAAAAATGCCGCCGCGGACCTGAAAATATCAGAACGCACCTTATATCGTAAAATTAAAGAATATAATCTCGAATGATGAAATGCTATATCAAGCGGATATGGGTCTGTACACTATGCAGTCTGCTCTTAACAGCCTGTACGATCTCCTATAAGTTTAACGGAGCCTCGATCGACTACAGTCTGGTAAGTACGATGTCGATCAGTGATTTCCCGAATCAATCCCCGTTGGTCTCTCCTACGTTAGGACCTAACTTTACGGAAGCGCTCAAAGATATTTATACCCGCCAGACCCGGCTGGAAATGGTACAGGCAAACGGGGACCTGGAGCTGGAAGGAGAGATCACCGGCTATGACCTGACCCCTATGGCCGTAAAAGAAGACCTGTACTCTTCGGAAACCAAATTAACGATCACCGTGCGGGTTCGTTATTTTAACCGTACCAAACCGGATGAGGACTTTGAACAATCGTTTTCTGCCTATACCACTTTCGATAGTAATACGATGTTATCCACGATCCAGGATCAGTTGAATGAAACGATCACAGAAGAGTTGGTGGAACAGATCTATAATGCTACGGTAGCGAACTGGTAACGATATGGACAAGGAGTTGTTACATCAATGTATGAAAGATCCTTCCAGACTGACGAAGGAAACCTTACCTATGCTGAAACAGCTCATAGACCAGTACCCCTGGTTCCCTGTAGCCAAAATGCTTTATCTGAAAAATCTTGCGATGTTGAATGACATACACTTTGCTTCCGAGCTCAGAAAGATGGCTATTGCGATCCCTGACCGGCGTAAACTCTGTATGTATATAGATGAAAATAAATATAAAATGATTTTACCCGCTGTAGAAAAAGAATCGACCCATGCCTTGGATGCTTTCTCACTGATCGATTCTTTCCTCTCGGCTCAGTCAGAAAACCGGGAAACGACGGATGAATCTTCCAGGATCATCCAGCCTTCCGTGTCTACGGATTATATTTACTGGGCCTACTCTAAAGGCGTGCCTCCGGAAGAAGATACGGCCGTCAAACTAAAACATCATGACCTGATTGATTCTTTTTTAGTAGAGGATGAAAAAAGAATTCCGGGAAGAGGCCTCATTCCCGGACAGCAGGAGACGGTGCCGGAACCCACTCCCGAAACTTCTCCGGAAGAAGAACATAAGCCGTTGGATGACTCCTATTTTACGGAAACATTAGCCCGGATTTATGTAAAACAGAAGCGATATGACAAGGCACTGCAAATTATTAAAAACTTAAGCTTGAAATATCCGGAAAAAAATGCTTACTTTGCAGACCAAATAAGATTTTTAGAAAAATTGATTATTAACACTAAAAAATAAAATTAAGATGTACGTATTTATTTCTATCTTAATCCTGATCGCAGCCGTACTTCTGATCCTGATCGTTTTGATCCAGAATTCAAAAGGAGGAGGGTTAGCTTCAGGGTTCTCTTCATCTAACCAGATTATGGGGGTACGTAAAACCACAGATTTCCTTGAAAAAGCAACCTGGGGACTGGCAGGTACCGTGATCGTTTTGAGTATTGTGATCACAGCGTTTATTCCCAGAGCAGAGATGTCCAATCAGTCTGAGATCAGACAACAGGTAAACGAAGCACCTATGATTGATCCGGGAATTATTGCTCCGGACTTCGGAACTGCTCAACAACCTATTGTTTCTGACGAAGAAGTTCCGGCAGAATAAGCAGAAAAGAACTTACTTTATATAAGACAAGAGACATCCTGAAAAACAGCAGGGTGTCTTTTTTATTTTTGTAGAACAAGCATAAACCAAAAGAGATGGAAACAATTAACTGGGATGGCCTGTTGATCGGGATTGTCACCTTCCTGATCATCGGGGTCTTTCATCCGGTAGTCGTCAAAGCAGAGTACTATTGGGGAACCAAATGCTGGTGGATCTTCCTGCTATTGGGGATCGTGGGAACGATCACTTCCCTGATGGTAGAGAGCGTATTTCTCTCTGCTATCTGTGGAGTATTCGCTTTTTCCTCTTTCTGGACAATCAAAGAAGTCTTTGAGCAGGAAGAACGGGTCTTGAAAGGATGGTTCCCTAAGAACCCCAAAAGAACCTATCCGGAAAAATAAGATAAATTTGCCGGGTCAAGGGTCGTTCATTTAAAGTTTAGATCCCCAACGGGGATGCATCAATAGCCCAGGGATGAGCGCAGCGATTCCCTGGGTAAAGAGAATCCTATGATAACCTTGTAAAGGTTTCATGTCTTTGGTATTCAGTATGCAACCCTTTCAGGGTTGACTGGTGATATCTTCTACCCAGGGAATCGCCTTTGGCTCATCCCTGGGCTACTGCTGGATCCCCGTGGGGGATCATTCTTTCCGGATGGCTTTTTTACAGGGATTATTTCCTCCGTCTGCGGGAAACATGGGGTACAATATTTGTGAAAGGGGAGCCGGAGATACCCTTCGACATCCAAGAGAAGAAGTAATGAGTTTAAATTAGAAAAGATGAAAACAAAGAAAAAAGGCACGTTGACAGATTATGTCAAGGCGAATCGAAAAGGGAGCCGGGAGGCGGAAATAGAAGCTTTTTCCCGTCCGTTGAACCATCACCGGGTTCATCTATCCAAAAAAAGTATATAACAGGAAAAAAATAAAGGCTGACGATAACCGTCAGCCTTATTCTTTTATGATAGGAATCACACTGTACAAGTTTAAAACTTGCTGGTGATAATTTCAATTTCCAGATCTTCCGGTTTCTTCCGTAAAGTGGCTCCACTCATTTTCATTTCATGATAGGCTTTCGTGGAATAACCTGTACTGCTCGTGTAATCATCATTTCTTTGTATAGTGACCGGTACGACATATAAAATCAGATTTTCGTCCGGCGCATATTGCAACTGATAATTTAATAATTTGCTAAGTTTGCAAACTGGTAAGTCCGTTTTTCATCATCGTCATACTGCTCATTTGTTAGCTGCCCATAATTGTTTTTCTTATATACACCTGTATATGAAGTATAATACGTCGTGATCTCATCAATCGTCTTATTATTTTCAAAGAAAGAGGACATCGAATCTTTCGGTATTAACAAAACATAGCTGGGTGGGTCCAGTGCGTAATCCCAATCTTCCTCAGGAGTTGCTCTGAGTGTAAGAGCAAAATTATTTACCCTTCTGTCTTTGATCTTAGGTGAAATTTCCGCCATGGGATCTCTAATTGGGTAAATACACCAGCCGGAGATTTCAGATAAGTATAATCCTCATTTGGAGTTAATAGTTGATCCAACTGTGAGTTTTGCACACGGTTTAGCTGAATCACCTCTTTGGTAGTAAGAAATATACAAGAGGTTCGTCTTGGATAGATCGAATCATTTCCATTTACATCTTTATCTACATAATTTTCCGTGTACCAGATCCTCATCTGTGAGCCTGCTACATGCAGGACATTTCCGATACCATAATCTGTTGTAACATACAAACCCGGGAAAAATTCGTTGAATGTTTGCTGATTCTTAAATACCTCGCGGTTATTAATGGTAGCATCATAGATTTTCTGACCAAATTCGAGAGGCATCCGGATCCGTACATGCGGCGTATAATAATTGTCATCGTCCATGTCTTGGATATTCCGGATTGAGTCGGAAATACTCATATCATAGGCCGTATAAACCTGGCTTCCCAACGGTTTCTGCATATCGCTGTAATCTCCAGGGTTGATGTTCGTGTAGTAATTACGGTCAAGCGGTGTTGTGATCTCATAGATCCGGGCCTGCATAGACACTAAGGAGTCACCGGTCCAGGAAGAGTAAACAATATTGAATTCAACGGAGTCAATTTTACCATCAATCGGAGTAGAAGGGAACGTAAAATCTTCCGGGCAGTAAAATTCACATAAGTAATCAGCCTTCAGTGTACCATACAAGGGATCGTAGATCTCTCCTAAAGCCGCTTCGGAAGTTTTGGCATAGACAGAGTCAACTTTGATCGTACTTGCCTTGATCAGGAAAGTATCTGTCTTAACGGAAGCCCGGTCATCATCCGGTCCCATCCCTATTCCAAGGATGTCACCATTTGTACAACTGGCCAGGGTTAACAATCCTAACCCTATGATAAACGTGAGAAGTCTGATTTTCATATTCACTCTTTACTAAGTTCAGCATTAATTACTTACTCTCCCAATACCACATCATAGAACTCATTGAACTTATCCATATATACATCCGGTGACTGGTAGGGCAGAAAAGGAGTATCGTTTTTAGAAGTAACATAATTCAACACCTCCTGGTTTATGGTTTCACTTCCCTGGATCACTCCGTCTGCAAAGTCAACCGCTAATTTGGAAAGACCTACGAAGCTGGTATCTCCTTCTATAGATGCAAGATCACTGTCAGATGCTCCATCCATTTTCAGTTTTTTAGGAAAATCAGCACGGAAAGGTGACTTGAAGTCGTCATTATATATAGAATAAACAATTTTTGCATCTTTCAGGCAGGGATCATCTGCATACATTCTTTTGATGTAGAGCCCTGTCAAAGCGGACATCCAGCCATGGCAATGGATCAGGTCCGGGATCCAGCGTAGTTTCTTCACTGTTTCTAATACACTACGCACATAAAAAATAGAACGGTCATCATTATCTGCGAAATCCTTTCCTTCCGCATCCGTAGTGGTAAACCGGCGCTGGAAAAAATCTTCATTATCAATAAAATACACCTGCATTCTGGCAGACTGAATGGAAGCAACTTTAATGATCAGCGGGTGATCGGTGTCATCGATGATCAGATTCATCCCGGACAGGCGGATCACTTCATGCAGTTGATTGCGCCGTTCGTTGATAGTTCCGAACTTTGGCATAAAAGTCCGGAACTCGCGGCCACGCTCCTGTATACCTTGCGGTAGGTTTCTGCAAATAGTAGCAATTTCTGATTCGGGAAGATAAGGGGTGATTTCTTGAGTGATAAACAAGATTCTTTTTGCATCCATTCTGTAAATTTGTTTTTAAAGACGGTACAAAGATAATAAATTTCTTTCATTTACCGTAATTATTTGTTTGCTTTGCACCTTCAATTAAGCGCATTATTAAATGAAGATCATTCATAGTATAAAAGAATTGAAGCAATCTCTTCAAGTGGAAAGAGAAAGTGGTAAGAAAATAGGTTTTGTCCCGACCATGGGTGCTTTGCATGCAGGTCATCTGAGCCTGATGAGGCAAAGTGTGAAGGATAACGACGTGTCTGTCGCCAGCATTTTTGTCAATCCGACCCAGTTTAATGACAAGAACGATCTGGCCACTTATCCCCGTACGTTGGAAAAGGATTGTGAGCTGCTGGAAGCGGTAGGTTGTGATTATGTATTTGCACCGGATGAATCAGAGATGTATCCCGAACCGGACACCCGGATCTTTGAGCTGGGAAGAGTGGCCGAGGTGATGGAAGGGGCCCACCGTCCAGGCCATTTCAACGGAGTGGCACAGATTGTCAGCAAATTGTTTGAAGTAGTCGAACCTGATAAAGCCTATTTCGGAGAAAAAGATTTTCAGCAGATCGCTGTCATCCGGGAGATGACCCGTCAGTTGAACCTGCCGGTAGAAATCGTTTCATGCCCTATTTTGAGAGAAGCGGATGGCCTGGCCATGAGTAGCCGGAATGTACGTTTAACAAATGAACAGCGTCAAAAAGCACCTTTGATTGCGCGTACCTTAAAAGAAAGTACTACCTTTGTACCCGGAAAAAGCGTGGAGGAGGTGAAAGAATATGTGATCCGCACGATCAATCAGGATCCTGTGATGCGCGTTGAGTACTATGAAATTGTGGACGGAAAGACCCTGGAATCTATCCGGGAATGGTCTGAAACAGAAGAACCGGTGGGTTGTATCACCGTATTCTGTGGGGAAGTCCGCCTGATCGATAACATAAAATATTGAATCCTATTCAAAAAGTACTATGTTTATAGAGGTAGTTAAATCAAAAATTCACCGCGTGACGGTCACAGAAGCGAATCTGAATTACATCGGTAGTATTACGATCGATGAGGATTTGCTGGATGCTGCGAACCTGATCCCTAATGAAAAGGTCTCCATCGTAAATAATAATAACGGTGAACGTTTTGAGACTTATATCATTAAAGGAGAACGGGGATCTGGTGTGGTCTGCCTGAACGGTGCGGCTGCCCGGCGCGTACAACCGGGTGATATCATTATCATTATTTCGTATGCGATGATGGATTTTGAAGAGGCTAAAACTTTTACCCCTTCCATTATTTTCCCGGATACAGCAACCAATAAACTGATAACAGATCGGTAGAGAGACGTATATATGATATATAGCAGCCCACCGATATATGAACGGTGGGCTTTTTTTATTTATAGAGGATTTCAGGAGTTAACTCCTTTAAAAAAAAGATATGAAACTATTCTATTCCAACAGACAGATCTGGCAGATGAGTTATCCGATTCTGCTTGGATTATTTGCCCAGAATATTATCAATGTTACGGATACTGCTTTCTTAGGAAGGGTAGGAGAGGTGGAACTGGGAGCCTCTGCGTTAGGAGGACTTTATTATATCTGTGCTTTTACGATTGCTTTCGGTTTCAGTACCGGATCGCAGATCATTATTGCACGCCGTAACGGGGAGAAAAGATATAGTGAAGTGGGACCGGTGATGATCCAGGGTGTTTTCTTCCTCTTGGGGCTGGCTGCTTTTCTATTTTTGTTTTCCCGGCTTTTCTCCGAGAGTATTATGCGGGTACTGGTCTCTTCGGATGTGATCCTGGAGAGTACTCAGGAGTTTATTTACTGGCGTATATTCGGGTTTTTCTTCTCGTTCGTGAATGTGATGTTCCGGGCTTTATATATCGGGATTACCCGGACAAAAGTGCTGACTCTGAACGCGGTCTTTATGGCAATTACGAATGTCCTGCTGGATTATCTCCTGATCTTTGGTCATGCCGGATTCCCGGAACTGGGACTGAAAGGGGCAGCCATCGCCTCTGTGATAACTGAAGCTGTGTCAATCGTGTTCTTAGTGATCTATACCCGTTTTGCCGTGGATATAAAGAAATACGCTTTAAATAAGATTGGTTCCTTTGACATGAATCTGCTGAAGCGGGTACTGAGTATCTCTATTTTTACGATGTTCCAGTATTTTATTTCCATGAGTACTTTCTTCCTGTTCTTTGTCGCTGTGGAGCGCCTGGGACAACGGGAGCTGGCGATTGCTAATATTGTAAGGAGTGTGTATATTGTCATGTTTATTCCGGTGAATGCACTTTCAACGACCACCAACTCGTTTGTAAGTAATGCAATCGGGGCAGGCTATAAAGACCAGGTGCTGGCTATTATACATAAGCTGGCTAAGTTCTCTTTCCTGACCATGGCTGTTCTTTCCACACTTGTGATGTGTTTCCCCAGAGCGATTATCTCTATCTATACAAATGATCCTACGCTGATTGATAGCTCCATACCGTCCCTTTATGTGATTTCGGTTGCGATGCTGATCAGTGCGGTGAGTAATATCTACTTCAATGGAGTGTCGGGAACGGGGAACACACGGACTGCTTTGTGGTTGGAATTAGTGACCCTGGCATTCTACTGTATTTATATTTACATCGTTGCTTTCCGGCTTCGTATGCCAGTGGAAATCTGTTTTACCACCGAATTGATCTATTTCTCCTTCCTGTTATTATTCAGTTTTGTTTATCTGAAAAAAGGGAACTGGCAGAAGAAAAAGATCTGAGAAAGGAAACAGTCTTCAAAGAAAGTCTGGTACAGCAGGCTTCTTTAGAAATAGTTCTATGGACAAACTCATTTGTCGTAAATAGTAAAAGCCGCTTCCTGAATAAAGAAGCGGCTTTGTTTTGATAAAGGTGTTTATTTGAGGAATGTCCATCAAGGACTTCATCTCTTATTTCTTTTCCTGCTCTTTCAACAGGTCGCGGATCTCTGTCAGCAGTTTCACATCATCCGGAACAGCAGCAGGCTCCTGGGGTTGGTCTTCTTTCTTTCTGTGAAGAGAATTAATTCCTTTAACCATCAGGAAGATGGCAAATGCAATGATAATAAAATTGAGCGTTGCCTGCAGGAAATTCCCATAATTGATAGAAGCCTCCGGGCTGACTACCTGAGTGTCATTCATGACTGCATGTTTCAACACAATTTTCAGTCCGGTGAAATTAATACCTCCAATCAGTAAACCTACTGCCGGCATAATCACATCTGCTACTAATGAATTAACGATCTGACCGAAAGCTCCTCCGATCACCACACCAACTGCCAGGTCAATCACATTGCCACGCATGGCGAATGCTTTGAATTCTTCCAGAAATTTACTCATAGGAATGTGTCTATATTTTATATATAACTGCAAAAATAGTTTTTTGGTTGTACACTTCCACCATTTTCTTATCCCGGAAAAAATAACTCGTATCTTTGCGCCCAAAATCAAAAACATGTCTCAGGAAACATCTACACCACAGATGAGTGGTACTACTTTTCGTATATTGATCGCACTCAGTGTAATCCACTGTATGAATGATGCGTTGCAGTCGGTTATCTCTGCTGTCTATCCCATCTTTAAAGATGATCTTCTGTTGAGTTTTGGCCAGATCGGGCTTATCACGCTGGTTTACCAGTCTTCAGCCTCCGTATTTCAGCCCCTGACCGGTCTCTATTTTGATAAACGGCCGACTCCCTGGTCGCTGCCTGTTGGTATGACTTTTACGTTGATCGGGATGGTCATATTAGCTTTTGCCATGACCCTGCCTTTGGTTTTGATTTCGGTCTTTCTGGTCGGAATCGGATCCTCCATCCTTCATCCGGAAGCGTCCCGGCTGACTTTTATGGCTTCCGGAGGAAAACGGGGACTGGCTCAATCGCTTTTCCAGGTAGGAGGGAACCTGGGAGGATCGCTGGGACCTCTGTTGGTGGCACTGATCGTAGCTCCTTATGGCCGTCAGAATATCGCTCTTTTTTCGGTCATGGCCTTTCTGGCAATCCTGGTGATGATACCTGTCTGCCGCTGGTACAAAAAACGGCTTCAATGGATGAACCAACAGGCATCCGCCGGAAAAGTGAGTATGGAATCACCCCTACCGATGCATAAAACGATCTTTTCACTGGGTATTCTGCTGGTGTTGATCTTCTCCAAATATATCTACATGGCCAGTCTGACCAGTTACTATACGTTTTATCTGATTGAAAAGTTTGATGTTACGGTCCAGACCTCCCAGATCCTGCTTTTTGTTTTTCTGGTAGCTACTGCCATCGGAACATTGGCCGGAGGACCTATCGGAGACAAGGTCGGACGGAAATATGTGATCTGGGGTTCTATTCTCGGATCCGCCCCCTTTGCCCTTTTCATGCCGCACACCGGATTAACCGGGACTGTTATCATGAGTTTCTGTGTGGGTCTGATCCTTTCTTCGGCTTTTCCTGCTATCCTCCTGTATGCGCAGGAATTGTTACCCTATAAGTTAGGTCTTATTTCCGGTCTGTTTTTTGGTTTAGCTTTTGGTGTTGCCGGGATTGCTTCTGCTGTGTTAGGAAAGTTTGCCGACATATATGGTATAGAAGCCATCTACGATGTATGTGCTTATATGCCTCTGTTAGGATTGGTCACCTGGTTCCTGCCGGATCTGCAGAAAATCAAACCATCCGGAGAATAAAGTAATAAAATGCAGATGACACAGACAAACCGCGGGAACACAGATGCTGCTATTTTTTGAATCTGTGGTCCTGGGGCTGAGCTGCGTCATCTGGGTGCGATGGCCTTCAATTATCGATGTCCATGATCTCCGGCTCTGCCAGCATCCCGCATAGCAGGCATATTTCTTCCTGCACCACCGGAAAAGTCATGCATAGGAAGACGCTCTACATTATTTATATGTGTATTGAAATTATGAGCCGGCCACGCACTGTTTTCCCGGACCGGATTGATATGCTGGCTATCCGCATGACGTGCCTCTGCCGGGCGTGCCTCTTCTGCCGGGTTTACGTGAGGACGGTAGACCGGTATCTCATTCGCGGCAACTGTTCCGGCAGCCCGGCGGTTTTCTGCGGAAACAGGTTGAGCAACCTGCCGGATCGTACGTACCGGCACAGGCTGGTTGATATGACGGGCCATTTCGTTTGCATCCGGAGCGTTATGGAAACGGTTTTCTCCTCCCGCGTTCAGGCTTCTTCCCGGAAGCACCCGGATTCCGGAAGCATGTTGCCGGATTCTGTTTTCATCCGCCAGATGGCGGCTCAGGTTACGATCATAAATATTATTCCGCTCCACCATATTCCAGTAGTAATCATGAGGTCTTGCAGAAGTACCTGCGAGTAATTCGGGAGCCAGAGGGGCCCATGCGTAGTAATCATCCACGTCTCCCCAGGTAACCCATGCCGGTGATCATTCGTATCCCGGTATCCATAACCAACCATAGTTATCATCATACATCCATCGTCCGTAATGGAAAGGACCCCATCCCCAGTCATACCCGGATTCCCAGTAAAGTCCCTGATCTGTATTTTCCCAGTATCCATTCGTGGCATACGGTCTGAAATCGCCTCCTACCTTCGGATGCCACACTTCCCCATACCCCGGATAATGAATCCAGGTACCATAAGGCGCTAACTGGTCATAAAATTGTTGATAAGTAATGGTTCCCGAAGGAGCTGTCTGTGCCGACCCCATATACCCAATCAGGCACACGGCTGCTATTATTAATAAACATATACGTTTCATATCTAATCTGTTTTAATTACACTCTCTGAATTTCATATGTTAATAACACCCGGTTTCCAGAGAGGTATCTACAGAATAGATTAAAAAAGAATAAGAAACACCAAATATATTTATGGAAACAAAAACACCAAAACGTCCTTTCGTCCCTTAATTCCCAGCCTACAGTCCCCATCCCCTCCAACTTTTAAACCTTGAACCTTAAACTTTGAACCTTGAACTTTAAATTTCCTATTTCACATTCTCAAACCGGATCTCCCCCTGGTTGAAATAAAATTTCCCTTCCGCACCCTTAGACCCAGCCCAAAAGATTCCCCGGATAAAGCCGATGAGAATCGTGAAAACGATTAATCCGATTAATATTTTATTGGCATATTTTTTCATGACCTTATGATTTATATAATTCATTATACTTTTCAATAATCTCATCCAGGCTGATTCCCAATAGTTCCATCGCTTTGAATGTCTCCGGCAATACCTCTTTGAAAAACTCCCTCCGTTGGAGGTCAGCAATGCGCTTGCCCGCACCTTCCCGGATATAGTAACCCATGCCCCTTTTCGAATAGATGACCTCTTCCAATTGCATGAATTCATACGAACGCATCACCGTGTTCGGGTTGACCTGTAGCTGGGAACCCAGTTCCCGGACAGAAGGAATGCGACCCTCTTCCTCCCAGTTCCCGGACAGGATATTCCGGAAACAGTAATCCACAATCTGTAGATAAATAGGTTTATTTCCTGTGAAGTCCATACGCTTAAATCTCCTTTTCTCTAAGTTTGAAATAAGAAACCACCCATAGTCCCACCGGAAGAATAAAGAGGACCGTATAGTCTAAGATCGGGAAAATCAGACTGTCAGCGCCTATGTGCTGAAAACTCAGATTATTGATCACATCAGGAATATTCGTGAATTTGGCTATCAGATATATAATAACCATAAACAGCGTCGATAAACCAAACATAAGAGCCATCAGGAATAATCCGGTTTTGATAAAGGCATACCGTTTGAAAGAGAAATAACCTACTACAAAAATAGCCTGCGTGACCAAAAGCATATGCAACTCCCGGTTGTCCCGTAAGTTAAAAGAAAAGGAATAGGCAAAATCCTGTAGGTCTTCGATGGGTATGACTTTACCTAAAGAAACGATCAGGAACAGGCTTCCCATCAAAAGAACCGGGATCAGGATCACATACTTCACGATCAGGCTCAGGATCTTCTCCAACGTAGAGACCGGGAAGGTAAAGTCAAACACCCCATTGTAACGTGTGATGGTCTTTTCAAAAAACAGAGGACCAAAAAGGATGGTGATCGTAATCGCACCCATGATTAATTGGGCTATCGAAATCCCAAAATAGGCATACATACAGATGCCGACCAGGAAACTACCGGCTACGGCAGCCAGCATATAAGCATAGGTCATTTTTGAGAAAACCATGTTCTGCTTCAGGAAAGCAGCAAACCGGTTGATATTAAATATTTCATTCATGACTTTCCGGATTAAGAATTAAACAATTGTTTGAATACCTGTTTGTTGTTCACCACAGCATTGAACAGGATCTCAATATTGAGCGTGCTCTCTTCCCGGGAAGGATTCAGGGAAACGGAAGTATATCCCTGCAACCCCTGTTCTGCATACAATGCATCTTCCGGTTTATGCTCCGTCTGGGTGAACAGTAATTTCTGAGTGATCTCTTCCACCGTGTTATTCAGCAACACCTGGTTCCGGTCTAAAATAATGACCGGGTCGATCAGGTGAGCGAGATCACGAACCTGGTGAGTAGAGATGATTATACATTTATCTTCCGAGGCAACCGAAGAAAGGATCTTTCTGAACTGAGACTTGGAAGGAATATCCAGCCCATTGGTGGGTTCATCCAGCAGCGTATACTCCACGTTAAGCGCCAGGCCATAAGCGATCATCGCCTTTTTTTTCTGTCCGGCAGACAACTCCGACACCTTCCGGTCACCCTCAACCTGCAACTCCTGCAAATAAGATTCAAAATCCTGCTGACTGAAATGAGGATAAAAAACGGAATTATATTTAGCCATCTCAGAGATACTTACCTGCGGAGCCTGAAACTCTTCCGGCAGGAAGAAAATTTGTTTCAGCATCTCCGGACTTCTGTTGTAAGACTGGTAGCCCGCCACCCTGCATGCTCCTTCCTTCGGAAAGAGCAGACCACTGATTATATGTAATAAAGTGGTTTTACCTACACCGTTTTCTCCCAACAGGCCGTAAATCTCACTTTTCATCCGGAAAGAAACATCCTGGAAAATAGGACGGTTCCGGTGGTAATAAAAGCTCAAGTTCTGTATTTCTATCATAATATCTGAGTGTAATAGTGAATTAATACACTGCAAATGTATGTATCTTTTCCACTTGACCAAATAATTTCCGGGAAAAAATGCAGCACAGGGTAAAAATAATAGGGAAACTACTCAGGATAGTTCCTGAAAAATAGGAAAAGAGATCCCGATATCCTATTTTTGTATTCGTGCATATTGTGTAAGAATTAAAAATTTAATCATCTATAAAATTTAATACCCATGAAAAAAGGGATTACCCGCAGGGATATGTTCCGCTATTCAGCCACAGCAGGACTGAGTGCCCTGATCGCACCACAACTTTCGGCTGGTACTACCGGAAAACCTGGAAAAGCTGAAAAAGCTGAACAAATAAAGATGCCGGAACGCGTGTTAGGAAGAACCGGATTGAAATTTCCGATCCTGAGTATGGGAGTCAATAAAGCGGATAATCCGAATATTTTGCGGGCGGCCTACAATGCCGGGATCTTTCATTTTGATACAGGATATGCCTATCAGAACGGGAAAAGTGAAGAGATGATGGGGAATGTGTTGGGAGGAAAACCCCGGGAATCCATGAATATAGCGACCAAAGCCATGTTTGATTATCCGCTGAAAGATGATTTTGAAGCCACCCTCAACGAGCATTTAGACACCAGTCTCAAACGGATGAAGATCGACTATGTAGATATATTCTATGCTCATTCCATTTCTTCCGTGGAAAAGCTGACCGATCCGAGAGTCCTGGCCGCCCTCCTGAAGATCAAAGAATCCGGAAAAGCCCGCTTCTTAGCTTTCTCATCCCATGACCAGGATAACTCCCTCCTGGAAGCCGCGATTGAAACAGGGATCTATGACGTAGCCATGATCACCTATAATTTCAAGATCAATAATAAGGAAGAGACCGACCAGGCCATCGAAAAAGCAGTCAAAGCCGGTATGGGAATTATAGCCATGAAAGTCATGGCCGGAGGAACCGAAGACGGGGAAGGAAAAACAAAGATCGACGGGAAAGCCTGTCTGAAATGGATCTGGCAGAACCCAAATATCACTACCGTAGTTCCCTGTCTGGCGAATTACGACCAGTTAGACGATTGCCTGGCAGCCGTAGAGGAACTGAAACTCACTCCCGGAGAAGAACAATACCTGGACCGGTTGCGGACAGCAGAAACCATCTTCTGCCAACACTGTGGACAATGTGAAAAACAATGTCCGGAAAAGCTGCCCATCCCGGATCTGATGCGTGCCTATATGTACGCCTATGGCTACAAACATGCCAAACTCTCCAAAGAAACCCTTTTACAGGTGGGGATACCGGAGAATGCCTGTGCCACCTGCGAAACCTGTCAGGTCCATTGCCCCTCCGGTTTCCACATCGCACAAAAAATAGCCGCCATCCAACCCCTGACCACAATCCCCGACACCTTCCTGACCTGATTTGTCATATAATAAGCTGTTCCCCGCGCAGGCGGGGATCGCAAAGGAACCGTCATTTTCCATTAAAAAAATAGAGGAAACCGGTAGCTCTCATGCGATTCCCGCCTGCGCGGGAAACACAGAAAAACAAATCTAATCCCTACCAGACAGAATTATTTTATTCAGGTCATATATACTATATCAAACCCTTCCAGCGTTTAGTACATGTATTAACCTAATAAAAGTTTTAAGATATGAGCGAGTGGAACAAAAGAGCTGTTTTTTTCTTTGCTATCCTTATCCTTACATCCATTCATGCTGAAAAGGCATCCGCACAAGCAATCTACTGGGAAAATGGACTTTCTTTTTCAAAGGTGGGAAAAGAGAAAAGAGAAAGTAATTATTTTACCGGCGTTGGTGTACACTATCTGACAAAAGAGTATTTTTTTCTTTCCAGTGGCCTGGGATTCCAACACCGGGGAGTCAAATTTGAGGCTTCTATGGCTGAAGGAGTACCTCCGGTAACTTTAAGTGATAAATATATTACTATGAATACACTCTTCAACGTAAAAAAGACAGTTCAGCATGTGGATTTTTATATAGGTGTGGGCCCGGAGGTCAGTTTTTATCTGAATAACAAAGCTATACCGGATCAAACTGAATTTTTTAACTCTACTCTTTTTGGTTTGCATTGCACCACTGGTATAAGATATACAGAAGGATATTGGATAGGGGGAGTGAATTTTCATTATCAACCCGGATTAACTTCCGTGACCCATAGCATGAAACTCAAAGATAAAACGTTAGCCTTTGGTGCATCTGTAGGATATAGGTTCTGATTGGATCCAAAGAAATAGAGTGACAGGCGAGGATCTCCGGATCTGCCTTTCTTTACCTCCTTATTCCTTTAAATCGGTATTTGACAGCATTGGCTAAGGCCGACCTACGGTTCCGGATCCGGAGATCCTCATACTCAAGGCGGATTACAAATCCGCCTGATCCAAAAGCCTGGTGAAATCCCTCACAGGCCCGGAATTGGCGAAAGTTAATTGGCGAAGGTTGATCTTTATCTCTTAAGTCCTGAAAGGACGTCATATAATAGCCTGGGATGCCAATCCCAGGTCAGGTATCAGGCGTCAATAGAGTGCTGTAAGCACGACACTGCATATACAAACCGATTGTTTCCATAAGATGGGGTGTACCTACAGCACACCCTGGGTGGGGATCTCTCTACCTGGGACTTGCGTCCCAGGCTACTGTGTGCCGTCCCCTCGGGACTTAAGAAATCAACGCCGGCAAATGCGGAGCATGAGAGATTAGGTCGAAGGGGATCTCCGGATCCCCGCCTGCTTGGGTATCAGGATCTGTGATCCGCTTTTCTATACCTTTTGTTCTATCTCAATAGGTATTTCGTAGATTGGCTAAGGCCGACCTACGGTTCCGGATCCGGAGATCCTCATACTCAGTGCAGTCGGATTACAAATCCGCCTGATCCAAAAGCCTGGTGAAATCCCTCACATGCCCGGAATTGGCGAAAAGTTGATTGGCTAAGGTTGATCTTTATCTCTTAAGTCCTGAAAGGACGTCATATAATAGCCTGGGATGCCAATCCCAGGTCAGGTATCAGGCGTCAATAGAGTGCTGTAAGCACGACACTGCATATACAAACCGATTGTTTCCATAAGATGGGGTGTACCTACAGCACACCCTGGGTGGGGATCTCTCTACCTGGGACTTGCGTCCCAGGCTACTGTGTGCCGTCCCCTCGGGACTTAAGAAATCAACGCCGGCAAATGCGGAGCATGAGAGATTAGGTCGAAGGGGATCTCCGGATCCCCGCCTGCTTGGGTATCAGGATCTATGATCCGCTTTTCTATACCTTTTGTTCTATCCCAATAGGTATTTCGTAGATTGGCTAAGGCTGACCTACGGTTCCGGATTCCCGCCTGTCTCATTTACCATCTCCGGATAACTCCCTTGTCAAGCGTTTTAATACCGCCTCAACATTCCGATGACTAAGGCGATGTTGTAGATGTCGCTTTTGGGGATCCGGAAGTCCTGATAGAGTTCGGAGGCTTCGGATTTACAGAGGATACATTCCCCATCGTCGTAAATACGTTTGACCAATACCCCCTGGGAAGTGTCCAGCACATGATACCGCCCCCACTGGATGAAAGAAGGGTTAGCCATTTGCAGGCAGGCCAGCTCATCCCCGGAATGGAATTCCGGCTCCATACTGTCTCCCTTGACAAACAACGTGTAGTTGTATTTAGAGAAGGCCTCTACCACAGGCATCTGTTCACACTCCTCCACCTTGACTCCCTGCAAGGCTTCCGAAACACTGCCGGCAGCCGCATTCATGGGAATACGGGGACGGGTTTCCCGGATCGTTTTACGCAAAGAGGTGTCCGGAGCCTGTTTCACCATACTCCCTTTTTCGGATAAAACCCACTCTAAGTTGAGGTCTGAATATATTCTTACTATCTCCCCTAATACCTCCGCGGAAATATTCCTGGTATTTCGCCAGTAACTTTTGGATGCACCAATGGAGCGTTCAAATTCGTTTGTGTTAATCCCTTTATAATCAAGGTATAACTGAATCCTATCTTTGATATTCATAATACATTCACTTAATAAAAGTTAATCAAGTGAATTTATTCACCAATATGTTTTATTGTATGAATATATTCACCTATATTTGCATTGTGATAACGTAATAACGCAAAGATAACCGATCTCCGGGGATTAGGCAAATCTCTTATCACATAAAAAAAGGGATGGATGGAAACACTACTCGAAAGGATACTCAAAGAACAGGAGCAACTGGATTGGGAAGCTACCTGTCTGGAAAATGCTGTCAGGAGGCAGCAGGAAAAAGAGCTGGAAGAGGAACTGAACGTGTTGGAAGAAATGGATGAAGCCACCGCCTGTGCCTGCTACCACACCGATAGCAAAGCAGAAGCCCGGCAGATCCTGATCGAATTCCGGACCCTGATCGCATAATGAACACCTTTTAAAAAGATACACATATGGAAGCAACATTCAGAACAGTCGTATTCAAAAGAGCACAGACCCTGGCACAAAGCACGGGTAAAAACTACAATGTCTGCTTAGCTAAATCCTGGGTACTCTACCGCTTAGTCATTGATATGCGAAAAGGAGTGGTTTGCTTTGCCTATGAAAAGGCAGACGGAACCCTGCGCCGGGCCAAAGGTACGCTTCGCCAGGTAGATCAGCTGGTCAAAGGGACCGGCAAAGAGGACTACAAAACCATCCGCTATTATGACGTGGAAGCCAAAGCCTTCCGCTCATTCAAAATCGAGAATTTCATCACGGTGTACTGACACCGGCCAGGTAGCCGTAGCGCATAAGTTACCGGGCCACTTATCCTAAAACGTTCTTTGACTTTAGAGAACTCATTTAACACATAAGAGTAAGTGAGCTGGACAAGCCATGACCTTACGGGGATGTGATAAATAGACTGACACTATGCAATCCTGCAGGGATTCCGGCTGGTGGTAAACCCCGGAATTACCCACACAGGCATCCTGGCGGTGCAGGTAAAACCGCCTTGCATAGACTACATATAGTCCCACGAACAGGCGTGAAGCCGCCAATCGAATTGGCCGTGGGATACCATTCAATTGACCCTTATGAATCGATCGATCCATGAAGAAAGAACCTTTTAAGTCCGTGAATCACCTATTGGTAGTGCTCGTCTGGACCCTGATGGGCATTTTTTGCCTGGCAGGTGTTACCCGGAATCCTTTCCACGGAATATCTGCCATCCTATGTTTCACCTTAGCCTGGTGCAGCTGGAAAGCCTGGTGAAATCCCTCACAGGCCCGGAATTGGCGAAAGTTAATTGGCAAAGGTTGATCTTTATCTCTTAAGTCCTGAAAGGACGTCATATAATAGCCTGGGATGCAAACCCCAGGTCAGGTATCAGGAGTCCATGGAGTGCTGTAAGCACGACACTGCATATACACACCTATTGTTTTCATCAGATGGGGTGTACTTACAGCACACCCTTGGGTGGGATTTCTCTACCTGGGACTTGCGTCCCAGGCTACTATGTGCCGTCCCTGTGGGACTTAAGAAATCAACGCCGGCAAATAAATTACTTCATTATTAACTATTAATCATTTATGTCCTATGACAATCCGAGAAACCATATTAGGTGTCCAACCGGATGCTCCCCTGACCATTGACGGTCTGGAACGTGAAACAGGTTACCGGCAGGAAGCCACCCGCCTGAACAGGGAAGCACGCCTGCTGGGTGAACAGCTCCCCGGAGATAAACCGAAGTATAGTGTGATAAAAAACAGGCATCTCCGGAAACTTCTTATTATTAATAATCAGAAATTAAAGTAATTAAAAAAGTTATCAATCGCTTCGTTCCTTAGTAATGAGTTTGTTGTCAGATGCTTCACTTCTTAAGAGGTAAGGAACTGAGGAATGTAATTAGTCGTATTTGAAAAATTCTAAAAAACCCCACAGGGGTTCCAGCAACAGCCCAGGGCTGAGCGAAGCGAGCCCCTGGGTAGAAATAATAGTTTCAGGAACCCTGAAAGGGTTTCATCCTTTAGATTTATCAGGGTTGAATATGCAACCCACTGCGGGGTTGACTTGTGGTAAATCTTACCCAGGGATTCGCCTTTGGCTCAGCCCTGGGCTGTTGCTGGAACCCCTGTGGGGTTGTTAAAATCTGCTGATTACAACTAACAAAAAAATCTTAACTACTCTGACTACTTTAACTCCTAAATAAAAAAAGAATCATATGAAAAAATTAGATGGATACAGCTTAGTCATTGATATGCGAAAGATCCGGACGAGAAACCGGCTGGGGGCAGTGGGACAGGCACTCTATCATGAACTGATCGCGATCTGTAATGGAGATAAATGGCCGGAAGTGTTCCGGGTGTGTAATGAAGAATTGTTCTTAGCCCTGCGGATCAGTGAAAAAACATTGATTAACGCCCGGAAAAAGCTGGTGGAGAGCAAACTCCTCTATTATAAATCCGGGAAGAGCAAAAAGGTGATGGGAACCTATTCTTTTATCACCCCGCTACAGGTTCCGGCGAGAAAGAAAAGGAATGCTTCAACCCAAACGGCAGCCAATCCGGCAGTCCAAACGGCAACCGAAAGTACAGCCCAAACGGCAGCCCAACCTACAGACTCTTATAAACCGGAAACAGAAACAAAAAACCTCTCTAACGAGAGTCAAAAAAGGAGTATCCCGGAGGATACTCCACCCGCGCCCGCTCCGGAATATGTTATTTTTCAGGAGTGGTTAGCCAAACAGGCTCCTTTCTGTGCAAATAGCCGGCACTTCCCGAAACAGATCACAGAAGAGGGGTTTTTCCGGTTGAAGGCCAAGTACACCGGCAAGCAAATCGCAGATGTGATCCTGCAATTAGAAAACCGGAAAGACCTCCGCAAGCGATATGTGGATCTTTACAGAACCGTATTAAACTGGGCGAAAAGAGAATATGGAAAATAGATTATTACCTCAGAATCCGGAGGCGGAAAAAGTGGTCCTTGGAAGTATCATGGGCAACCACAACGTGCTGTCCTCCATTGAAATGCTATTGGATGATGAGTCTTTCTATTATCCTTTGCATAAACGGATCTGGCAGGCCATCCAGACTATTGACCGGCGGGGAGACTGTCCCGATATGATCGCTGTCATGGCCGAACTGAACAAGCAGCCGGATCCACTGGATGCTTTTCAGTTCTCTCAGATCGGAACCTCGTATTCCAGCAATGTCTACCAGCATGCCACCCATATTTCCGAATTGGGAAAACGCCGCCGTTTCATTCAGATCATGGAAGTGTTTCTGGCACAAGGCTATGCCAGATCACGGGACCTGCAGGAGTTGGTGGCGGAGGTGGAAAGCCAGCTCAAACATCTGTACATTGAATCCCAGGAGCATGTCCATACGTTGGATGAGGCGATGAACAATGTGCTCCGGCAGATGGAGAAAAATATGACAGGAGAGGGCGAGCTCTCCGGAACGGCTACCGGATTCAGCGAGCTGGATGAAAAAAGTGGTGGGTTGCAGACGTCAGACTTAGTGGTTATAGCCGGGGATACTTCTCAGGGAAAAACCTCCTTTGCCGTCACCCTGGCCCGGAATGCAGCCATGAAGGGAGCTTCCATAGCCTACTACTCACTCGAGATGAAAAAGGAACAGATTGCCGCCCGTATCATGTCCATGCAAAGTGGAATCGCTGCCCATAAGATCCTCTATGCTCCCCTGAAGCCCAACCAGTTTGAAGAGGTGGCACTGGGCGTGACGAAATTAGTCGGGACAAAGATTTATTTCGATGACCGGAGCACCAGCAACTTAGACACCATCCTCAGCTCCATCCGTTCGATGCAGAAAAAGTACCGCATCCGGGGAGCGGTGGTGGATTACCTCCAGATCCTCAATGTGAATATGCGGGAAGCCAGCAAGGAAGCCCAGATGGCAGAAGCTGCCCGCCGCCTCAAGAACCTGGCGAAAGAGCTGGATATATGGATATTAGCTCTTTCCCAGTTGAACCGGGACCACAGCCACCAGACACCGACCCTGGCACGCCTGCGGGATAGCGGACAGATCGGGGAAGCGGCGGATATCGTGATCCTGATCCACCGTCCGGAGATGTACAAAAAGCGTTATGAGGGAGATAAATTTGAAAAGGTAGATCCGAAAGGAACCGCGCTGATCCATATTGCGAAAGGGAGGAATATAGGGACGCATGAGTTTATCTGTGGTTTTGACTCCGAAACAACCCGTTTCTACGACCTCACAGGCTGTGAATTACCGTTCGCCGACCTGGAAGAGGAGATACCGTTTTAAACAAAAAAAGGGAGACCAAAAACAGGGGGAAATAGGTTTTTCCCTGCCTGTTTCTGGTCTCCCATCCGGTCATCAGACTCCCTGCACGTGGTCCACAATGATACGGACCTGTTTGGGAGTGAGGATCTTCTGCCCCCGGCGGTAGCCGGTAGCAGTCAGTTTTTCATAAAGCTGAGGCTGGTTGATCCACCTTCTCAGATGTGCACTCGCGGATTCAGGTGTATTCTCAGGGAAATAGATTAATCCCAACTCCTGAATGGAGTACACTTTGATGTCTATTGTTTGCATATTTATCAAAAGCTTGGTTACTACTTATTTTTATAAGATATTCCGGAAACGCTGGTGATGAATTCCGGAGATCGCTGCCCGGCGATGGAAAAAACGGGTGCACCCGTTGCCCGGGAAGGGTGCACCCGTTTGATTCAACAGTAGGCAGCGATTTTTCAGATCGCGTGCGGCAGGTCACATGGTTCAGTGACTTTCACTACCTGCACATTATCCCGTTCATAGGAGGTCTGTTCGCGGGTTTTCTGTAACAGTTTGCCCGGGGTGAAGGTAATCTTCGGTTTGCGGATCTTAGAGGTGTGAAAATCCTCCAGGTTTTCCGTACCACTGGATCCGAAACTCAAACGGAAATTACCCACTTCCCCTAACAGGATGTTACGTCCGGCCCGCAGGTGTTTATCCAACACGAAGTTCAGACGGTCCAACACTGCTTTCACATCCGCAGACGTGAGAGAACAATATTCACTGATGTCACTACAAATTTCGTCTATCCCGACATTTCCGTTGCTGATAGACTGTGCGTAATATTTGTGGGAAACCTGATCGGCATCTTTCCCTAAATTACGACGTTTGATCACTCTGTATTTCTGTGCCATATTATAAAATTATTTACACGGAGCACAAGGCCCCGCCAGGTTATTACTATTTGCATCCGGTATGCAACAACAAAGATACATTCACCTTTACCAGCGGATCACGGAATGTGATGTCTACTCACAGAAGCTAACGGAAAGTATTTTTTAATAAGTATTTAAAAACAACAACTATTAAAATATTCAACTAAACTCCTCAAATCATGGCTTATAACAACAGAAACATTTTACTCAAAATGATTGAGATACAAAATCTCGTTCTGGAAAGAAAGAAATTAGGTATTACTCAACGACATGTCTTTCTGACTGAGATCGAACCACGCTATTACATTTCCTATTCCACTTTCAACCGCTATCTGGCTTATCCCGCTAAACGGGAACTCAGCAAGCTGATGAATCCCCAGGTGAAATGCAAATCTCAGACTTATCGGAGACATAATAAAAAATAGTACTTAGTGTAACAACAAAAATCAGCAGGAGAACTGCTACCCTGGCCTTCTCTCCCTCCAGGTCTGTTGAGCCGGAAGAAGAGAGATGTGTAAAGGGAAGGTAAAACAACTATACAAATGAAACAGAAACAGTTAAATGACCCAATCCGGTTTTTTACGTCACAGAAAACAGCACAACTGAAAAAGAACAACGTGTTTGAAGAGGACACAGACTTTCTCAAACGTCCCACGTACCGGGGAAATGGCTTAGTCAGTTTTGATGACCTCGAAGGCGGCCTTTCTCCTAAAAGGGAGTATGCCCACTACTATTCACCCATCCGGTTCCTTCTTTTTAATGAAGACCTCGAAGAAGTGAGGACCGTGCAGATCCGGGAGGCGATCGCTTTCAGGCTGGATATGGAGCAGGCCGGACAGGAACAAGTAGTCTACCTGCACAACATTTCCGCAGACACCATCCGGCAACCCGTTCCCAACGATGATAGCTACCGGAGTATGCTGGGCAGCTCCGTAGAGATCCCCGCCGGAAAGATCCTTGAACTAAGCGTCACCCGCTATACTCCCTACTATATAATCCGGGGGCAGGTGCAACCGTAAGAAAATAGTATGAACATAATAAATAAAAATGATGAGACGAAGAAGTAAAAATAAACACCTGCGGGTAGATTGTGTAGCCTTACACCATTTTGAAGAATTGTCTTCCGGAGATGCCTGCGGGAATCCAGTGGATTACTACAAGTCAGCCCGGCTGGGTGACGGAAAGTTTTCCAAAGGTTTAGCCGGAGGAATTGCTTATATACACACTGCTGGTCAGGCAAATGTCTACCGGAAAGACTTTACGATTGAATGTTGGGTGAAAGTTTCGGGAGGAATCCAAATCGATGCAGGACTGAGGATTAACCTGAAAAGTTCTGCGCATACATCTTTTTATTATTGTCAGGTGGGGGTCAACTTTGCATTTCTGGAAGAAGGAACAGGCAAGGTTTCTCTGTTGCTTGGGAACTCTAACCAGACTGATTGGGTAAATTCTACCCAACTGTTAGGTAGGATTCCTGTGGATAATCAATTCCATCATTTTGCCTTTGTCGGAACAGCCAATAGTTTTCTGAGAGTTTTTATAGATGGCACTCAGACCTGGAGTTCCGGCAATTTTACCATTCCTGTATCGAATGCAGCCAACTCAACCATCTACGCCTGTTCAAATGAAGTCTGTGTCATTGATGAACTCCTGTTCACCCACCAGGCTTTATATACGTCAGATTTCATTCCACCAGTAGCTCCTTATTCTATTTAAATGCAGCCCATTTTTAGTAATCCTTCGTAAAGATCCCTGCCGGAAAGCTCCCGGGAACAGTATTCCCTGTTCTATTGCTTTCTGAGGGATTAAAGGTGAAATTTTATAAACTTTTTAATTAAATAAGTATGAGAAGAAGAAGACATAAAAAACAAATTCAGTAGTTACTTATACCCTGCGTTCTAATCAGGGATCTCCCCGGGTCTATGTCGATGGAGACTTCGTCGGAACGGTGGCAAATGGAATCCTGAGCTGGGAGGCGGAAGCCTATAAAGAAGACAAAACAATTACGTTGACCGATTGTACGGTTCCCACGGATGTGATAACGAATCCTGTAAGTAAGACAATTCGTTGTGTCGGATATACCTGTAAAACGATCCAGAGTGTAGATGGCTGGCCGGCTAAAATAGAAATTCGTACCATATACCCCAATGTGTATACTCCTGCACAGGTGGATATTATAATGTTTATAGAGGGTCTGGGAACTTCCTATACGCCTGTGACAACGAAAATCTTACCTGCAAATAATCGGGAAATAGAAGTGAATTACATCGAACAACATGGAGTCCAGGTGAGAGAAGACCGGGAGGTCTGGGCACAGGATATTACCCGTACAAGCTTTACCAATTCAGGGATATTTGCCTATCAATATATCTCCGTTGGCCCATCTGCCCGTGCACAATTCTTATACTATCCGGACGGAACAGCCACTTTTGTGGCTACCGTAAAAGATCGTACAGATAATCAGGTTTATACGGCTTGTGAAATCATCGTCCGGGGAGAAAATTCGTAAGACAAAAATTAAATCCGGATTAAATTCCCCTCCGGCTGACCTGTGACTCCTGGTGATTCATACAACCGGCTTTTAGGTTGAAGGGGATCTCCGGATCTACTCAATACACAGATCTTTTATCCCGGAGGGATTACCTGTGGCTAACCGTGGGATGCAGATCCCACGGAGGAAATAGCATTCAACATATCAGTTCCGGAGGAGGTGAACCAACATCTCCTTCTTGACCCCCTGCCGGGGCTCATCCTATCTGACATCTATAACCGTGGGATCTGCATCCCACGGTTAGTCACAGGCAATCCCTCCGGGATTTGTTCCGGGAATAGAATATCTGTAGGGTGGGTAGCCTGGGAGGGAAAGAACAACTTTTAAAACAACTGAATTTATGAAACTATCCATGGTAGACAGAGTCATTCTATTGAATGGCTTTTTCCCGTCTATGGGGAATGTAGAAGAGATGGAACTGATCCAGTCCATCAACCGTAAAATAAGGATCCTGCCGGAAGAGCAGAATGGATTGCATCTCACACAGAACGGGGATGGAACCTGTAATGTGGAAATATCCGATCTCCGCAGCTATGAGCGGGAGCAGGAGTTTGACCTGACAGAAAGAGAGCTGGAACTGATGAGAAACTGTGCCCGGCTGACTGATCAGAAAAGGGCTGTTACCTCTTTCTCTCTGGAAACGATCAAATATCTGGCTTCCCTTCGTTTTGAACAGGAAGAAGCGAAAGAAGAGTCTTCTTTCTAATTGATAACTTCACAAATCAATGAATCATGACAAAGACAAGAATCAATCTGGGAAAAGTTTCCCTGACCCCAAAAGGGGAGTATAGTGAATTAATGGCCTATGACCGTTTAGATGTGGTCGGCTACCTGGGAAACAGTTATTTAGTAATCAAACCTTTTCAGGGCATAGTGCCTTCTGCGGAGAATCCAAATGTTATGCTACTGGCGGAAAAAGGAGCGCAGGGTGATCCGTTCACCTATGAGGATTTCACAGGAGAACAATTAGCCTCCCTCAAAGGAGATCCGGGAAAAGGATTCAAAATAGAGGGCCATTATGAAACCTTACTGGATCTGGAAGCCTTAGTCCTCTATCCGGAAACCGGGGATGCCTGGGCCATCGGTCCGGAAGCTCCCTACGATATCTATATCTATGACGGACAGCAGGAAGCCTGGATCAACCTGGGTCCTTTGGAAGGCCCGCAGGGAGAAAAAGGCCCGGCAGGAAAATCCGCTTATGAAATAGCCGTTGAACAGGGGTTTGAAGGAACCGAGACGGAATGGCTTGCCCGGTTTGTTACACCGGAAGATCTACAGGCAAAAATAGACCAGTTGGGAGCGATCACCTATATTGCCCTGCTTACGGACGACTATGCGGAAGTGAAAGCCCTGGAAAACCTCCGCTCCGGAGCCATCGCCTTAGTCAAAGAAGAAACCCCGGAAGAAAAGAACCAGTATAAAGAATACATCTGGTTGGGTGAAGAACAAGGCTGGGAGTTTCTGGGGACGGTCAATACGTTTGACGTGGAGAAGTACTACACGAAAGAGGAAATCAATGAGAAGTTAAACGAAACAGTGAATCTGACAAGTGATCAAACGATTGAAGGAGAGAAGACTTTTTCTTCCCGGACTAAATTTCACTCTATCCTTACAGGAGATAAAGAAGATTCAGTACGTGGAATAGGAGGTTATCTGGGGGCAGACGGAACGATGCATTTGAATGCTGCAGCTTCTCCTTTTATTGGTTTTCACTATGCAAATGAGACGGCTAATATGAGTAGGATTATTGAGACGGCTTCGGGTAAATTAAATATAGAAGCTGCCAATGGGCTTACGCATAATGGGAATGAAATCTCTACAGTTCTGAAATTAGAAAACTATAAAGACTATCATTATGCCGTGATTGGTTTAGTGGCATTAGATAATACAAATATCTCTTTCCATTCTTCGGCTCAAGGGAATATAGTACTCATCAGGAATAATGGAAATGCAAAAAATCCACTTTGTTTTGTGTCTTGTAACAAATACTATAACTCTACTGATATGGATATGAGTTATTTTATAGATCGGCCTTTTGACGGTAATTTGAAGCCTGCGACTTTTACTCATAACGGTGTGAAATATGGAGGATTTGTTATTTTGAAAAATACTATTCCCTGGAATAACCAAATATTATTTACCGGCTACGTAACGGGATTAAATAAACCGTTTGTTATTTCTTATTATAATACACAAACTCAAACTCCTGTAGATGAGGAAATTTACAATTCTATTAAGATAGATGGTGATGATATTAGAAAATCTCCCTTCAATTTTTATAGTGGATTGAGAGTAGATGATAAGTATGTAGCTACAATTGATAAAACACCTCAATATGGATATTATATTTCCTTATCTGCGGATGAATTTACTACTCTAAATTTAGATAACAAACCATATGATCTCCGGTTTACCAGCGCTCAGGGAGGAACATACGGGTTAGGAACTATAAGCGGAGGAATCAATGGTGGAGAATGGATTATTAGTGTTAAAAATGAGTCTGCCTCAAATCTAACTTATACTATTCCTTCAAAAACGGAGTACCAATCAACAGTTACTTCGTGGACAATACGGCCTGGAGAGATCGGCCGCCTTCATATTCACTATGTTTTTGGCAAATATATACTTAAAGTGCTCTGATCAGAGAGGCAGGTGGTTGTTCGTCGAAGGGGATCTCCGGATCCCCGCCTGATGTGTATAAGGATCTCCGGATCCGTCTTTCTTTACCTTTTTATTCCTTTAAATCGGTATTTGATAGCATTGGCTAAGGCCGACCTACGGTTCCGGATCCGGAGATCCTTATACTCCGTACAGTCGGATTACAAATCCGCCTGATCCAAATTGTCTGCTCAAAATCTGCCTGTTCCCGAACATTTGTAAGTAGTCTCTGTATGCGATAGAATAAAAATAGTTAGCGTAGCGACTTCATTTGTGTTTTCTTCTTTTGGGTTCTTCTTTTGTATCCGGATCTATCCTGGCAATCCTGTAAGGAGGGAAACTCCTGCACAGTAACAGGCAGTGTATAAAAACGAGTGTTCTCCACGCAGGTGGGGAGTGCAGAGGGACTGTCGTTCTTTTTAGTTGAAACTGTCTGTTTGGGTGCGGTCCCTGCCTGTGTGGGGAACCGGGGTTGCCGGATAGATTTTTAGGATAAATAAATTAATTAAAACCTGACTATGACAGAAGGAAAAGTAAAAACGGTGCTGGGTAAAGTGGCCCTAACACCATGTGGAGAATATGAAGAGAATCGTGTATATCGTGCGCTCGATGTGATTTTATATAAAGGGAATAGTTTTTTAGTCCTGACCTCTTTTGAAGGGATGGTGCCGGATGAAGCAAATCCCCATGTCGTCCTGTTAGCACAAAAAGGAGATCCGGGAGAGGCCTTTACGTATGACGATTTTACGATGGAACAGTTAGCAGCCCTCCGGGGAGAACAGGGAAAGGGATTCTGTATACTCGGAACCTATGAAACCCTGTTGGAATTGGAAGCGATGGTTACCGGTCCGGAGGCCGGGGATGCGTATGCCGTAGGTTTGGAATATCCGTATGATGTGTATATCTATGATGCGGTGCAGGAGCGCTGGACCAATCACGGACCGTTGGAAGGTCCACAGGGAGAACCGGGGACGGATGGCCGGTCTGCGTATGAGATAGCTGTTGAATATGGCTTTGAGGGAACCGAAAGAGAGTGGCTCCTGCAGCAGGTAATCAACGGGGAGAATCTGGGAGAGGTTCATGTACAGGCACCTGCCATTACATTAGAAGGGGAGGGGCCTATTTCTCTCCGGACAGCAGGTAAAGCCCTGTATAATGAAGAAGAACTGGCCGTTAAATCGGATCTGGCTCACTTCGTCACCCATGAATCCCTACAGGAAAAGATCAACCAGTTAGGAGCCATTACCTACATTGCCCTGATCACAGAGGATTATACCGAAGTGGAAGCACTGGAAAACCTCCGCCCCGGAGCCATCGCCTTAGTCAAAGAAGAAACTCCTGCTGAGAGCAATAACTACAAAGAATATATCTGGCTGAGCAAAGAGGAGGGCTGGGAGTTCTTAGGTATGGTTAATACGTTTGATGTGGAGAAGTATTATACGAAAGAGGAAGTAGATGAGAAATTTGCTGATAAAGTGGATCTGGCCAGTGACCAGACGATTTGTGGTAAGAAGACTTTCTTGGCTGTAATCTATGGTAAAAGTTCTATTTATACAGGTGGAAAGACTTTGTGGAATGAGGGAGTTGGTAGTTACATAGGTAGCGATGGAACTATTCATCTTAATCATACAAGTGGCGGGAATATTAATTTTCATTATGCAAATAATTCCCAGACGACCAGTAAGATTATAGAGTCAGCATCCGGAAGATTGGATTTGATAGCACCTGAAGGAGTTTATTATAATGGCCAACCCACCTCTGTGTCATTAGGAGCAGTGGAACTTAAAAAAGGGAGTGGCAGAGAAGCAATTACTACAGAAGAATTCATCCAGCTACTTAAAGATAAAGGAGGATTTGCCAGCAGGTGGACATATTTAAAAGGAAGTTGGTCCTATGCAAATAATGATTATATCATAGACACTAATTGTGGTACTATTGCGTTAGCGGGTGCTATAATCGAGATTTTTACTGCTTATGTAAATAGTTCTAATACAGTAGATTATTCTATTCGTGTTACGACTGCGAACGCACAATATACAGGTGATCCTGAGTATTCCGGTAAAAGAAAAGCTGTTTTTATTTATAATAATCAGGGTGATTCATATGAAAAAGGTTGGTGGAGAGTCCCTCAGTTACAGGAAACTCCCCAATATGGTACTTATCAACAATTAGAAAGTGTGTCCGAAGGAATTACTTTTAAAGGTTTACATGATATTAGATATATAAGTAATGTAAGCTTTTCTATCCCTTCTTTCAATTCCGGATCTGAGGGTATGGAATATATCTTTAGTGTTCATAATAATGGGACCAGTACTATTTCAGTAGGACTTCCCAGCGGAACGAATTATCAACTTGACAGTACTTCCTGGACTATCCCGGCTGGCAAGGTTGGTCAACTTTCTATCCGCTACATTTTTGGGAAGTACATTTTAAAGGTGCTATAAATAAAACAGGAGAATTGTTTTTAAAAGTGTTGATGTTTTGGGTCGAAGGGGATCTCCGGATCCGTCTTTCTTTACCTCCTTATTCCTTTAAACCGGTATTTGATAGCATTGGCTAAGGCCGACCTACGGTTCCGGATCCGGAGATCCTCATACTCAGTGCAGCCGGATTACAAATCCGCCTGGTCCAAATATAAATATCTATAAAACAAAATCTTACCAGTTCCCCGCGCAGGCGGGGATCGCATGAGAACCGGCCGTTTTAACTCTTTAATAGTAGGAGAACCGTCTCTGCCTATGCGGTCCCCGCCTGTGCGGGGAACACGGGGGGATTTAGATTGTATTTGGTCTGGTCTTTGGGATGATGGGCAGTAACATCCATGTTCACGCTTGTAACAACATTTGTATCCGGCTGTTTGGCCGCCTTATTTTGCATATCTACAAAATCATTTCATAGAAAATATATATGGAAAAAGAATTCACAGAAAAACAGAGAATCGAGACCGAAATAAAAACGGTTGGGACGCTTCTCGACAGGGGGGGGTGAAAGTGCCTGTCCCGGTGCCTCGTTTGCTCCGGTGGCTGGGTGTTAAGCATTTTTTCCTGACCGTCAAAAGACCGAGTAGTGCAACCATCTTTGAGATTTCAGCGCTGTATCTGCAGATGAAGCAGAAGACGCAGAAGCTGGAACCGGAGACGTTTGATGAGAGTCATCAGCTTGTACATGACTGTATGATTCCCGCCAGTCGTATTGTTGCCTATGCGATCCGGCCCTATTGTACTCCGTTGGGATGGCGGAACCGGCTGCTGGCCTGGTATCTCCGCCGCACATTGGACACCCGCCAGATGGCTGAGCTGTGGGTTATGGTGTCCAGCCTGTCAGGCGTACACGATTTTTCAAACTATATCAGATCCATGTCGGGCATGCGGATAACGATGCCGAAGACAACGGCCTGAGCCAGGATGAAAAGGGAGTTAAGGGCCGTATGGAAGGCTCTCATAGCCCTTTCGGATTGATCTACCAGATTGCAAAAGATACGGGCTGGAGGGTGCAGGAGATCCTGGATCTTCCGTATGCTACGTTAGTTATGATGCTTTCGGATGCTCCCCGCTATGTGACTGAACCGAAGGAACAGGCGGTGAAGATTTCCAGTATGGAGCAATTGCTGGGTATGGTCGGTAAAACAAATAAAAATAACCCTCACAATCTATAAAACAGTAATATATGGGATCTACTAATATATACGATGCTTTTTCCAAAAACCTGAATGAAGAGCTTCGGAAAACAAGTCTGGCTCTAAAGGGGATCGGAGATGAAAGTTATACTACTTTCTCCCGGTTAGCCGGAGAAACGAATGATCTGTATGATGATATGCGGATAAAAATGGAACAGTATTTTTCCCGTCTCCGGGAGCTGATTACTCTTTTGCAGGATGCTGAGCAGGCACAGGCTCAGTTAGTGGCAAAAGAGGGAACGATGGGACAGGATGAATATGGTATTCAAAAGGGAGAAATAGATACAAAAATAGCTGACTTCAAGGAAGAGATCAGTCAATTGAATAGGCTGTTGGAGCAGCAGATGACGGATAAAAATGCTCCCTGGTCACTTCCTGCAACAAAAACCAGTGCTTCTGCCGGGGACACAGATGCGGCTCAGGTGGCTAAAAAAGAGGAAGAGAACCAGCAGCATTTGGATACGTTATTAAAACAGTATCAATCATATGCTACCCGTTTGGCCAGCTTGGTGAACAGTTTTGAAAAAGAAAAAGAACTGTTGGAGAAAGCAGCGCAGGAGGCTCGCGAAAATAACAGGGAAGCAGAGGCTCAACGGATAGAGCATGCTTTGGAGAAGCGTACGCAAGCGCATACAGATGCTTTACAAAGGATGGAGATCGAAGGGCAGGATTTCTACCAGGTACTTTTCGGAAGTTTGAAGGAAATCTCTCAGAAAGAACTGAATGCTGCTTTGAAGGAGGCTAAAAAGTTCATTGCTAATTTAAAGAAAGAGGGTAAACTTTCCCAGGAGGTAGAAAAAGCTGTCGGAGAAGTTGAAAACCAGATCAAAAGGGTTGAAGGAACAGATTCTAACAATGCTGCAAAACTGGAAGTTCACTTTAAGGCAGCTTCCAAAGCGTTGAAAGATTGTGCGGATATGTGCAGCTATTTTCATGAAGGGCTGGGAAATGCGCTGGCAGTGGCCTCTGAAATTGCAGGCGCTGCGGGGGATGTAGCTGGCGGTATTGCAGTTATGGGCACAAATCCGGTTCAGGGGGTCGGTAGTATCATCAGTGGTGTGACAGGGCTGGTGGGTTCTTTTGCAAAGCGGAACGCAGAAAATAAAAAAGTCCTGGAACAATATCGTCAAAGCCTGACTTCCACCTATGTGAAAGAGATGGAGTATAATGCGCTTCTCCGGGAACGGCTTCGTACCCAGAAACAATTAGGGGAGACCTCGGAAGCGTATTTTAAACGCCAGGGTGAGTTACTGAAAGACCAGCAACATGCTTCTAAATCGGAATATCAGCAGATTATGTATAAACTGGGTCAGGAAAAATATATTTCCGGCCAGAAATATACCCATGGCACCTGGTTCCGGAAAGCAAAGGTTGAAAACCAGTATGATTCCCTGAGAGGAAAATCCTATGAAGATATGGAGCTACTCTATACACAGGGAAAAATGGAGGGTTCAGCAAAGGAATTGTTTGAAAGGCTGAGACAACTAAAAGAAGAAGGTGATAATATCAATGAGATGTTAGAGCAGCTTCAGGAGCAGGCGGACCAGGCATGGACCGGAACCACGGCCAGTGCGATTACGGATAGTATTGCGCAGGGATTTCTGGATGGTAACCGCTCTGCAGAAGACTTTGCCGGTAACTTTGAGGAAATGATGAAGAAAGCCATGATCCAATCCATCAAGATGAAACATCTGGAGGGCCCTTTGAATCAATGGTATGCAGACTTTGCCGCGAAAGCAGAGAACGGAGGATTGACGGAGGGAGGAATTGAAGAACTGCGTGCGGAGTATGAAAAGATTATCAATAACACCTTAGGGGCGTTAGAAGATATGGAAAGGATTACGGGAATGTCTCTCCAGAAAATAGAAGAAAGCACCAGCAGTAGTAATAGCCTCAGTGGAGCCTATGCCAAAGCCAGCCAGGAAAGTATTGATCTGCTGGCCGGACAGACGGGAGCCCTGCGGGTGAATGTGGAGCATATTCATAATCGTATGGTCGATCTCTATGCCTTGCAGGTGCAGGGTTGGAATGATGTGCTGGAGATCAAACAGGCGGTCTCTCAGATTGAGGGACATTCCAGGGTGACGAAAGAAGCGGTGGACCGGATGTCTTTGCATGGTATCAAAATAAATATGAACTGATATGAAGATTGACAAAACAGATATCCGGCATTATGGCCTGGAGTTATTATCCGGATCCTTGGATGGTGTTTTTGCCTATCCGAAACGGGTAGCGATGCGGCAGAATGATTGGGCAGAGGCGGATGGAGTGGAGCCGGATGTGCTGTTCCCGGAATTTGAGTCTAAGCAGGTCACTTTGCAATTTATCTTACATACTTCCGGACCGTATGCTTTCCGGGAATTATATAAGGAGGTGATCCGCGTTTTAAGTGCTCCCGGTTACCGCCGGATAGATTTCGGAACAGGAAAGGAATACGCATTGCGTTATGTCCGGACAGGCCAGTTTTCCCTTCCCCGTCCCCAGTCTGATGAACTGGCAACCGCACAGTTTTCCGTCACCTTTATGGATGACCAGCCGGTTGACCATATAGGGCTGGCCAGCCGTCCATCCGGCGGGATAGATCCGGGAGATGGATTGTACCTGAACAAATATACGTTTGCCGATTTTGGGATTACGATGGAAGCCGGCACCGACCGCCTGCTGCAATATCCAAACGTAAAAGATCCCTTTACGGACGGCGGGGTGGTAGATGTCTCTACCCTGCAAACCGGAAAGAAAGAGGTCACTCTGAATCTGCTGATGGTGGCAGGAAGCAGCGAAGAGTTCTACAACAATCACGCCGCTTTGTTTCGGGAATTAGCCGCTCCGGGCATCCAGACGCTGACCGTGCAGGGCATCCCTATCCCGATCTGTTATCTGGATTGCCCTTCCAGCCGCCTGGAAAAATGGTCGGAAGACCAGATTATCCTGTCTTTAGGCATCAAACTCCTGATCCCAATCATTTCGTGGGTAGACGCAGGAGGTAGCGTAGTGGTTTCCGTACTGTTTGACGACATCGACGGAATCATCACGGATGAGGACGGAACCGTACTGGAGTTGAATTGAAAATGGAAAATTGGGAGAAAAATAAGTATTCATTTCGATGAAGAATATACCGGCGGCAATTTTGAGGTAAACGAAAAAGGAGAATTAATCTTTTTAATAGAATAAATATGGCTAAAAAACAAACACTTTTAGGAAAAGTCTGTATCACTCCCCGGCAGAGTGGGCTATCTGCATACAGCATCTTCGACCTTGTGGTTATCCAGGGTCGTGCTTATTTGTCGTTGAAGAACGATAATGTTGCCAGCGTAGATGATTCTACAGCATGGATGAAAATCACCGAAAATACGTATGACATAGCTGTCCGGTACGGTTTTGATGGAACAGAAGAGGAATGGCTTGTTTCTTTGTCTGCTGCCAGCGAAGAAGCGGCAAAGAAAGCAAAAGAGGTAATCGAAAAGTGCGAAACAGCCACCGAAGAGGCAAAACAGGCAAAAGAGAGTGCCGAGGATGCTGTTACCCGTTTGCATACCCTGTCCGACCACATGCCCAAAATAGAGGGCGGTACCTGGTGGTTGTGGGATGAAAAAGAAAAAGAATATTATGATTCCCGGATGGTAGCCAAAGGAAAGGATTTTACGATTAAAGCCTATTTCAAAGATCTGTTGGAATTGGAAGCAATGGTTCCCAAACCGGAAGAAGGGGATCATTATGGAGTCGGTGAAGAACCGCCTTATGACATTTATGTTTATGACCCGGTAAATGATAAGTGGGTAAATACCGGACCGCTACAGGGAGCAGCGGGTAAATCTGCGTATGAATTGTGGTTAGAGGAAGGGAATACTGGTACAGTGTCTGACTTCCTGGATAACCTGAAGGGGGAAAAAGGAGAGGCTTTTATCTATGACGATTTATCTGATGAACAAAAGCTGGAGTTAAAAGGTGATACCGGAGACAAAGGGGAGCCGGGAGAGCCGGGCGCTGATGGAACCAGCGTTACCTTTACTGAAAAAGTAAATACTGCAACCCATTATATTCTTGAAATAACAGACGGTAGCCAGCGTGTAGAAACTCCCAATCTTAAAGGGAAAAACGGCCGGGATTACGAATGTCCTACCTTGTCTGTTGTACCGGAAGAAAACACTGTCTCCTATCTGGTAGATGGGGAAGAAATCGCATTCAAAATCGGTCAACAGGCCAGGGTTTTAGATCCTGAAGAAGGGGAATATGTTTTCTATCAGTTATATGACCTTTTTGCAGGAAAGGCAGTTTGGAAAGAGGCTGGGAGCGGTGGCCGGATAAAGGGTGAGGTTGTAAACATTAACGTTACAGGTAATCAAAGTCAACCGGATACTTCTTTATTGCATGCTACAATTACAATCGGGTATGCGGATGAAACAGTTGTTTTTCCCTGGAATGGAACTCAGCTTGTCATTGAAATACCTGTAAATATAACTTATAGAGTCATTTGTTCCGACGTGGATGGGTATGCTACTCCTGCTCCTCAGGAGTATATTGCCCTGGAGGGAAACACCCGTAATCTGACCGTTGAATACCATACGACTGTTACTACTCTGAATGTCACCAGTAATCAGACAGCTCCGAACGCTGATTTGAATGGCTTAAAATTGACTTTGAAATATACTACTCCAACGCTGGGAGAAGTGACGAAAGAGTTAACCTATAACAGTACGGCCCTTTCTCAGAAAATACCAACCGGGATTGCTTATACGTTAGCCGGTGCCGGGATTTCCGGATATAACACTCCTGCTACTTTAAACCGTACGGCTGCCGGTGTGACGGATAGTGTTTCCTTACATTATACTACCGAACGGGTAACTATCCATGTTTCGACGGATGATGGGCAGGCTGCTGTAAGTAGTCAGACTTTAACGGTTACGAATACTTCGACTAATGCGGTTCTTTATTCCGGTGCAGCCGGAACGGGTGTAGTAGTAAAGATTCCTTTTGGCACTCCCTATAAAGTGTCGGTGAATGACCTGGTAAAATATAACAAACCATTAGACCAGACCTATACATCCGGCGATGCTTCCCGTACCGTTTCTTTAGTGTATGAACGGATCAGGAGCGCCCAGATCACGTTTGATAAATCTATCAGTGATCCGGAGAATATTACCGGCGAGGTGAATTCGAGTATCATCGCTGAAATCCTTGCTAAGTTCCGCCGTTGCCTTGTTAAGAAGACAGCCGAAGGACAGGTAACCATCGCTTACCTGCGGGATGATAACAGTAAATATTATGAAGATGGAACGGCAGCCGTATTGACAGGATCCGAAGGTGATGTGATGGTTCATTTTCCGGAGTTTTACTACAAATATGAAAAGGTGGATGATAATAAATTTCGTTATCACTTTGCACTTCAAAAAGTGGATGATACGTATATCAAAGTATCTGAAAGTCTCCTGGGTGCTTATGAGGCCTACGTGACTGGAAACCGGCCTTATAGCCGGAGTGGACAAGCATCTACCGGTAATATAAGTCAGGCGGACTGGAAGATGTTTGCCTCTTACCGTGGGCAGGGTTATGGTATTATAGATTATGAGCAGCATTGTGTGATTGCGATGATGTTTTTTGCTAAATATGGAACCCGTAATTCTCAGGCTGTATTAGGAGTTGGAGTTGATTCTTATACATATCTTCAGGGAACGAGTAATGCAACCGGAATGGCAGATACAAAAAATACCACTACCGGATATGCAACGTTTTTAGGTATTGAGGCGGTTCACGGTGGAAAGTATGAGTGGGTAGATGGTGTTGTTATTGATAATTATGTTTGGAAAATAACCAATCCGGAAACTGGTACTACGAGAAATATAACAGCTAATCAAAGTAGTTATAATCTTTGGATAAGAGAAATAGCCGCCTCCACCGGTCCATATTTTGACGTTATTCCTACCGAGGTTAGTGGCAGTGAGAGCACTTATTATGCTGACCGATATTTGGGGAATAATGTATCCGGTCTTGTTTTGGCCCGCTCGTATTACTCCTCGAATACGGATGGCGGAATAGCGTACACGTATGCGCATAACGATTCAGCGTATGCGAGCGCGTCTATCGGTTCTCGTCTTGCTTTTCGCGGAGAAATTCGTAAAGCAGCAAGCGTAAGCGAGTTCAAAGCATTGAGCGTCCAGTAAGAGCCGGAGGCTAAAAAGCATATGAGTCGTGAATATAGAGACGTGGACAAAGATCGCGAAGCGATTTGACGCATAGCGGAAAGCGTTTCTACGATAAAAAAGGAAGATCGTTTGGTAAAAATAAGTCTAATTTGTATTTATATAAAATTTTAAAGTCATGCGAGTAAATGGTAGTTTGGGTGTTGAATGGATAGAATGTATTCACCCTGTAAAAAATAGATGGGCTGTTCGTTGGGATGTTCAGCCGGAAACAGATGAGAATGGAGAGAAAATAGGTGTTACCTATGAAGAGGAAGTCTTTAATCATCGACCGACGGAACCGGAAATTAAAGAAAAAGTGAATGCCTGGATAAATGCTTCAGTGGATGAAAAAATTTTTTCCGGGTTTGTGTGGGAAGGATATCCGGTCTGGCTGTCACAGGAGAATCAGTTTAATTACAAAGCTGCTTATGACTTAGCGGTTCAGACTTCCGGAGCCACATTACCTGTAAAGTTTAAATTGGGTACTGATGAAGAGCCCAAATATCATCTATTTGAAACGGTAGAAGAGTTATCCGATTTTTATATTAAGTTAGTAGCCCATATTCAGAACACCCTCGGGGAAGGGTGGGAGAAGAAAGAAAACTTTGATTATTCTCTTTATCAATAAAAACTTTGATAGACCCTGATTATGAAATCAGGGTTTTTTATTTCCTCAAAAATCTTTTCAAGTATATATTACCAGAAATGGGGGTATGTGAGAGTGATCTTTCTTAACCGTTTGGTGATAGGCCACAAAAAAGAAATAATCAGTTTGATAACAGCTGTATTCACGTTTGGAATTTCACTTGTTTTCAGTGTTTTCAGATTGTTTATTTGCATCAGATTCCTTTCACAGGATTCAGCGCCGGAGGAGTTTACGTCCGGGGTAATCCCCTCCGGTACCCTATATACCCAATCCGTTCCAACCAGTCTGTACAACGGGCTGGCGGAAGGACGGAGAAAATAAGAAATAAAATTAACCATCTTAAAAAGTAAACAAAATGACAAAGTACATTCTTGGAGTAACAAATATCCGGTGTGGTAATCCGGCTTCTGATGGCAGCATGGCCACCACACTAAAAGACATGGGCGCTCCGATCACAGAATCGGTAACCTTCGAAGATGAAGAAGGCGAATTAGTGAAACATTTCAAAGAAGGCGAAAGATATCCTTTCCTGACGTTGTATAGCGCAGCCGGAACCACGTTGAAGTTCGCAATTGAAATGACCAACGAAAACCTGGAATATTGGTTAGGTGGAGAGGTGATTGACGGCCAGTGGCATTCTCCCCGTGGAAACTACCAACAGGTACAGAGTATCGAACTGATGACCGAATTCGGTCTGCCGGTTCAGATTCCGAAAGCAACCTGCTATGGTGTCCGTAAGTTTGGCCAGAAATCAACCGACCTGTCTACCATTGAAGTAACCGCCGTGGTGGAATTACCCGGCAATCCGGCTGTCGCACCGATGATCATCGGTGAAAAAGTGACTCCGTAACCAGAACTTTAACCCGGGAACAGGCATGCCTTTGTCACCCTGAGTTTTTCAGAAGTGATGGAATCGATGACAGGCCAATGTGGAGCCTGTACATGCGTTGGAAGAAGAAAGGTGGGAGGCTCCTGTTCCCTTTAAACAAATAAATCCCCGATTGATATGGCAGATTTTAATACAGTAAAAATAAGCACCCTTCCTGAAGCACTGACTGTTTCGGACAATGACTGCTTTTTAGTCGTTCAGAACCGCAAAGCGAAAAGAGCCAGGCCATCCCTGATGAAAGGGGATAAGGGAGATGCCGGAGAGAGTGCCTATCTGAGGTTTCAGGGAGATTGGGTACAGTGAAAATTAGGTATCGGTGGTACCTGGCAAAACCTGATCTATGTGGAAGACCTGTATGGTCCCTCCGCGTATGAAGTAGCCGTAAAGAACGGATATAAAGGAACAGAGGCCGAATGGGTTGCCTCGCTTAGTGCGGCATCCGAGGAAGCGGCACTCATCGCACTGGAAGCGGCCCGTATCGCTACGGAAACCAACGAGGCTGTAACCACACAGGAGAACAGCCGGGTAACGGCGGAAAAGGCCCGGGTAGAAGCGGAAAAGAAGAGAGTGGAAGCGGAAGAAATCCGGGTACTGGCAGAGAATGCCCGTCTACAGGCGGAGAAAGCCCGGTCAGAAGCGGAAGCCTCCCGCGTGGAAGTGGAAAACAGCCGGGTGGAGGCAGAAAGCCAACGGGAAACCGCAGAGGAGAAACGCCAGCAGGATACGTATGCAGCGATTGATGAGGCGAACCAGGCAACGGGCCGTTTGAATGAATTGTCCGATAACCGGGAATATATCGGTGAGAACGGATTCTGGTACCGCTACAACGAAGAAACAAAAGAATTTGAGAATACGGGAAAGACCTCCAAAGGAAACCTGATGTATGCCACCTTTGCTTATCATGATGGCAGGCTGTATATGCGTACGGATGAGGAGTATACCGGACCTGTGTTCAAAATGAATCATAAAGGAAGATTAAAAGTAATCGTATAATATATGGGAACAAGTACGGTAAAAGAAACAGATATAGGCAAGATTGCCATCACCCCCCCCGGAGTAATGACCTGCCGCGGTATGATATCATCGATCTGATCGCAAAGGAGGGGAGAGCTTACCTCTCTTTAAAGATAAACAATACCGCTGAGGTCACGGACCCGGAGAGTTGGTTGCAAATAACCGAAAACAGCTATGATACGGCCGTGCGCCTGGGGCTCTTTGAAGGAACAGAAGAGGAATGGATTCATTCCCTTTCTGCAGCCAGTGAAGAAGCAGCCCGGTTGGCACAGGAGCAGATCCAGGCGTGTGAAGAGGCTACCGAAGCCGCGATCACAGCCGCTGAAAAAGCAGATGAAGCATCCGGCCGTCTAAACACACTTTCTGATAACCGGGACCAGATCGTCGACGGTTATTGGTGGCGTTATAATGAAGAGACCGGTGAATATGAAAACACCGGACACCGGGCAAACGGAGACACCCTGTTTGCTACGTTCGATATTGACCCGGAAACGGGACTCCTTTCCGTCTATACGGATAAAGCCTACAACGGTCCTCAGTTTGAAATGGACGAGGAAACAGGCATACTACAAGTGATTATTTAAAGCGTGCATATATGAGACGAAGAATTTATAAAATAAATAAAGAGGATCTGGATTATATCATTATTAATAATCTAAAATGGTATAAAGAACCACTTCGCGTTGCAGGGTATGGTGAACTAACTTATACTTCCGGGGGAAAAACGTATTATTATTATACGTTTGCTCAGGCTCAGCAGGCTGCAAGCTCTATAGGTAAAAGAATACCTACACAAGCAGAATATTCTGCATTAGGGAATCTGGGTTTTTCATGGGATGTATCTCTGAAAGGTATTTGGCTTGGCTTGGATGCCAATGAAAAACAGGAGTCAAAAACCAGTCTTTTTTTTACCGGCATTAGGAAATGCACCTTCTGGGGTGGTCGGAAATTTTGGTTTACATGGAACCTATTGGTCGTCAACTATGGGACCAACTTATCCTTATAATCTGAATTTCTCCTCTACATTTATTATTTCTAATAATACTTCTTATGCGACCTCTTACTTTACAGCCATTTTTGTAGATCAGGTCTGAAGCTTTTTAATATAATTCATTCATAAAACAGATATAATAAACAAACTCAGTATGTCAAAAGTAAAATTAAATCTGGGGAAAGTCGTATTCATCCCTAAAGGAGAATATAATGAGAATATACAATACGAAAAACTGGATCTGATTACTTATCAGGGAACTGGCTATATCGTTCTATCTCCGTTTCAGGGGATAGAACCTTCTAAAGAAAATAAACATGTGATGCTGATTGCGGAACGTGGAGAGAAAGGCGATCCTTTTACGTTTGAAGAGCTGACAGAAGAGCAGAAACAGGAATTAAAAGGAGAACCTGGAAACGGTTTTGTGATCCGGGGCTATTATGAAACCCTGTTGGAACTGGAGGCTGTTGTAACCGAACCTCAGGCCGGAGATGCCTATGGAGTCGGGGAAGAACATCCGTATGAGATTTATGTGTTTGATGCCGTGAATGGCGTATGGCGGAATTATGGCAAACTGGAAGGTCCGGAGGGAGAACCTGGTGCAGATGGGAAATCAGCCTATGAAATTGCCGTGGAACAGGGGTTTGAAGGAACTGTGGAAGAGTGGTTAAACCGGCAGGTTATAAACGGAGAAAATCCGGAAGCGATTACCATCGAAGCTCCTGCTCTAACCTTGAAAACTACGGAAGACCTCCATCTGCAAGCCGGAGGAAAAGTGCTGTATCAAGATGAGGAAATCGCCGTAAAATCGGATTTGACAGATCTGGTGACGAACGAAGCTCTACAGGAAAAGATCGATCAGTTAGGAGCGGTCACTTACATTGCTTTGATCACAGATGAGTATAAAGAGTTGGAAACCCTCGAAAACCTCCGTCCCGGAGCCATCGCCTTAGTTAAAGAAGAAGAGCCGGTGGACCAGAATCGTTATAAGGAATATATCTGGATGAACGAAGAGGATGGATGGGAGTTCTTAGGGTACGTAGAGGCTCAGCATATTGATATCGATAATTATTATGACAAGAAAGAAGTTGATTCTAAGTTGTCTGGGAAAGTGTCTAACGCGGGGGATGATACGATTGCAGGAAGTAAGACTTTTAATGAAAACGTTTACTCTGGTAAATCTTTTTTTGCCGCTAAAAAAGCTTCAGGTGACGGAACAGTAGGAGCTGTTTTAAGAGGTGACGGAACAGTCGTAATACAAGGAGCCGTAACTCCATCAATTTTATTTTTAAGAGGGGATGAGACTTCTGTAAATGCATATATCACTAATAATGCAGATGGAGTTATTGGTATACATGCTCCTAATGGTCTCAAATGGAGTGGCAAACAACTTGCCACAGTAGACCAGACTCCGCAGTTTGGAACGTATTATACAACCATATCGGGTCTGTCTGAAATTCAAAATTTGAATAATTGGTTATATGATACGAGAATTAGTGTTTCTGCTAATAGTTGGAATATAGATATGCCTGGATTTACAGGAGGTATAGATGGATATGAATATAGATTTTCTGTCTATAATTCTGGTACAGGACGTTTAACTTTAAATCTCCCTACCGGAGACGCTTACCAATCCGATGACACCACCTGGACCATTGAAGCCGGCAAGGTCGGAGTACTTGGGATTCTGTATGTTTTTGGTAAATATATAATGACAGTGATCGTATGATACTATTCGGAGGAAATAGAAAGAAGATAATAAATTATACCATTTCATTGAATATGTCATGGTATTATCTGAATGGTTTTACGCGTCTGAACCGGGGAATTAATGTAAAAGGTAAAACAATTTATGAAATACCTTATAATGCAAGTGATGTATACTTTAAGTATGAATCAGAAGAACTGAAACCCGAGGATATTACTTTAAGTGATTACAATAGTTGGGATTGGTTTAATATGGATCCGGGAGAAACGGCAGTTGCTAACTGGGCTCTTAATTCTTATTACTACATTTATGTTAGTCAAACGTATGTCTCTACTTTTATTCCAAAAACAACAGTAACGATTAATGGTGAAACGATACAGATCAGTTTAACTTGTGATGAAACGAAAAAAATAACTTCTTCACAGCTAACCAGTATAACTACGGATCCTTCTGTTGCGGAATTTGGTCCATTCAATGCTTCCGGTACAGGAGGAACCCGGGTGAGTATAACTTCTGTTTCAGGCCGCCAGTTCCGGGCCGCTATAAGTTATATGGATAGCTATACCATAGGATTGTATTTTAATGACGGGAATAAATGCAAACATAAACTTTACAGATAACTCGCAGTTATGGAAATAAAAAGAAACAATCAGATACTCACAGATGTCTTCCTCTTAGACAGCAGCTATGTCTACGAAGAAATTATGGGCGAACATACGATCACGCTTAATTTCCGGGTGATGGATCCGGTGGAGTTTGAGGTGAATGACTATGTGGAATTTGAAGGGCATCTGTATAGAATACGGAATAAAGAGCGGATTCGTAAGGAGCAAAGTTCCTTAGGATGGGAATATACGATTAAGTTTTATTCGGAACAGTATGAGCTACAGAATGTGGCTTTCTTCCTGCAGGATAAACCGGACCGGAAGAAAAACCATGATTCATTTATCGGAACAGCCAAACAGATGCTGGAGCTGATCGTGAAGAATATGAACCGGGTCTATTCCGGCTGGCAGGTAGGGTCTTATCTGGAGACCGATGCCGTAAACTTCTCTTTTAAAGATAAGAAGTGTGCGGCTGTTCTGGATGATGTTGCCAAAGCCTTTGAAACGGAATACTGGATCTCCGGAAAAACGATCAGCCTAGGTAAACGGGAATATGATAGTAACGGATTGGTTTTAGGACAGGGAGAAGGAATGGGCTTCCGGGAACTGGAGATTACCGGAGTGAATGATACTCCTCCCGTAACGGTGCTTTATCCGTATGGATCGGAGAAGAACCTGACGACTGAGTATGGCTATGACTATCTGTTGATGCCCGGCGCTCAACTTTCTTTGGAAAAGAATGTGGAGAAATACGGCCGCTTTGAAGAGAATAAACAGTTTGACCATATCTATCCGAAAGGGGAGTTTACGGTTACGGAAAAGATGGACGATCTTACCTTCCGGGCGAGCGGCATTGATTTTGACCTGGCGCAGTATCGCATCAATGAAGAAGATATCATCGTGACTTTCCAGACCGGCAATCTGGCTGGCTATGATCTGGCTATCCGGACAGAGAATAAAGGGAAAGATCTGGTTTGGGATGATCAGAAAAAGAGATTACACTGGCAGTCAATGAAGATGAAAAAGATCTGACGGTTCCGGGAGATATTCATTTCAATACAGGGGATAAGTTTATTCTGACGGGTTTGAAAATGCCTCAGAAATATATAGAGGAAGCTGAGCAAAAACTAAAAGAAGCGGCAGAAACCTATCTGGAAGAGAACTGTGAAAAGAAGGTGCAGTTATCCGGAAAGTGTGATGAAGTCTTTTTCCGGAAGTTCAGACCCTATATCTCCTGTGGCCAAATGGTCGGGGTAGTCTCCGAAAAATTGGATATTGACCGGGAGATCCGTGTGACAAAAATAAAACGTTTCCTGGAAAACAACGAACAACCGTACCGGTATGAGTTGACTCTTTCCGATTTCCTGTAAAGCAATGGTTTTAAGGATATCGTAGACGATGTCAATAAGTTCCCGGATGAGATAACTCATGCCGAAGAACGGGCAAGAGCGTATGCCAGAAGAAACTATCGGGATGTAATGGAGCTGCAAAAGCAGATGTATGATCCGGAAGGTGATTTCTTCCAGGAAGCTATCTGGCCGCTCACTGTTCAAACCATGCAATTAGTTGTTGGAGCTCCTTCTTTACAATTTAAGTTTGTAAATGATTCAGGAAAAGTATATACTCCGGATTTCCATTTTGACCTGCATCAAAAGGTCTTCAAAGCTCCCCAGGGGAAAAACCTTTATCACATGACCATTGGAGTGAAAAGTGATCTGACACCGGCTTCAACCCGGGATTGGAAAAATTATTTAAACTGGGAGATTCCGGAAAGAACTTTTTCCTCCTTAAATCCTGTAAAGCCTTATTATTTATATGCTAAATGTAATAAGAATGGTCATACAGGAAGTTATGAACTGAGTGAAACTATTATTTCCTTAGAGCAAGAAAGTGGTTACTACCATTTCTGGGTAGGTTTCCTGAATTCTCAGTACGAAGGAGAGCGTAGTTTCAGGACTGTATATGGTTTTACAGAAATCAGCGGAGGAAATGTAACAGCAGATAAACTAATCAGTGCCGGAGGAGATTCCTATATCCATCTGGATGAAAATACGATGCATTTAGGGGATTCGAATAGCTACCTGGATTATAAAGACGGCGTGACATCCTTAAAGGGGGTTGTCATTCAGAGTCCTTCCGGGGATGAAAGTCCTTTGGGTGCCTACCGGGGAGCTTACAGATCCGGTACTGTTTATTATGTGGGAGATGAGGTAACTTATAACGGATCCACCTACAGATGTATGAGACAGGGATCGAATATCGCACCACCGAATGCTACATACTGGCAGGTACTGGCTGCAGGAGGAACAAAAGTTGAATTCCGGTATGCTGCGAACACCAGTTCGACTTCTTACCCCTCTATCTCCACCGGTAGCCGTTCTCCTTCCGGCTGGAGTACTACTCCTCCGACTTTGTCTACCACCCAATATCTTTGGATGACCCAAGCTACTATTAACCCGGATGATACGTTGGCTACAAATTGGAGTATCCCGGTCAGGTCAAGCGGTATTAAAGGCGATAAGGGAGATACAGGAGCACCAGGAGCGACCGGACCCACAGGTCCCGCCCTTAATTATAGAGGTGATTGGGTGAACACAGAGGCGTATGAATTGACTACCCTGAGAAGGGATATCGTTCGATATAAGTCCGGAAATAGTCATGTCTATTATGCCCGGGCTGGTTACACGGGATCTACTCCTTCCGGAACTGCTATCACCAATACAAATTACTGGCAGTCTTTTGGGGCTAACTTTGAAAGTCTTGCTACCGGTTTGTTGTTTGCAGGTAAAGCACTTATTTCCGGATGGAATTTTAATGATAATTTTATCTGGTCACAACATAGAAAATGTGTTTTAAACGGCTCCGATACTTCGAATCAATCGACCACACCAATATTATTAATAGGAGATGAAGCATTAAATGAAAACTTGGCTTTAAATCCTAATTGTGCTATGAAAGTATCTCAAAATGGCACTATTACAGTTGGAGAAGGAACCAGTGATTCCAATGCTGGCATTACGGGTCAGGGTAATGAACCTGACAATGTTCGTTTTTGGGCCGGGGCAACGTATAATAATAGGAATTCATCTCCTTTTAGAGTGACACAGGATGGATCGATGGTTGCTTCTAATGCTAAAATTCAGTCTAATACTTCTGGAAATAAAATAATTATAGACCCGACAACACGAAGTATTCGTATGTTAGCTTCTGTTGGGAATATAGAATTAGAAGTATGTAAAATAGACTTTTTTATTAATGGCAGTAACTCGGGTTCTACCCTGAGATTGAATTCTTATTCAGGATCGTCGTTACGATCTTATACTCAGATTACTGGGCAATATGTAAGTATATGTGATAGTTCGGGTTTAGAATTTTTTAGGGCAGATGCTATAAATGAAAAAATATGGATTAATTATCATAAGCTACCTCAGAGTAGAGATGCAGCTTATCCAAGAGAAGTTTACATGGATGGGGAAACTGTAAAAGTAAAAAGGACATGAAAATTATCTACAATAAATTCATCCTCTTTAAGGGATGGCAATAAATATCTGCGGGATATACTTTATCCGGTCAGATAGTAAGATGTGAGTCAGGGATTTTAATCATGAAGCAATCCATACAGCACAAATGAAAGAAATGCTATACTTGTTTTTCTACATCTGGTATGTCTTGGAGTGGTTTATAAAACTACTCTTTTATGGCCGGAATGCTTATGAGAATATCTCTTTTGAAAGAGAGACGTATACTTATCAATATGACTTGAAATATCTTTACCATAGAAATAAATATAGATAGATAAAAAGAATGATCAGGTAAATACTAAGTGGGCTATTCATAATATAGCACCTGTCAGACGCCGGGGTAGGTAAATATCCCGGCGTAGTTTTTATTATTTATTCTATTATTTTATAATTAGGATTGTCGATGTCTATTTCTACTGTATAATAGTCTTTCTTCCCATCGTAGTTTTTAACAGTAATCTCTACAGTTAATATATTGTTTATACAATCCACTCTTTTACATGTAGAAGAAAAACGGCCTCCTTCTTTAAGTGGAATTCTTATATATTCATTATCCGCATATTCACCCATCCCATCCCGTTTTGTAAAGATGGCGTATTGAGTCCCGTGTTGGACATATTCAGAATAGTAAAAATAATATCTATAATCAATATAAATGCAAAAATCGCTGGCTGAAGGAATTTGTACATTTTCTATTAAAATACTTCCATTTTTGTCTACTAAGGTTCGAATATTTGTCTGTGATTTATCATCTGGATCTACAGTAATTACTAATGAGTCATTATACCAATCGACAGGAATATCATATTCTTCTAATTTGTCTTTATAGAATATAGTTGCTTGATTGAAATCACCCACTACATAACATCCATGTTTTTCTGATTCATTTACCTTGGTATTACTCATTCTTAACATAGCATACCATCTATCTCCATCATCAATGAGGCGGAGGACCTGTATATTATTAATTTCAAATTCTACATCTCCTTTGTAAGCTATAAAAATACTATGATGTAATTCCAAAATTTCGTCAGTAGGATATTCCTTTATTTGTTCGTTATTACTGTTAAATAAACCAATCCACAACTTATTACTCTTTGTTCCAATCAGATAGGATGTTTGACTTTCACTAAAGTATGAAAAAGACAAGGCTTTGAAATCAGTAGTATCCTTAACTCTGAATCCAAAACAATACTTTTCGTAATATTCCTGGTCCGGGTCAGTGACAGAAGGTGGATCCGGATAGTCAGGTTCTTCACTTTCACTGCTGCAGGACACAAAAAATAATGTTGCCATAAAGGCAAATAATAGTCTTTTCATGGGGAATTCTATAAATTTTCAGTTACAAAACTATATATAAATATGAAGAGAAAAAAATGAAAAATCTTATTTCTATAAAGGGTACATATTTTTTCTTCTTTTATTTCATATTGATAATAATCATGCTAACTATAAAAGAACATTTTGGAAACCGGATCTATCACTCCTTATCTTTGAAAGAGAGTCTGCAAAGGGATTCTGTTTGTATGTTAATGATTAAGAAAAAAGTACAAAATGACAAACTCCTACACCGACCAGTTCCTACTGGGTCTCGTGGATTTCTTAGAATGGGCCAGATGGCTGATATTGGCCTATAGTTTAGGGAAGTGCCTGGGACCTTCCTGGTTCTTTTTTATTGAATAATTAACAAGCTGTCCGGCTATTCTCTTATCCGGACAGCTTGAAATAACAATTATGAATGGTACTTACAAATATTCTATTTCACCTGTTTCAATATTAATCTTATAATGAATTGTTTCTATTGCACCTGAATAAGAAGTAAGTATAATTGAGTATTCCCATATTTTGTCCTGTCTATCCATTAATGTCCATTCTGTCTGGGTGTCTTGGGATGTACTTGTTATTACATTTTCCCAAACAGGATAACCTGCATTACTATCTAAATTATATCTTCGGAGTCTTAGGTCTTTAGTGGAACCCCAACTCCAAGAGCTAATATGGATATAACTTTTATAAGAAATAGGAGTAATAGCACCACTGGTAAAAGGATCGGCAGATGTTGAGGGGGTATTTTGATAATTTGCTATAAATTCACCGTCTGAATTGTATATATTATATTGGTATAAATGGTTGTTTTCCTTGATTCTACATATAATAGACTCATTATACCAGTTTTTTATTTCAGTTGAACTATTAGGGAATGATAATGATATTTTGTTTATCACATTATCTGCTAACAAAAAAATTTCATTTAAACTAAAATGCTGGTCTTTATCTGTATCTTTATAATATATATTAGCTGCATATCCCCATGGAGTTTCTAATAAGTCAGAGGTATATAAAGTAGACAGATGGAATTTCTCATATTCTCCATATCCTAAATGAACTTCCACATCTCTGGTAGTAGGAGTCGATGCTGTCCATTCTTTAAGTAGGTCTCCGGTTTTAGTATATAAGCCAAACCAGATTTTATTTTTATCATCAAATCCTGCTAATAACATGGAATCAGTAAAATGGTAATACTCATATTCATGCAAAGTATTGACAAGAGAATTTTTACTTATATGTCCATCATATGAGATTAAAGTGCCTGTTTTTTCAAGTGTATGGGAAGGACGGTCATAATATTTATACCATATTCCATTTGAGAGAATTTGAATCTTTTTAGGCTCTTCATTAAAATCATGACAAATTATATTTGCCTGATTTTTATTAAGGAGAATTAATCCTCTCGTAGTAGTGTTATGTTCAGACGCTACTCCGTTTATGGATACAGAAAATACATATCCATTTTCAGTTATATGTGCGTCGTAAGGATATAGTTTCTCTATATCTTCTACTGGCTTTTTCCACTCCAGGATTGAAGTTCTTCTTTAGAATAACGATCAAAGAGACCAATCCAGACCTCATCATTTTTCAGTGCTGTAATTCCTACTATATCCAATCCTATATTAAAACTGTTAATGGTATTTTTATTAAATCCTACAGTATCATTAGGAGTATAGCCAAAGAAAATATCATCCTCTATATTGGGTTTATCCGGATATTCAGGATCCTCGCTTTCACTACTACAGGACACAAAAAATAATATTGCAATAAAAGTAAATAATAGTCTTTTCATGGGGAAATATGATGAAGTTTAAACCACAAAACTATATATAAATCTATAAAGAGAAAAATAAATAGGTTGGTTTTTGATTAGGCTTTGATATTTATCTTTTTCCTGTTGCTAACAATAGTTCCAACTCTAAATTATCTTTTTGGAAACCGGGTCTACCGCATCCTATCTTTGGAAAAGGGCTTATAAATAATAGTCTCTGATAACTTATATTTATTTAAAAAAGAGCATATCCCATGACACACTCCTACACCGACCAGCTCCTTCTCGGTCTGATGGATTTCTTAGAATGGGCCCGGTGGTTGATTCTCCTGGCTTTTATACTCACCCTGGGCGATCTCAAATTTGGGATCGCTGCTTCACGGGTGAGGAAAGAGCAGATCAAACGGTCCCGGGCAATCCGGCGGACCATTGATAAGATCTGTAGTTATATGCTGTGGGTGATGATGGCCTATACGTTCGGGCAAGCTTTTGGGAAACCGTTTGGGATCGACCTGCTTCCGCTGATTATCCTGTTGGTGATCTATGGAGTGGAACTGGAGAGTATTTATGTGAACTATTTCGCTGCCCATGGAAAGAAAGTGAAAGTAAACGTGTTTAAGTATTTCAGCAAAAAGGCTGAGATTATAGAAATTGAAGAAACAAATGACGATGAAACTAAGTAACCATTTTAAACTGGAAGAATTTATCCGGTCGGACACGGCAACCAGCCGTAGCATTCCAAATGAACCGGGAGGGAAAGAGATCGCTAACCTGAAAGAACTATGTGTACAGCTTCTGCAACCGTTGCGGGAACACTTCGGTAGCCCTTTGATGATCAATAGTGGCTACCGTTGTCCGGAACTGAACCGGGCGGTAGGAGGGGTGGCCACCTCCCAGCATGTGACAGGTGAAGCGGCAGATGTCCGTTGCCCGGATCCCCGGAAACTACTGGCCGGCCTGATGCTCTTAGGGCTGGACTTTGACCAGGCCATCCTGTATCCCACCTTTTTGCACCTTTCCTACCGGAAGAACGGCAACCGGAAACAGGTCCTCTATGCCAAAGGAGTGTTACCATGAAAGAGAAATATGAAAAACAGGTGCAACAGATCCTCTGGTTTATCCTGATCTGGATGGGTTGTTGCCTGTTGATGAGTTGTTCGAAAACGGTGTATGTGCCTGTAGAAAGTGTCCGTACCGAATACCGGGATATATACACCCGGGATTCCATCCTGGTCCGGGATTCCATCTTTATGCGGGAGAAAGGGGATACAGTCTGGATAGAGAAATATAAAACCCTCTACAAAGACCGCCTGATCCGGGATTCGGTGTTTATCAATGACACGATCCGGGTACCTTATCCGGTAGAAAAGATCGTCTATCAGAATAAACTGAAATGGTATCAGGAAGGATTAATATGGCTTGGATTAGTTTGTTTGTTCTTATTTGCAGGCAGACTGGTATGGAAAAGATTTTAATTTCAGTATGTTTTGTTCATGATATTTGATTTAAATGTTAGTGCAAACCGTCCGGCTTGTGAAAGCCGGGCGGTTTTATTTTATTCTATTTTATCTGAACCTCATGAGTTTTGATATGGATATTCACTGTCCGTGAATATTTATTACCGGAATATTCTGTAATATTCAATTGGAAAGATTTGAATTCTTCATTCTCACCTAACTCCGTTACTTCATATAGATCATCCGGATTTAATTCAAACAAAGGTATTTTCTTGCCTTCTTCAAAATTTCTGTTTTCATCTATATCTGTAATATATACATTTAATCGGTATATATCTTCATTATATTCATGTCTGGCTGAAAATACGATGGAATTTTTATAGTTGATTGGATAGTGTGTTTTATCCCAGTAAAAATCATACCGGGTCGTAAACAGTACCTCGCCTGTTTTATCAAAGCAGGTATAAATCCCATTACTTAATTTTGCCTCGTCATCTGTGATCTCAAGATAAGCTATATACGAATTATTATACCAGTTTAGCATGAAATCAGAATTATAGTAGTCAGAATAATAAATGTATTTTTTGGATATGAGATTACCTGCGAAAAGAAGGAGTCGGTAATCCCTTTCATACCAACCTGCATTTTCATTCTCTCCAAGAGCCAATTTAAATAGAATGGTGGTGTGATCCCCTTTCTGTTCTATAAAACTAATGATAGGAGAGGTTAATTCCCCAGTCTTATATTCTCCATACCCCACATGATGAGAATAGGAATCAGGTAAGGGTTCGCTATCCAGAAAGTCACTTGTTTGTTTTCTGGTTGTTGCATCAAAAGTTCCCACCCATAACCTGTTATTCCGGATACCGGATAAATAAACTACTTCCTCATTTTCCGGGTAAAAAGGGTTTAAAAACACTCTGTTTAATCCGGAGGTGTCTTTTACCTGATATCCATGACAGAAATAGTTCCAATAATCTTCCAGAGTTTCTGTAGTATCACCCGGATCAGTAGAATCTCCAGGAGCGACTTCTTCCGGAACTAATGTTTCGTAATCATTATCTCCACAAGCAAGAAATATACAAAGTAGTAAACAGTAAATAATTGATCTATTCATTTGTATTCATTAAAGATGATAAAAGTTTGAAAGATAAAAATAGCAAGAAAATCCCAATCCGGATAAAAAAGAAAGAAAATTAAAAAGCTCCTCTATAAAAGTTATATGAAGCAGCTTTTCTTGTATATATTAAGACTTTATTACCCGAACGTATGCACCATCTTGATCGCAGTTACTGCGGCTTCGTCTCCTTTGTTCCCATGAATACCACCGGCCCGGTCAATGCTTTGCTGCATGGTGTCGTTGGTAAGCAGGCCGAAGATGAAAGGAATGTTGTACATCAGGTTTAGTTGCGTCACTCCCTGGGTTACACCAGAGCAGACATAGTCAAAATGAGGTGTATCCCCCCGGATCACACAACCTAAGATGATGACCGCATGGAGGTCTTTCATTTCAGCCATTTTCTTTGCTCCGTAGACCAGTTCGAAACTGCCGGGTACACGGCTGATGATGATATTTTCCGTTTTGGCACCGTGTCTTTCCAGGGTGTTGCAGGCCCCTTCCAGTAACTTTTCGGTGATCTCTTTATTCCATTCAGCCACCACGATCCCGAATCTCATTTTAGAAGCATCGGGCACGCTGTTAAAATCGTATGCTGATAAATTCTGATAAGCTGTTGCCATAGTCTGTTTGATTTTATATAAAAACAAAATTAAAAAAATCCCCTCAGGAGAATCACTCAAGAGGGGAAATCTGTCTTGTCAGGGACACTTATTTTTTTTGCCTGAGCCCTCGCGATATATTTGTCAATATCAGAAGCTTCAGATGAGTTGTAATATTTTTCCTTGATCGTAGTATAGGCTTTGACCGCATCGTTATACTGGTTCAGGCTTTCGTAAGCAATACCTGCTTTCTTCAGATATACCGGGCTTACTACTTCATTGTCCGCTTTCTTCGCAGCCTTTTCGAAATAACTAATCCCTTCTTTCACGTTCCCGCTGTTCACGTAGCAGTCACCGATCAGGCCGGTAATCGCCGGAGAGATCATGTCATCACTGCCGCTGAAATCTTTCAGCAGGTTGATCGCTTTCTGGTTGTCACCCATTTTGAAGTAGCAGATTCCTGCATACGCTTTGGCCAGGTTTCCCGATTTAGTACTACCGTATTGTTTGATGATGCCTTCAAACCCTTCGAAGTCAGCTCCGTTTCCATTCAGTGCCAATGCGAAAGAATCTCTTGCAAAATATTGTTCTCCTTTGAAAATGGCAGCAGCAGCTTTGTTTTCACGTGGGATCAGGTAACCATGCCGGATGCCTAAAACCGCAGCAACAACAAGGGCAAGTGCTAATACCCCGTAGATTATATTTTTCTGGTTTTTTTCGATGAACTGTTCCGATCTTGAAACAATTTCCCCTACTTCTAATTCTGTGTTTGTGCCCTTTTCCTTAGTAGCCATAATTGTATTATAGTTGTTATTAATTTATCATTGATTTATGCCTAAGGCAATTCGAAGCGCAAAAATAGTTTTTTTTACTGATATAATCTATACTTCGAACTATATTTTTTAAATTTGTGCAATTAATACGGTATGGATGATACTCAAAAAACTTTCTGTTCTTAATTATAAAAACATCCTTCAGTGTGATGTGGATTTTTCCCCGAAAATGAACTGTTTTTTCGGTAATAACGGTATGGGGAAGACCAACCTCCTGGATGCGATCTACTATCTTTCTTTCTCTAAAAGTCATATGAATACAACCGATAGCCAGTTGATCCATACAGGCCAGGACATGTGTATGATCCAGGGATTCTACGACTATGAAGGACGGGAAGAAGATATCCTCTGTGTGATCCGCCGCCGCCAGCGGAAACAGTTCAAGCGAAACAAAAAGGAATATGATAAGCTCTCTGAACATATAGGTCTTTTGCCTTTGGTGATGGTCTCTCCGGCAGACTCGGAACTGATTCAGGGGGGGAGTGATGAGCGCAGGCGTTTTCTGGACCTGATCATCTCCCAGCAGGATAAAACCTATCTGCATGCGCTTATACAATATAATAAGGCGCTGGTGCAGCGGAATGCGTTGCTGAAAGAACAATCCATGGACCAGTCCCTGTATGAAGTGCTGGAAATGCAATTAGTGATGTATGGCCGGATGATCCATGAAAAGCGGCAGTTGTTAGTGGATGAGTTCACCCCGGTGTTTAACGAGTACTATCAGCGGATCTGTCATTCTCCGGAAGAGGTGAAACTCCGTTATATCTCCCAGCTTTCCAAAGAGGAGTTTTCGGATCTGTTGGTGGAGAACCGGGAACGGGACCGTATTCTGGGCTACACCTCTACCGGGATTCATAAAGATGACCTCGAAATGACCCTGAATGAATCCCTGATCCGCCGGGTGGGTTCCCAGGGGCAGAACAAAACCTATCTCATTGCCCTGAAGCTGGCCCAGTTTGCCTTCCTGAAAGAGAAAGGAAACACCACCCCGGTTTTGTTGTTAGATGATATTTTTGATAAATTGGATTCCAACCGGGTGGAACAGATTATTCAATTAGTCAGCGGGGATGAGTTTGGACAGATATTCATCACGGATACCAACCGGAAATATTTAGATGAGATCCTCAAAGCGATGGATCATGACTATGAACTTTTTAAGGTGGAAGAGGGTTCTATCCACTCAATAAAATAAACGGATGAAGAAGAAAAATGCACAGGTGTTAGGCGAAGTGATCCGGGAATTTTTCGAGGATAACACAGCGTTATACGATAAGATCCTGGAGATCCGTGTACAGCGGGCCTGGGGAGAAGTGTTAGGCCCCATGGTTATCCAGTACACCAAAAATCTCTATGTCCGTAACGGGGTGATGTATGTCTCCCTGACCTCCTCCGTTCTCCGCAGTGAACTGACCATGTATAGCGACCGCCTGATCAAAAGCCTGAACGACTACGCCGGTTCCGAAGTCCTACACAAAATCGTGATCCGGTAATAATTCATAGAGGATAAGAAGGGAGCCTCTTTTATTTGATCTTTTTGTGAAATAAAATTATTATTTCTATATTAGGCCGTAGAATAGGCATTAGAGGACTCAGAAAATAATAAAAGATTAATTTGTGTAAATGTTTGCTCACTTTTTACAGCTATGGGTAAAAAGCTTTTTGTTATACCTACCCTATAAGTATACATATTACGTGGTATATTAACTTTAACTCTTACCTTATGGAGGAATCACGAATAGCTACTGATAGCCCGCCAATCACTCAAATAGCCAGCTGAACCGGAAATATAAAATATGTATGTTGGCGGAATCTTCCTCTAATTTTGTAACATACGGATCAATATAACTCATGTCTTCATGCAAACAGATATAATCATAGACGTACTTTTCTATTTTTGAGAAAGAATATTTGTATTCAGTAGATAAAATGATTCCGGAAAAGTCTGTAAGTTTATAATTTTCATTGAAAAAATATAGAATTCTTAGTTGTTTTAATATGTCTATCTCTTCAGGCGTGCAGTTTTCAAACAGAGGTAAAAATTGTTTTTTCATGATGGCTTTTAGACTTTCAAAATCCGCATCTTTATATCCGCTGCATATTTTTTCACTTTCAGGAGTCGGATACCTCCCATCTTTCATTTTGAACCTAATAAATCTGCCCTGAGGTTCTTCTAAATAAAAATATTTTAATTCCTGAGCTTGTAAAGGAAGCGTACAGACATACAGCCAGCATATAAAAATTACTGTTTTCATAGGAATAAGAGGTCTTTTATTATTTGTAGCATCAGACAATTTGTCTGATGCTACCATAAACTTTATAATTGTTTTTTACTTAGGTCCCTTATCCAACCAGGAAAGTGGGAGTCGCAAAGCTATACCAGTGAATTCTCCTTCAAATTCAAAGTAGGGTATATAGTCACTCACATCATCATGTAACCGTGCAAACTCATATATCTTTTTTTCCACCCGGTGAAAACTCCCTATATCTTCAGCATTTATATTAGCAATGAAAGTAACTAATTTAAAATGTTTGTCGATATATAATAAATAGCTTGTCCCTTTAATTATTTCTTTATCTTCATCGCTTAAATCTTTAAAAAAGTTTTGTAATCGTGGCCATTCCAATAGCTTTAATCCTTTATTATCCACTTCGATTACTCCTGAATTTTTCCACCCGACAGTATTCACTTCTAAAGGCGAAATCATATCTTTAGGAAAAAAAACTTTGTCTTATTTCCGAAGTCTTTGATGCCATATGGAAGTAGTTCAGTTCCTGGGCATTAACCTGTGGAAATAATAAGCACATGACAAACATTAATAAATGTGTTCCCATAACTATTTACTTTATTAATTGTTTAAAGCCGTTTGAAATAATTTTGTAATAGTTGTGGAATAAATCCTTCTAAAAACTCATTCCCATAATCATCTAAAGGAATCCACATTTTACAAAGTTTTCTAAATATTGCAACATCTCCATTAGGGAAAAATTTATTTCTTTCGAAACTTTCCACCCCTTCAAAATATTCTTTATTATAATAAACAAAATCCCCATATCAAAGAATGCATAAGGAAATTAGAAAAGAAAGATAAGGATTTTTCCATACGTGTTTCATCATTGTCGATTTTTATTACATAAAAGAAGATATAACAAGTAGTCCTTCTTACCTATTTAATGGAATGATAGGTAAGGAGTAAGGTTGACATTTGTGGATCCAATCCAGTTACACGTACGAGTATAATAGTTCTATCTATTTTTGCTAAATATAGATAAATATATTTTTTAGCAAAAAAATAATTAAATTCGTTTTTAGAGTTTTATATTTGATATAGATAGCATTTCTCCATGCTACCAAAAGGCTTTCTTTATTTTTTATGGATTATTGTTGAGCCATCTTAGGGAAAACCTCAGGAGGCTTCCATGAAATTCCTCGGGTAGTTCCACATATTCCCTGACAAATCCCAGGTCATCAAAGGAACGGGCGAATTCATATATTTTTTTCTCAACCTTGTGGAAAGTCTCTAAATTCTCAACATCAATATTTGAGATAAAAGTGACTAATTTGAAGTCTGCATCTACATAAAAAAGATAACTGCTTGTCCGGATTATTTCATACTCATCTTCCGGACAATTACTGAAAGCTTCCCTCATCCGGTTTAGGACTACTTTTTTCAACCCCTTTTCATCTAAATCCGTAAAACCACTCATCCGCCAATGTGTAGTGGAAGTCACCTTTAAAGGATGAGGTAAATTTTTAGGATAAAGATTTACCCGGTTACCGTCTATTTCTTTTTCTAATTTAAAATAAGTATATTGATATTTCTGAGCGGTTAATGATGTTGAAAATAAGAATAGTATAAATATAAAAATAGATGTTTTCATAAGTCGTTATATTATGGTTTTTTGAAATAATTTATTAATAACTGAGGATTAAATCCTTCCAGATATTCTGTTCCGTATCCATCAAGAGGAATCCATAGTTTACAAAGTTTATTGAACTTTAATGTATCACCATTAGTAAAGAATTTATTTCTTTCTATTTCCTCCATCCAGTCATAATATGGCCCGGAAAATTCACTCTCCTGGCCTAACGGCAGGAGAAATAAACCCACCTCTCCATTAATAGCCCGGGCAATATCAAAAAAGGCTTTTGCTTCAAATTCATAGTTTTTATACTTGGTATTCATCACACTTTGATAAAAACGTTGGTGCTGGACTGCATGGGCTAATTCTTCCGATAGAGTGGTTATGCTCACACGGGTAGCATCCCGCATTTCAATGTATTTGGTTTGTGTATTGTACTGGGCTACAGCCGTAATAGATGGATTTTCTAATAAATGGACCTGTACCTGCCCGGATCTTATCGTTTCTAATATTTTTTCTCCCGCAGGATAATCACTAAAACCTTCAAGAACTTTATCAAGCCAGTATTTCCCGTATAAATCCAGAGTGGATTTATCACCAATGACCTGCTCTACATAGGGATACACAAACCAGAAACCTTCCTAACTGGATGTACTGATAAGAAGTAGGAACAACCTGTAGGAATTTAATCCTTTACATGTATGGGAAATAATAGTTCATCCAGTAAAGGCAAATATAATAGAAATTAATTAATTACCAAATAAAAGTTAATTATTATTGTTAATTCATTTTTTATTTATGTTTTAGGATTCTACTTATATTGTTCGTAGATTAAAGGATTGTTTTCGAAGAACTTCCTAAATAACAAAAGGCCGTCTTATTACTAAGACGACCTTTGTCGTAAGAGCGGAAGACGGGGCTCAAACCCGCGACCCTCAGCTTGGAAGGCTAATGCTCTATCAACTGAGCTACTTCCGCAATTTATTTTTTTAGAATAGGCTTGCTCTACAAACCGTTCCAGTGGGCAGTGATGGATTCGAACCACCGAAGTCGAAAGACAGCTGAGTTACAGTCAGCCCCATTTGGCCACTCTGGTAACTGCCCAGGTTAATTGACAATATTCATACCCATCGCCATGAGCTTTATTTCCTATTGCGTTGCAAAGGTAGGACTATTTTTGAAATCTGCAAGAGTTACGGGAGAAAAATATTACGGAAAATATTACTTTTTTCAGTTTTTGCCTCTTTTTCTCTTTTTCAAAACCCTGATCCCTGCTGGGTTTGGTGGTGTAATTCCCCTGAAATGAAACAGATATGTCCGGTAGGTGGAAGAGAGAACCGGATTGACTTTTAAGATGAATATTTTTAGCAAATTCGATGTTTAGGTTGGAGAGTGAATCTCTCTTCTCCGGAAAATATGGATCTGAATTCAATATAGAAGCGACCTAAATTACCCCTCATACGTATTCTCTCCCTATCAGAGGGCATCGCACAGGCTGTTCCCCGCGCAGGCGGGGACCGCATGAGAACTGACAGTTTCAACTCTTTAATAGTAGGAGAACCGTCCCTTCCTTTGCGATCCCCGCCTGCGCAGGGAACAGAAGTTGGGAGAGAAGAAAAGAGGAGGGCCGATCTAAAATGCGACATTTAGACCAAAATGATATTTCGTTTAAGTGTTTTATAATCAGTTGTTTAATAGGGATGGGTTGAATAGAGAGAAAGGACGGCAGCGTTGCCGCTAACGGGTGCACCCTTTCAGTGCAAAGGACGGCGGCGTTGAGAGAAAG
>Ga0192244_10004_pt1 | contig 160554 bp, 135 predicted proteins | sample Koala_Koa27_L3_FD_131234 | JGI IMG/M metagenome (GOLD analysis project Ga0192244, IMG submission 131234) | Enriched cells from koala feces incubated with labeled cellulose particles, San Francisco Zoo, California, United States - Koala_Koa2-7_L3 ... | reverse complement strand
ACTCGTAATAAGCACATTTTTTGCAAAAATATAGATAAGAAGTAGCACTTCATAGTTCTAAAATTGTAAATTAATGTATATTTGTAGCGAAATAACAAATTTTGGAGCAAACAGATCAAATTAAACAAATATTATCTCAATTATGGTTTTGCCTGTGTATTCTGGCCATAAGCCTTACATCGTGCAACCATAATTCCGAATTTACTGTAAAAGGGGTCGTTTCCGGTGCGGACGGCCAGACGATGTATCTGGAGAATGTAGGAGTAGGTACTGTGGAAACATTAGATTCCATTAAGCTGACGGCTACCGGCAAGTTTAAATTCACTCAACTCAAACCGGACTATCCGGACTTTTACCGTTTCCGTTTAAACAATCAGCTCATCAATTTCTCTATTGATTCTACAGAGACATTAGTTTTTTCAGCAGACGCCGGCGCATTTGCAACCTCCTATACAGTAGAAGACTCAGAAAATGCAAAAGCAATCAAAAATATCACCCTGGCTCAATTAGATGCCAACCAGGCGATCGGCCGTTTACGAAAAGAGCATGACGCTAAACTGATCGCTGACACCACTTACCGGTCCAGTGTGCTGGAAGCAGCCGAAGCTTATAAGGAAGTGGCCCGTAAGTATATCTATTCTGCTCCGATGAGCACAGCGGCCTACTTTGCCCTGTTCCAACAGATAGATGGACTTTTATTCTTCGACCTGTATGATAAAGAGGATTCCAAGGCCTATGCTGCCGTAGCCACCAGCTTTGATCATTATTATCCGGAAAGTACCCGGTCCAAACATCTTCATAATCTGGCACTTCAGTCCATTAAAATCATCAGAGGCCAGCGAGCGCTGGATATGGATGACATTAATATTCAGGAGATCAATTTCCTCGATATTGCACTCCCTGATATCCGGGGGGAAGTAGTCAAACTTTCTTCTGTAGCGGAAAACAAGGCGGTATTGATCAACTTTACAGTTTATCAGACAGAATGGTCACCCGCATTGAACATGGCATTTGGAGAATTATATACTAAATACCATAGCAGAGGATTGGAAATATATCAGGTATCTTTAGATACAGATACCCATTTCTGGAGAAATGTAGCTTCTAATTTACCCTGGGTATCTGTTTTGGATCCGGAGTCTGTCTATTCACAAACAGCCGCTTTATACAATGTCAGACAACTTCCCGGCATATTCCTGTTAGATAAAAAAGGGAATATGGTAAAAAGGATCGAAGATATTGAGACGATGGAAAAAGATGTTCTATCTGTTTTATAACAAATTGTTCTTTAAATGTATATGTTATAAAGCACCTCATCCGATTTGTTGACAATGCAAAAAAAACATATATTTGCATTGTTTTAAAGGAATAAAACATGGAGTTCCGGCCAGGTTCATATGGTCGGGATTCTTTTTTTATTGGAATAATCATAAATCACAAAAAAATAATTAAGGAGGATTTAGTATGGCTGTTAGTTATATGACAGAAGACGGTTACAACAAGATCTTAGCAGAAATTCATTATCTGGAAACCGTAAAACGCCCGGAAATCTCAGCCCAGATCGCGGAGGCACGAGACAAAGGAGACTTGTCCGAAAATGCAGAATACGATGCCACAAAAGAAGCACAGGGAATCATGGAAGCAAAGATTGCCCAATTAAAAGGCCTGATCTCTAATGCACGTTTGATCGATGAATCCCGGGTAACCACCGATGCTGTTCAAATCCTGAACAAGGTCAAGATCCGGAATACTAAAAATAACGCAGTGATGACCTATACCTTAGTTTCTGACTCGGAAGCCAACCTGAAAGAAGGTAAAATTGCGGTAAGTACTCCCATTGCTAAAGGACTTATGGGAAAAAAGGTAGGAGATGTTGTAGATATCAATGTTCCTTCCGGAGTCATGAGTTTTGAAATCATGGAAATTTCCCTTTAATCCATAAAACAGATACCATGGCAACTATTTTCAGCAAAATTATAGCAGGAGAAATCCCAGCCCATATAATCGCAGAAAACGAAGAATTCTTCGCTTTCTTAGATATACATCCGGTAGCTCCCGGGCATACTTTGGTGGTTCCTAAAGTGGAAGTAGATTATATATTTGATATTGATAATGAGGTTTTAGGCCGGATGATGGCTTTTGCAAAACAGGTAGCCGCCGCTCAAAAGGCAACAATCCCCTGCAAGCGGATCGGCCTGACGGTAATCGGTCTGGAAGTACCGCATGCTCATATTCATCTGATCCCGATGAATAAAGAATCAGATATCTATTTCGGGAAAGAAAAACTTTCTCCTACACAGGAAGAATTAGCAGAAATAGCTGCAAAAATTCGAAAAGAAATTAAATAAGATACTGTAAATTTTCTTATTTCAAAAATTTACTTATCTTTGTAAGGTCCTAAAATTGATTTATTTTAATAAATACAAAGGGACAAACATTAAAAAAGATTCATTAGTGGTTTTTACTCATAAATTGTTAACCTTAGAAGAAAGGCCCCTCTGAGACAGAGCGGCCTTCTTTTTTGAAACACACAATTATAAAAGTAATTTCTCTTTACATTTAGATCCTGACTGACCAGCTTCCATAATTACCAAACCCGGGTATACCGGTTTCCCAGATAGGAACTCCCAATCGATAAGCCAGGATCACATTCACAATAAATGCAGCAATCCATAGGATCAACAGGGCTACCTTTACTCCGGAAGATACAGGCTTAAATTTAAAGGCATAACTGCAAATGGCATAAATCCCTGCCACTAATGGAATCCCAACTAACAGAAGCGCACAGATACTTCCTAAGAACAAACTGGTTTCCGGAAACATGGAAAGGGTATCCCACTCCACCATCGGGATGAGGTGGTCCAACAGTTTAAATCCTCCGCCAAAGATCAGCGCAAACAGGACAACCACCAATACAAAAGTCACCAGAATAAGTCCGGGAAATAAACAAATACCGATCAAAACTAAAATAACTTTCAGAAAAGCCCCTAATATATCCACTAAGGTATCCCCAATTTTCTGTATAGTCGATCTGGGTCTCCCAGAACTAATATAATCATTCACATTACTGGAAACCTTCTCAAAACTATGAGTCACCGTTTTTCCAATATTCTCAATGGTTACACTCTCCCCACGCATCTGCAATTTCTCAGTAGCCGTATAAGCTACAGGAACAATCAGCCAAAGTACAAGATAAACCACTACTAACGATCCACCTATACCACCCCACGGGAAGGAGAGGAAACAGAGTAAAGCCACGCCCAATCTGACAAGTGTCGCGTCCCATCCCATATAAGCTGCGATTCCACCTAATACACCTCCCAATATGCGGTCATCCGGATTCCGGAATAAACGTTTATGCACTTTCTCCTCTTCCGGATAAACAGCAGATTGTTTACCTTCAGGCTGTGAAGTCTCTTTGTCGAATTCCTCCCCAAAAAGATCTTCCGGTTTCCCCATCCGTTTGATCACTTCTTCCACATGGGCAATTGTAATTACCCCATACCCCAAACGGATCTTTTCATTAAACAGTTCTGAAATCCTCATTTCAAAATCATCGAGGATTTCGTCAGACCCCTCCTCTTTTTTAAAGTGGACCCGCAAATTCGTCAGATATTTGTCTAACAACTGATATGCGTCTTCGTCAATATGGAAAACGGTTCCTCCCAGATTAACTGTAAATGTCTTTTTCATCGCCTTTTATCATTTAAATATTTCGAATGTGGTTAATCGTATTATTCAATTCCTGCCAGGAAGTTTCCAGTTCTCCTAAAAATGCAACTCCCATTTCCGTAAGCTGATAATATTTCCTGGGGGGGCCCTGAGAAGATTCGATCCACTGATAACTCAAAAAACCACTGTTCTTTAAACGGGTCAAAAGTGGATATAGAGTGCCTTCTACAACAATCAATTTTGCTTCCTGTAACTTCTGAATAATGTCAGAGGTGTAAGCCGGTTCCTTTTTGAGCAGCAACAAAATGCAATACTCTAAAGTACCTTTTCTCATTTGTGATTTTACGTTCTCTGCATTCATATACTTATTATTCCTGTCTATGTTTATATGACAAATATATGTAATGCCTATGTACTATGCAATACATACTACTATAATTATTGTATTTTAACCTTTAAAAGTGGATAGATAAGGCTGTTTTCTTCTTTTATATCATTCTTCCATACCCAAAAAGAGACAAAAAAGGAGTGGTCTTTCCTTATCCATACAGGAAAAACCACTCCTTAATCAGTATTAATAAATTACTCTTCTAAGAAGAATACTTCCTTATTTCAGCATAATATTCCGGATCACACTGGATTCATTTCCCGCTGCATCCGTACAAGTCACGATAAAATGATAATGTCCGGGGGTCGCATTCACCGGAATCTGGACTTCGTGATGATGAACCCGTGCTTTCTCTCTACCCGAGACATCATAGACTTTACTAAAGGAATAATCAACGGTTGAATCATCCACCCGGTGAGGATTAAAATTACCGAAGTTCTCATATACCTCTAACTTATAAGTGGCTAACATCACATTATCCAATAGTTCCATATCAAAATGCATGCCGGCTCCATCCCCAATCTTTACAATCGCACCGTCCCGTGGTTCCATCAGATTGATCGTCGGTTTGGTTTTATCTTCCTGTTGAGTTTCCGCAAAAGTAAATGAGGGTATACACAGAAGGAAAGAAAGCATAACAAAAAGGTGTTTTGTTTTCATTGTCTTTAATTTTATTACTTATTCATTTAAGGGAACAAATATAAAATAAAATGTGTAGTCTACTCTCATCCCCAACATTTTTATGAAGATAGGTAGGGTGAACCCGTGGAATGTCCGGAAGATTACTTTCCTCTCTTCATACTGACAGGGATCTGCATCATGCCCGCATCAAACACACAATCTATTTTATTTCCTTTGAGATCAAAAGAAACCGTGATCGGATAACCTTCCGCAGTCATATCTCCGTAAAATTTGCCATTATCATTGGCACGCAGATTACTGGTTTCCATGGTATTGGCTCCGCCGCTGAAATAGGCTTTCACCTCTTTCTCTACCTCTTTGATCGAGCACTGTCCATTCACCACTTCACCCGTCATCGGATGAGAGAACTCATAGGTCCATTCTCCTAACAACTTTTTAGGGATCTGCTTATCCTGAGCAAAAATGGTAGCACTCAATGATAACAAAACACACATGTAAAATAAAACTGTAGTTTTCATATGAATATATTATTAAATGGTTGATAAATGTCTGCTATATATAATACGATAAACTTATTTCTTCACAGCCGACCGCTGCGTAATAACTTCCATAAATTTATCTTTATAAATCTCCGAAACAGGAATATATTCCTTCCCGATCACAATCCGGCTTCCCCTCTCGATCGCCTTGATCTTATCAATGGCTACTATATAAGATCGATGAACACGGATAAAACGATTCGAAGGTAACAATTCTTCCGCGGCCTTCATGGTCATCAAAGAGATAACCGCTTTCGTTTCTCCTTCCACATAGATCTTTACATAATCTTTCAATCCGCTGACATACTCGATTTTATCCAGTTCAATCCGGACAATCTTATAATCACATTTTACAAAGATACTTCCCGGATCCGCCTGTTGCAGATTTCCTTTTAAACGGCTTTGGCTATCAAACCATTGCAATGCCTTATTGGTCGCACGAAGGAATTGCTGGTAGTCAATCGGTTTCAACAAATATTCCAGTGCATTCATCTCATAACTCTCATAGGCATATTGCTTAAATGCGGTAGTGAATATGATACGGGTCTCAGCCGGAATACATTTGGCCAGTTCCAGGCCATTCAGTTCCGGCATCTGGATATCCAGGAAAATAAGATCTACCGGATGACTGTTGATTTCCCCCCAAAGCCAGTACAGGACTATCATAGGAACCCTCTAATTTAAGAAATGGAGTCTTGGCTACATAGTTTTCCAGCAGACTAATGGCCAGAGGTTCATCATCGATGATCATACAACTTAATATCATGCACTCAGGATTTTATAGTAGATACAATTAGTTTACAGACATACATTCCATCCTTTACCCCATAGGTAAAGATATGCTGCCCCGGATAACATAGTTCCAATCTTTTTTTCAGATTCACAATCCCGATCCCCGATCCTCCTTTATCTTCTTTATCCTTCGGAAAGTTAGAATTAACCGTAATAAATGTCAGGGTATCCTTTGCCTGCTCAAAAGAGATCCGGATAAAAGAGGGCTGATTCGCACTAATACCGTGCTTAAAAGCATTCTCTACCAAAGAAATATACAAAAGAGGAATTACTTCTCCCGGCTCTTCCACTTCCGGAATATCCACTTCAATGGTCGTACGGGAAGAGGTACGTATTTTCATCAGTTCTATGTAGTTGCGGACAAAATCCAGTTCACAATCCAGCGGTACATATTTTCTACTACTATCATACAATACGTATCGTAACAGTTCACTGAGCTGTTGGATAGATAGCTGAGCGTTTTCCGGACTCACCAGGATCAGGCTATAAATATTATTCAACGTATTAAAAAGAAAATGTGGATTTAACTGGTTCTTCAGGATCTGAAGTTCGGACTCCATTTTATTAGCCACCAATTTCCGGCGCTCTGATTCGGACTTATACCATTCCTGTGTCATCTTAAAGGCCACACTGATTCCCAGACTCAACATATAAGGAATCCAACCTGTCACATAGATCGCCAGGCGCGTACCCCGGTCCAATGACCGGATATGAACGCCTACTCCCATAAACTCATAATATAACTGCTGTCCTTTCATCATAAGAAAAATAAAAAGAATATTAGCCAGAATAAAAGGAACGAGCTTCTTTTTGAAAAGGAGTTTATCTATCAGGAAAAAACTATTGAAATAATAAACAATAAAATAGGCAAAAGGAAGAACCCAGATAATTTTAAAAACCTCAAATGCATTTTCTATCGAACCTTTGTTCAGTAATTCCACGATAAAAGGCATACCGCACATGCTCAGCCATATAGCTACATGGAGAAAAATGGCATAGGGTTTTTTACTTTTTATTTTATCCATCTGGTAAATATAAAAATTAATGTGGTTTATTTCTCAAAGATACAGAGATGTTTCACCCGTCTCAAGCGAATTCGTCCATCCGGTCATTTTATCCGACGACCTGAATTTATTTATCGACCACATATTTATAAATGAACACCCGTAGATATGAGAATAAAATAGTTACTTTTGTAATCCATTTAAAATAAACGAGGCAAAACAATGAGTTATCTTATCAAAGGCCCTCAATCTCCGGTCCGGGCTTCTATTTTTTTACCTGCATCTAAAAGTATCAGTAACCGTATCCTGATCATGAATGCCTTAGGCGATGATCCGCGGGAAATAAAAAACCTGGCAGATAGTGATGATGTAAAAGCCATGATGGGTGTCTTACACTCGAATGACTGTCATTTTAATATCGGGGCTGCGGGAACGACCATGCGTTTCCTCACGGCATTCCTATCCAAAATCGTAGGTGAATGGACGATCACCGGAAGCGAACGGATGAAAAACCGTCCCATCCGGCTGTTGGTAGAGGCGTTGAATGGATTAGGTGCCCGCATTGAATACATGGAAAAGGAAGGATATCCTCCGCTACGAATTTTTGGCAGCGCCCTGCAGGGAGGGGAGATCTCTCTTTCCGGAGGAGTAAGTTCCCAATACATTTCTGCTCTCCTGATGATCGCTCCCACGATGGAAAAAGGATTAAAACTACATCTTGAAGGGGAGATTATTTCCCGTCCTTATATCCATCTGACCATCCAACTGATGAAAGCGTTTGGTGTGGAGGTCGAATGGAAGGGACAAGACCTCTATGTAGCTCCACAAACCTATAAACCCATCCCTTTTACCGTAGAATCGGATTGGAGCGGAGCCTCGTACTGGTATACGATCGCTTTATTCGCTGATCATCCGGAGATAGAACTATCCGGATTATTTGAGCATAGTTTGCAGGGGGATGCAGCCGGGGCAAAGCTGTTTGAGCAGTTGGGCATCCATACAACCTTCACCGGTAAAGGGGCGATCCTCCGGAAAAACGGGATAAAATGTGATCGCTTAGTGTATGACTTTATCAATGAACCGGACCTGGCGCAGACTTTTGTGGTAGCCTGTGTATTTTCAGGCACTCCTTTCCACTTTAGCGGGCTGCAAACATTAAAGATCAAAGAGTCAGACCGGATTGAAGCACTGAAAGCAGAACTCCGTAAATTAGGATATGTCATTACAGACAAAGAGGATACCATCTTAGAATGGAACGGTGAACGGTGCGACCCGGAGCCCCATCCGGTAATCCAAACTTACGAAGATCACCGGATGGCTATGGCCTTTGCTCCTATCGCATTAGTCAAACCGGAAGGAATTGAAATGGCAGATCCCCAGGTGGTCACTAAAAGTTACCCTGGATTCTGGAAAGATCTGGCAAGTGCCGGATTCCTGATCGAAGAAAAATAACGTTCAATTATCCATTCACATGTGGTATATTATTTTAGCCATCATTCTGTTAGGTATACTGGCCGCTATAGCAGGCTGGTTCAGGAACCGTAAGTTTCAGAAGATGCTGGAACGGGGTGAGATCACTGAAATTCCCGAAGCAACCGAAAGAGTAGAAGAAGAGTGCTGCGGGCAACATGCGACCTGCGAAAAAGATAGCTTGTTAGCAGCCGTTAGTAAGCAGATAGAATACTACGATGATGAGGAGCTGGACCGTTATCAGGGAATTGATCCGGACCAGTATGAAGAAAAAGCCGTAGATGAATTCCGGGAGATACTCTACACCTTGCGGGATGAAGAGGTAGCCGGATGGATCCGCAGCCTCCAGCTACGAGGGATCGCACTACCGGACCTGCTGAAAGATGAAGCATTCCTGATTATCGGAGAAAGAAGAATACACGCATAAATTATGACAGAACTTCTGCAATACGCATTTTTTCAAAATGCCCTGATCGGTAGTTTCCTGACGGCGATCGCATGCGGCATGGTCGGAACCTATATCGTTTCCCGCAGATTGGTTTTTATCAGCGGTGGGATTACGCATGCCTCTTTCGGAGGATTAGGTTTAGGATTCTACCTGGGTACCAATCCCATTCTGACAGCCATGCTCTTTTCCATCCTTTCAGCCTTCGGAGTAGAATGGGTCAGTAAATCACAGGATGTCCGGGAAGATTCCGCCATTGCCGGTGTATGGTCGTTAGGAATGGCCTTAGGAGTGATCTTTATCTTCCTGACTCCCGGCTATACACCCAACCTGTCAGCCTATCTGTTCGGGAATATCCTGACCATTTCCTACACGGACCTTTACTGGATTGCCGGCTTAGTGATCCTCCTGAGCCTGATCTTTATTTTATACATCCGTGAGATCATGTATGTGGCTTTCGACCATGATTTTGCCAGAACCCAGGGACTTCCTGTGAAATGGATTGAATACTCGATGATGTTGTTTATAGCCGTCACTATTGTACTATCCATTCGTCTGGTCGGTATTATGCTACTCATGAGCCTGCTCACGCTGCCACAGATCACTATCAATCTCTTTACTTCCGATTTCCGGAAGATCATCTGGGGTAGTATCGCACTGGGATTTTTAGGCTGTGTTGCCGGTCTGATCTTCTCCTATTATCTGAATATTCCATCCGGGGCTTTTATTATCTTAGTATTGGTAGTCCTCTTTTTACTTGCCAAAGGAGTATTATTCTTGGCTAAGAGACAATAAATAAGTGGATTTTCAGTTAATATTACGATAACATAGCCCCATAGGTGAAGAAAGGTTTTTATTATATCATATCTATTGCTGTACTCAGCCTGCTTTTTTCTTGTAGTACGAAGAAAAACACAAAAGCAAGCCGTTTCTATCATGCCTTTAATTCACGCTATAATATCTATTTCAACGGAAAAACCTCTTTTGATGAAACATTAAAGATCATGGAGGACAATTACCAGGAAAGTTATACGGATATGATCCTGTTGCATCCCATCAGCGCCCAGCCAAAGGATAAGATGGTTCCCGGCGGCCCCTTTGACCGGGCTATCGAGAAAGGCAATAAAGCGATCAAACTCCATTCCATCAAAACCAAGCCCCCTAAAAAGCCGGGATGGAGAAACAACCCGAAACAGGTCGCACTGCAAAATCAGGAAGAATACAATCCGTTTTTAAAGAAATGCTGGCTGTTAATGGGACAGGGACAATTCTATAATGCAGATTTTTTGCAGGCGGCAGCCACTTTTTCCTATATCGCCCGTCATTATGCACAGGATGAAGAGGTGGTTGCGGAAGCCAGATTGTGGCAGGCCCGTTCCTATGCTGAGATGGACTGGCTGTTTGAGACAGAAGATATCCTGAAAAAGCTGAACATAAATGGCATTCCCCAGAAGCAACTGAAACTCTATGCGAAAACAAATGCGGATTACCTGATCAAAAACGGAAATTTTGAGGAGGCAATTCCCTATCTTCAGACAGCGATCAAAAGCGAAAAGAGCAAACTTCAACGAACCCGCATGAAGTATCTTTTAGGCCAGATATATGCTGAACAGGGTCTGGAAGGGATGGCCTATAAATCATTTGGGGATGTGATACGGGCTAATCCGGCCTATGAACTGGAATTTGCCGCCCGTATCCGCCAGACAGAAGTCTTTCCGGGAAATAATCCGCACAAAGTGATCCGGTCCCTCGAAAGGATGGGTAAAAATGAGAAGAACAAAGACTATCTGGACCAGGTCTATTATGCGTTAGGAAACGTACATCTCACGCAGGAAGATACGATCAAAGCGATCCAGAGCTATGAGTCAGCCATCGAAAAAAGTACCCGGAACGGCATGGATAAAGCGATTTGCCAGATCAAACTGGGTGATATCTATTTTGGCAGGCGTGACTATGTCAAAGCCCAGCCCTGTTTCAGTGGTGCCATTTCCATTATTAATAAAGAATACAAAGAATATAAACGCATCTCCAAACTCTCCTCCATTTTAGATGAATTAGTCATCCATGTGGAAGCCGTACACCTTCAGGACAGTCTACAAACACTGGCCCGTATGCCGGAAGCAGAACGGCTGGCAGTCATAGACAAAATCATCGAACAGGTGATCAAAGAAGAAGAGGAAGCAAAAGCGTTAGCTGAAAAAGAGGCCTATCTGGCTGAACAGGAAGCGATGGGTACCGGCATCGACCGTCCGGGAACGGATGTAGGTGGGATCACTATCCCGACAGCAGGAGGAAGTTCCTTCTACTTCTACAATTCACAAGCCGTTGCACAAGGTAAAACCCAGTTCCAGCGAAAATGGGGAAGGCGTACCCTCGAAGATGACTGGCGCAGAAGAAATAAAACGATGACTACCTTCCTGGCTGAACAGATGGATGAAATAGAGATGAATGAACCCACTTTGCAGTTTGCAGAGGATGGCACTCCCTTAACCCCGGAAGGATTTCCGGAAGCGATTCCCCCCAGCGTCTCCGATGATCCGAAAACAAGAGAATATTACATTCAGCAACTTCCTTTGACAGAAGAGGATATCGATGCATCTAATATAATTATCATCGATGGATTATACCAGATGGGAATGATCTATAAAGATAAATTAGAAGATATTCCTCTCTCCATTGAAACATTCGAAACATTAGATCGCCGGTTCCCGGGAAATGAGAACCAATTAGAAAGCTATTATCAGCTTTACCTGATGTCTCTCTATCTGGGTGATCAGGGATTGATGGAGCTTTATAAAAACAGACTGATCTCCACTTTCCCCGAAAGCGACTATGCCATTGCCATAGCCGATCCGGAATATGAACAAAATATCCGGCTCATGGACCGTGTCCAGGAGTCTCTTTATCAGTCGACTTATAATCATTACCTGACGGGTGATATATATACTGTTCGGAAGAACTATGCGGAGATCACTGCCAGATATCCCTTAGCGAAACTGATCCCCAAGTTCATGTTCCTGGAAGCCCTCACCTATGTACAGGAAGGAGACGCGGAAAGCCTCAAAGAAGCCTTGAAAGCCCTTGTCGAAAAATATCCGGACGCAGATGTAACGGAACTGGCAGGGGAAATGCTGAAAGGCGTACTTCGGGGACGTACCATGGTGCAGGGAAATATAAAAGGGATGGCCTGGAACTTACGATTAGGTATTGACGGAGAATTATCGGCGGCAGACTCTGCCCGTACCTTTACGGCAGTTGCCAATACTCCTTATAAATTACTATTGGTCTACCCAACCGGATCCCTGCCTAATAACCAACTTTTATTTGCTGTGGCCGCTTACAACTTCGGGAATTTCATGGTCAAAGAGTTTGACCTGACCATAGAAGAAGCCGGCCCGATGACCCTATTGATGATCAATGGCTTTGTCAGCCTGGAAGAGATCCTGCAATATAGCCGTATGATCTACGGAACAGAGGGATATGCCTCTACCTTTACAAAAGAGGTTACCTTACTTCCTATCTCTGAAGATAACTATGAGACGCTGATGCGGGGCAAAACCCTGGAAGAGTATATTGAGTTCTTTGAAGAATCTTACGGGGAGGTGGCTCCGGAAATGATCGAGCGCTGGCGGACCCATATGGAAGAAGAGGAAGAATCACAAGAAGAAGCCTCTTCTCAGCCGGAAGAGATTATCCAACCTCCTATCCGGGATGAAATTCAGGAAGAGAACCCTCAGGAATCTGCCGAAGATGTCCTGAGAGAAATTGCTGATCAGGAAGAAGAGGACGATCAAAGCAGATTAGAAGAAATAACAGAAGCTCCTCTCCTGCCGGAAAGAGAAACTCAGGAAGCAGACACAACTGTTTTGGTATCGGAAAATGTACCGGTTCTATCTCCGGTAGAAGAGACAGGGTTAACGTTAAAAGACATCGAAGAGATCCGCCGCCGGGAAGCGGAAGAAGAAGAAGCACGCAGAGAAGAAGCCCGGAAAGCCCTTGAAGCAAAACAACAACTTGAAAAGGAACTATTGGCTCAACGGGAAAAAGAACGGGAAGAGCTCCTCAAAAAACAAAAAGAGGAGGAAGCGGCCCTCCTGCAAGCAAAAGCAGAAAAGGAAAAACAGTTAGAAGCAGACCGGAAGCAAAAACTGAAACAAGCGGAAGCAGAACGTAAAGCCAAGCTCAAAGCCCGCGAACAACTCCGTAAAGAGAAAGAACGTGAATACAAACAACGTCTGAAACAGAAGGAGAAAGAGCGGAAGCAAAAAGAGCTGGAATATAAAAAGAAACTCCAACAGCGGGAAAAAGAAAGACGTGAAGCCCAGAAGGCGAAAGAGGCTGCGGCCAAAAAACGTTAATGGTTTTCATCTCTTCTCTTCCCTACTACACAAAATTTTGCAAAATCATCTCTCATCTCTCATATATTGCCCTCGATCCCTCTCTGGAAGCGGAAAGCAAATATGAGAGATGCCTTTTTTCAATCTCTAATGATCTCTCATCTCTAATACTCCGGATTCTTCTTTTGAACTGCTCTATATACACAGCTTTTCCAGGCCATAGGGGTAATATTTATCAGATCCGGGCATTATACCGTTTATATCTATCTTTTTCCAGGCCGTAGGCCTATTATATAAAAATGAAAAAATGATGGATTATACGTTTAGATCCCCAAAGGGGATCCATCAACAGCCCAGGGATGAACGAAGTGATTCCCTGGGTAAGGATCATCCTTTCATAACCTTGGAAAGGTTTCACTTCGCTGCTTTTCCGCATGCAACCCACTGTGGGGCTGTTCTAAGGGGGCTTCTACCCAGGGAATCGCCTATGGCTCATCCCTGGGCTACTGCTGGATCCCCTTTGGGGGTCATTCATCCTCGCTGGTTTTGGATTTCCATCAGAGATCATTTATGGCCAATGGGGTTGAATTGCTGGTGAAGATATCCATTACTTACATATGACATCTTCTGATTTTATTTTTTTGGTTTTTACACATCTGATCTTCCAGGCGGGGATCGCAAAAGTAGAGAGATACTCACCCGGGGTGTGCTGTAAGTACACCCCATCTTATGAAAACAACAGGTTTGTATATGTAGTGTCGTGCTTACAGCACTCCATGGGCTCCGATACCTGACCTGGGACTTGCGTCCCAGGCTACTATATGCCGTCCCTGCGGGACTTAAGAGATAAAGATCACCTTTCGTCAATCGCCCTTTGCAGAAATCTTCCGAACATGCTTGGGCGTTGCCCTGGGCTGGTATGTACTGTCCCTTCGGGACTTTAAGACTCAAAGACTGGGCTTACAATTGCGGGCTGGTAAGGAGAACAATCTATGGGGAAAGGTTTGGTTTTCTCTGTTAGTCAGCAGGAAGATTTGGGCCCACGGCCGTGGGCTCGTTGGTTCACAAGCGTGATCCGATGGGATCACACGTGAGAGCCCTTCGGTTCACGGCCGTGAACCGAAGAAAAGGAAGGCATGGCGATAGGAATGAGTACCTATCTTCCGGAGAAAGGAAAGGAGGGGAAATCATTTTTTCTTTATGATGGATCAGACAAAAAAGGAGGAGGAAAATATGAACTCTTTGCCGGCACGGATCTTTCATCTGTTCCTGTGCATACAAAAAGAATCAGGCATGGAATTGAAATTCCACGCCAGCAGGTGAGTGAACGAATCCCTCCAGGAAGAAACCCCCTGAGTGCAACCGGGATTTATCAAAGATAAATAACTTCTTTGAAGGCGTAGCGTCTTAGGGTTTGGTCTCTTAGTTGGAGGATGAGATGGCCGGTTGGTTCTATTTCATAGATGGCAGCATCGAATGTTTCTCCGGTTTCTTTGTCCTGATAGGGATGAAATCCCTCTTTCCGAAAAAGGGATGCCTGGTATTTTTCTGTGATTTGTTCCTCTTTCTCCTGCAACAGATCCAGATAATATGGATAGAAGATATGCTGAAACCGTCTTAGGACCTCTTCTTTATCATACTCTTTCCCGGTGATTTGTTTCAGGGAAACCGGATTGGGAGCGTCGCTAAGGAATTGGGTTTGATTGAGATTGATCCCGATCCCTATGATAGAACAATAGATATGGTAACCTGTCAGATCATTCTCGATCAGCATACCACAGATCTTTTTTTCCTTCCAGTAGATATCATTGGGCCATTTGATCGTGATTCCATCCGTGTAATGATCCAATGTCTCTTTCACGCTGAGAGAAGCGATCCGGGATATAATAAACTGCCGGTTGGCAGGAATACAATCCGGATATAGGAGGATACTGAATGTCAGATTTTTTCCTTTTTCCGATTCCCAGCTATTCCCGGTTTGCCCTCTACCGGCAGTCTGGAAAGCTGTAGTAACGATTGAACCTTCCGGTAACTTCTTTTCGAGGGTTAGTTGCCGCAGATAGTGGTTGGTAGAGCCGGTCTCCTCTATCCGGATGATCAACGGTTGTTCCATCAGTCTTCTTCTTTATATAGATCCCTTATTTTCTTGGGTAATTTGGCGATCACTTCCTGATAGGAATGGCGGATCCAGTACCGGATCTCTTCATCTTCCATATCTCGTTCCAGAAATACAGAGTTCCAGTATTTCTTATGGAAATGGAAGGCTGGTTCGACCGCCCGATACCGGTCCCGTAACTCTTCGGTATGCTCCGTACTACATTTAAGTGCCATACGAGGTTCCGGCTCATCCAACGGAAGGAGAGCAAACATTTTATTTTCCACTTTGAATACTAAGGAGACCTCATCAAAGGGAAAACACTCGGTCACATTTTTCAGTGTAAGACAATATTCTCTTGCTTCTTCTATATTCATCTGATCTTTGTTTATCGTTTACTTATTGGAGCATAAAAGGCATTTTCTATATGTTCTATCTGATATCCTCCCGGTTGATGAATGAGAGTGATAATATCAAAACGGATGGGAAGGTCTATTTTGAAATACCGGACATATGCATGGGTCGCTGCTACCAGCCGCCGGATCTTTCTTGTATTGACAGCCTCTTCCGGTAAAAGAAGCGGATCCGTTGAACGGGTCTTCACTTCTATACAAACCAGCTCATCCGGCAGAGTAGCCACAATATCCAGCTCATAGTGTCCGGAGCGCCAGTTGGTATGCAGGATCTGATAGCCTTTCTTTTCCAGATAAGTTTTGGCCTCTTTCTCTCCCTCTTTCCCGGTTGTCGTATGTGTAGCCTTTCCCATGCACACAAATATATGTATTTTCTTTTTTATTTAAGGTTTCACATGTACATTTGCAGCATATGAAACAGATACGTAAAAAATCTGCTGCTTTACCCAATCAGCCACGAGTACACAAAGTGACTTTTATGCTCAATAATGAAGAGCAGAAGGTGGTGGACCGTTATCTGTCCAAATATAAGATCACGAATAAATCCCGCTGGTATCGTGAAACCATCCTTTCTCATATCCTGAAAACCCTCGAAGAGGATTACCCGATCCTGTTTAATGAAAATGAGATGAGAAGATGAGCTTTTTCACGGACGAATACTTTATGAAGCAGGCATTAGCGGAAGCACGGCTGGCTGCGGAAGAGGGCGAGGTGCCTGTAGGTGCGGTAGTTGTATGCAATGACCAGATCATTGCCCGTGCCCATAACCAGACAGAACGGTTGCAGGATCCGACTGCACATGCGGAGATGCTGGCTATCACGGCTGCCGTGGGGGTGTTAGGTGCCAAATATCTTTCCGGCTGTAGTCTGTATGTAACCGTAGAACCCTGTATTATGTGCGCAGGAGCGATCGGATGGTCTCAACTCAGCCAGATCATCTATGGGGCTTCCGATGAAAAGAGAGGATTCAGTATGTTTGCCCCGAAAGCTTTTCATCCGAAGGCTGTTGTTATAAAAGGCATACTGGAACAGGAATGTGCGCAGGAGATGACCACTTTCTTCCGTCAAAAAAGATAATCCCTTACTTTACCTCCTCATAGTCTATATACTCTCCTTCATCGGGAGTAAATATCTTCTTTTTCTGGGAGGTTGTATATTCGTTCCGGGAACGTTGTTGACCGGAGGTTTGTCTGTTTCCTGTTCTACGCCGTTGTTCGCTCTTCTGTCCTTTATTTCCACTTCCGAAAAGTAAGTTCTTAAAGGTCCGCAAAATGGAGAACCCCATCAGAAAAACTAACAGCAGAAATAGAAAGAAGATCATGAATAAAAACTTGAACATAAGCTATATCTATTAATTCTATTTATCTAATCATACAAAGATAAACAATCTTATGATCTCTTACTGTTAAAAATAGACAAGAGAATATATAGAATGATAGTTCCGGTAATCCCTAAAAAGCCGAAGAAGAGGACAAACAGGAGAGCACAAGCCACTAACATGTACCGGAGCTCGTTTCCTTTCCATGCCAGGGATTTGATCTTAAAAGAGAACATCGGTATCTCTGAAACTAATAACAGGGAGGTTAAAGTAAATAAACAGATAACGGCAGGAATCCAGTAGATGGTGTAATGATGAACCACCGGTAAGATGGCATAGGCAGCGGATGCCCATAGAAGAGCATGTGCCGGGACCGGTAATCCGATGAAGGAGGTGGATTGCCGGGTATCATTATTAAACTTGGCTAATCTCAGGCAGGAAAAGGCCGGGACTACAAAGGCTGTATAAGGGATATACTCACGGATGCTTTCCCAGGGAAGGTCTACAGCCGCTTCCCGTAGCAGACAGAACAGGATCATTCCCGGTGCAGCTCCAAAGCTGACCACATCCGCTAAGGAGTCCATATCTTTTCCTATATCCGAGTAAGCATGTAAGAGGCGGGCAGCTAAGCCGTCGCAGAAGTCGAGCACACCTGCTATGATTATCCAGATAAGCGCCCATAAGAACAGGCCTTCGAATGCCATTACGATCGAGATACATCCCGCAGTCAAATGTAAACAGGTGATTGTGTTTGGAATATGTTTACGTATGTTCATGTGTTGATCTTTTCAGGCCATTTTACCTAAACGGGCAATCGGTGTCTGATTGCCTGTGACGGTCTGGTCCATTTCCACTAATACTTCCGTTCCCACCGGGAGGTAAACATCCACACGGGAACCGAATTTAATAAAGCCCATTTGCTCGTCCACATGGCATTTCTCTCCTACTTTGGCGTAGGTTACAATTCTTCTGGCCATGGCTCCGGCGATCTGGCGTGCCAATACTTCCACTCCGTTACGTGTGGTAATCACCACCGCAGAACATTCATTCTCCGTACTACTTTTAGGAAGGTAGGCTGCCATGAAACGGCCGTTATGGTGGGAGACATGTTTCACTGTTCCATTTACGGGAAACCAGTTGGCATGAACATTGAAAACAGACATAAAAATGGAGATCTGGAGACATTCCCGGTGAAGGATCTCATTTTCCATTACTTCTTCTATGGCAACGATCCTTCCATCTGCCGGAGCAATCACTAAGCCTTCCGAATCATAAGGAAATTTCCGGAAAGGGCTCCGGAAGAAGTTGAGTACCAACAGGAAGAGAATGGTGGAAATGCTCAGTACCAGATAAAAGATCCATGCTTTGCTGGTCGTATAATACAGACTCATATTCACAATAAACAGTATTGTGAATAGAGTGAGTAATAAACCTGTCCCTTCTTTGTGTACTTTCATCCTTTTTCTGCCAACTTACAATAAAGAATTCACAAAAGTATTCATTATTTAGCGAATATCAAAGTAATTCCTTTTACACGCATTCAATTTCATTCAGCTCTACATACCACACGTAGCCTGTAACCTTCTGATATCCCATTTGATTGATCAGTTTCATATAATTCCGGACCGGACGGACGTAACGAGTATCTTTTTTCTTTCCGAATTTATAGTTGATCACTGTTACGGCATGGTCTTTGACTAAGATTCTATCCGGATGCCGGACAGTCTTTTTATTTGCAAGGATATCCATCTCTTTCAGGAGCTGGCAATTGGTGTTGAACCAATGTTCTGTTTCCGGTCGGGAGGTCCACTCTTCCAGCCGCCTGTGCAGGATCTGGGCTTCTTTCTGATTAACAATTCCTCCTTGTCTATAGTTTTCAACCATTTGGGGAATCTCCTCTTTGGTGTAGATGTGGCTCAGGATTTCACGGGCTACGGAGGCCTGCTTTTTTTCCGGGTTATTAAAGAAGAAGCCTTTTCCATAGAGGCGGAGTTTCAGACGCTCATCCGGACTTACGGAATAGATCCTGTCTATAGCAATTTCCTGGATGGAGTGCTCATTTGTAGCGTCTCCGGCCGGTTTCCAGGCTTTTCCTGCTTCAAATATTCCCTCTTCTCTATTAAAATGAGAGAGCAGATCCATTCGATCTTCTTCTGTGCCCGGCTCCTCTTTGATAGAAAGGGCGACCCATAAGAGATCACCTATGCAGGTGATCTTTTCTACTTCCCCGGTTTTCTCTTTTATTTTCTTCGGCCGGGGAGCGAGGACGATCAATTCTTCTTTCGCCCGGGTAAGAGCGACATAGAGCGTATTGAGATTGTCTATGAAAGCGTGCAGCCGTTCATGGAAGTAGTCCTTCGCAAAGATCGTTTTACTCAGGTTCTGACTGTACCGGACCGGAACCAGTTTCAGACGGTTGAAAGGTTTTTCTGTAGGCTGGCACCACAGAATAACCGGCTTGGTGGGTTTATGGTCTATTTCCCAGTCTCCAAAAGGAATAATAACGGCTTTAAAGCCCAACCCTTTGGATTTATGGATCGTAAGAATACGGATCGCATTCTGGCCGTCCGGAGTAGCAATGGTTTTTCTGTTGCCGGTCTCTTCCCACCATTTGAGGAAACGGTTCAGATCAGAAGTTTCTTTTTGTGCATATTCGGATACCATATCTAAAAATGCCTGAATGAATACCTGTTCGTTCTCGGGTATAATATCCTTAAATAAACGGTAAATCCCCTCTGTTGTTTCATATAATGAATTATGAGAGAGTGCATATAACGCCAGTTCCTGTTCTTCCGTAAAAGAAGAAGGAAATTCACCGGCCCCTGTTTTTCCTTTTAATACCTTGTAGGCAAAAAGGGCCATCTGGCGGAAGGTGGGCTCATCCGGATTTTTCAGATGCCGTAAGAGGGTAATCATAAAACGGACCGAGGCCGAACTGCTTACGAATAACGCATCGTCTGAAATAATATCATAATGGTAGCGGCCGGAGGAATGTTCTTCTTTATAGTTCAGGAGTGTTTCCGCTACAGTCGCCCCTTCAATATTAGTACGGACCAGGATCGCTATATCTTTCAGGGCATATCCTTTATCCTGGAGATCTTCCAGTACTCCGGGCAATTTCTGTAGTGCCTCTTCTTTCCAGTCTGCAGCCTCCTCCCCTTTCAGAAATTCCACTTTTACATGTCCGTCTTTTTTCCGGAACGGGATAGGAACCCGTTGCATACACTGCTGATAGGCAGACATAATGCGGGTAAAAAACTCCTCTTTCTCTTTTTCTGTCAGGGAGGAAGTGTTTAACGGTTCATTATATAGGTCCTGTAGCAGTGCCGGTGTGATCGTGAAGAGAGAATTATTAAACTCTACGATATGGCGGCAACTTCTCCAGTTGTCTTTCAGTGTTTCTTCTTTTACCAGTTCAGGGTCAAAGTGTTGCTGAACTTTCCCATCCAACAGTTTCCAGTCCGAATTACGAAACCGGTAGATACTTTGTTTGACGTCTCCTACGATCAGGTTATTCTTTTTATAGGCCAGGCTTTCCTTGATCAGGGGATAGAAGTTGTTCCACTGCATACCGCTGGTGTCCTGAAATTCATCTATCATGTAATGATCAATCGTCATACCTGTTTTCTCGTAGATAAAAGGGGTATCATTCCCATCAATCACTTTACTTAACAGTTCCGTGGTATCGGCGATAAGCATGATATTTTTCTCCTCCCGGTACATGGCTATCTGATAGGAAATATCGGTCAGGATGCCTAATGTGTAATAGTAGCGTACAATCTCTTTGGCTGTATAGTAGGAAGTCAGCGCAGAGAAAAGAGAGACCACTCCTTTGATGCAATCATTCAGGCCATCCTGATATGCACAGCAGATGATGGAAACAAGAGCTTCCGGAGTTGTTTTGGTGTAACAACCTTCCATACCATCTGCTAATTTAACAAACGTAGCAGACGGTTCTTTGAACTCCCCGGTGGCTAATTTTTCAAAAAGAAAAAGGGGTGAACGGCTTCCTCCTTTGAAGTCCGCAGGATTCAGTCCATACCGGTTCAGAACGGCCATTCCTTTTTCTCCTAACTGCCGGGCTTCTTCTTCTACCTGGCGAATAATTGTATATAGTTCGTTTTTATAATCTTCCAAAGACTCCTTATTCCGGATATCCTCATTCAGATCATCACTGAAAACTTTATAGCCCTCTTTGAACAGCTCCCGGCTGAGCATCATCATATCCCGGCGAAGGTTCCATTCTCCTCCATTTTCAATTTTTTCTTCCGCAAAGCGGATCAGCCATCCCAAGAGCTCTTTACTTTCAGGCTTTTCCAGATCCACTAACAGATTGTCAATGGCTTCGGAGAGTACTCTCTCCTGATCCATTTCTATTCCATAGCCTCCCTGTAACCCGATCTCCCGGGTAAAAGCGCGCATGGTCTGCTGGAAGAACTTATCAATGGTGCTGATGTTAAAGGCTGCGTAGTCATGGAGAATAGCCACTAACGTTTCTTTTGCCTTTTTCCGAAGTTGCTCTTCTGTGAGGTTATGTGCGGCAGTTAACAGTTTAATGTAGTCTGACTTTTTATCTGCAGCCAGATGATAAAGCTCCTGGATGATCCGTTCTTTCATCTCATCCGTTGCTTTATTGGTGAATGTCACGGCTAAAATATGCCGGTATGCATTGGGCTGACTAAAAAGTAATTTCAGATATTCTCCTGTCAGCCTGTGTGTTTTGCCGGCTCCGGCTGAGGCTCTGTATACTGTCAGCATAGGGGGTAATTAAATAATACGACTTTTACTATATCCCTCTTTTGTAGAATGTCTAATACTTTCTGACGATGATCTCCCTGCACGATGATCTCTCCGTCTTTTGCCGAACCGCCTACTCCGCATTTCACTTTCAGCATTTTGCCCAGTGTGGCCAGATCGTCGGAAGTTCCCCGGAATCCGGTGATCAATGTCACGGCTTTACCGCCCCGGTTCCGTTTATCTAATGAGATCCGTAGTTGCTGTTTTTCTTTCGGAAGAGTCTCTTCTTCGCTTTCTTCTCCTGTATTATAATTGAAATCCGGATTGGTGGAATACATCACTCCTAACCGGTCTTTCCAGTCATTATTTTTCATATCCGTACATAGCTTTCTGTGCCAAAGCTACAAATTATTTTTGAATCAGGACTGTCGCATAGGCTGCGATGCCTTCCTGCCGTCCTGTAAAGCCTAACTTTTCCGTAGTCGTTGCTTTAATGGAGATGTCTTCTTCCTCTACTTCCATCACTTCTGCAAGGGTTTGCTTCATGGCAGGTATATGAGGATTGAGTTTCGGTTTCTCCGCTGCAATGGTCGCATCTATATTTCCTAACTGGTAGCCGGCCTCCCGGATCAGCTTCATCGTGTCCCGCAAAAGGATCTTACTATCTATGTTTTTATATTCTCCGGCTGTATCGGGAAAATGATATCCTATATCCCGCATATTGGCAGCTCCCAGCAGGGCATCGCAGATCGCATGAATGAGTACATCCGCATCACTATGTCCTAACAACCCCAGTGTATGTTCTATTTTGATACCACCGATCCACATTTCCCGGTCAGGAACCAGGGTATGTACATCATAACCAAATCCTACCCGTATTTTCATAGTCTATTTATTATTAACGGAATAAGTTCTTAATACCATCCATATCGAATGATAATGAAAAACGAAGCGTTTGGTCAAGTGGGTTACTCGGTACGGTACTGATCAGATAAGCGGCATCAATCTGGAAAACACTCATACGGAATCCTGCCCCCAGAGAGAAGTACTGACGGTTCCCTTTGTTCTGGTTCTCATAAAAATAACCTCCCCGTACAAAGAACTGATTGTTGTAGCTATATTCCGCACCGATTGACAGCATGATCTCTTTCAGTTCTTCACTGAATCCACCCGGTGCATCACTAAAGGAACGGAAGGCTCCGGAGATAGAAGACATACTATTATATTTGTCTTTTAATCTTTCATATTCCTCCTTCTCTTCATCTGTTGTTCCTTTATTCTTTGGCAGGCTGGGAACCAGATATTTACTTACATCCAGATATAAACCAATTGAATTGTAATCATCTAAGGGATAGAGAAGACCAGTACCCACTTTCAACATAGCGGGAAGGAACTGGTTGGTATTTCCGCCATCGTAAGAGATCTTACTACCCATGTTGGAGATATTAAATCCATAACTCCACAGACTCTCTCCTCCTCCTAAGATCACATATTTTTCTCCATATCCGGCAATGTCCACCGCAAATGCATTTCCCGGTACCATGTCTTCATCTTCACTGACTCCCATATCTGAACGAATATACCGGAAGGCTACCGCCATAGAAAAGGATTCGGAAAGCTTCCGGCTATAACTGATATCGAATGCCATTTCATAGGGGTTCATCGTATATTGGGAATTATAATTCTCCAGTGTTCCGGCTGGAATTTCCCCCAGCGAGAAATAGCGGATTGAGGCTCCGATCGCCTGATTGTCATTCTGGCCTATTTTATAGTATCCTGCCAAATAGGCAAGTGCCACGTCATTTACCAGCTTTCTCAACCAGGGAGTGTAGGACATGGAGACACCGGCTTTACTATATTGAAAAGCGTATTTGGCAGGGTTCCAGTATTGGGAATTAATATCCGGTTCTGTAGCGACCCCGTTATCCCCCATCGCTCCTGCACGGGCGTCCGGTGCTATGGACAGGGAAGGAACAGCCGTGTTGATAGGAGCAAAATCTTTTTGAGCCTGCATATCCATGGATGCTATCATTAACAAAGAGAGCGTAAGTAACAGAAAAGTCTTTGATATTCTTATCATATAAATTTATTGCAAATGTTTAATTCTATAAACTATGATTGTACGTAATTTATTGTCCCAGAATGATTAATTTTTTTGCGTCCGTCGCTTCCTTTGATTTGTCGGAACGGATTGCTGCCCGGTAGATATAGACTCCGGGACGGAGACGGGATCCCCGGTTATTTGACAAATCCCAGGTAACTGTATAGGGTTTGGAATAGTCGGAACTACCCTTTTCCTCATGTTGCCACTGAAGCCGTCCGGTCATATCATAGACCATGATCGTAATATCCAGGGTAGAACCCGGCCGGTTATGGTAAAGATAGAAGGTGACATTCTCTCTCGCCGGTACAGGAGAAGCGATGATCTGTGCAAGTACGGGCTTTAATCCGGTGATCACTTCAAATTCAAAAGTGTAGGTAGTCGGGTTATTATATACATCCCATATTTTAAATTCGGCTGTATGGAGCCCTACCTCCAGTTCCGGGATCAGGAATTTAATAAGCCCTTCTCCTCCCGTGTTCGGAACCGTTTCATAATAACCGTTCAGATTGTAGCTTTTATTGGCATCGTTATCAATGATCAGCATGATATCATGTCCTACACTATTTCCTGTGATATTCACTCCACTCTCATCCCAGACTCTTGCAATAAAGAAAGGGGTACTGTTTACTTTATCTCCTTCCACAAAGGTCGAATCATTCAAATAGATAGCCCGGATCTCCGGTCCTTCCGTATCCCCATCTATATTTCCTCCGGTTCCTCCTACTTTAAATTTCCGGAATGCCCCGTTAGCTTCCAGTCCATTCGTTTCATCGTAAGCATATAACACCATTTTCCCTTCATTCCCGGAATAAGAAATGTCCTTAGGTACGGTGAAAGTAAAGCTGAACTTACCGTTCTCCAAAGATTCATTCCCGGTAAAAATAGTTCCGGAATAGTCTTTATAGGTAAATGTGTTACCTGTATTATTATTATCTAAGGTGGTTATTTCTATCTGACTATCCAGTATGGTTGGATAGATCATCCCATTGAAATTAGTCGCCGGATTCCCATCAGGCTGATAGATCTCCCCTTCTACAGTTACCTTTTCCAGTGCCCTGAGAGTAATCGTATCGCCCGTGACAGCTTCTCCATTGATGGATCTTATTTGTATATCATACTTAGGATAAGTAAGTCTTAAGGCGGGATCACCGATTAGCGCAAAGCCTCCAAGGAAACTTCTTGTCGTGTCGCCAACTATTCTTATCTTATTCACTGTCTCTTTTAAAACATCCCCTAATCTGAGATGCTCTCCACCAGGCTTATCAAAAAGAAAGTTTATAAATGCTTCATTGACCACCGTATTTCTTTGGGCGATAGCTACCCGGGTAGTAGTCAATAGGCCTATGCCACCACTTTTTGACAAAAAGACATCTTCTCCGGCAGACGTAGCACGGGCATCAAACCGGGCAAAATCACAGGTCGCAGTGATCCATAGGGGCAGGTACTCATAGTTATAATTAATAATCTCTGCCTGGGTAATTACTTTCTCATCACTTAGTCCGGTTGTTCCACCATGCCCGGTATAATTCAAAATAAATATCCCATTTTTTAATGATTTTTGAACCAATGTATTCACATCCGGATAGGTATTCCCACCCGCCGATTTTTTAAAAGCATCATAATAAATCCTGTTTACCAGATACTCCGGGTTATTTTTTTCTATATTATCCGCCAACGCATTCGCGTGCGACATATGCAGAGAGGTAAAAGAATCCGCACTACTTCCATCATCAGCAATGAAACAAATATTATTTTTCCAGGATCCGGTATTTTCATTATCCATATAGGCTATGATCTTATCCACCACCTGAGTTGCTTCAGACAAGTTTCTTACCGGCATTCTTCCAACTCCCAGATGAAGGGGCTGGAAGGCAATTTCTCCTGAAGTATCCCCTAAAACCCCAAAATAGTTATCTATTACATAGGAAAAATAACTTAAAGACTCCTGTGTCTGATAAGTCAATAACATTCCATTTTGTAACTCTTTAATCTGGTTTCCTTCTGTAGTAATAAACCGGTTATCATAAAAACCATCGCCAAACAGCAAAAGATATTTAGGTTGATCTTTTTCCGAGCTACTCCGGTCATAAAACATCTTCATAAAACGGCGGTATGCTGTTGCATCCGGTGTACCGCTGGAAAATTCATTATATATCTCTTCGGGATTAACAACTGTTACTGACAAATTATCTTTTTCCCGGTGGGCTTCTGCTAACCGTAGTGCCTGACTACGAAAAGAGGATGGAGAAATGATCACCATATCTGTCTGAGCCAGCCCATGTAGATTCTGATTTGAAATTTCGCCTACGAATGCCGGTTTAGAGATTATTTTGTCTGTTTGCACAGCTACGAACTCCCGTAATGCTCCGGCAGGAATTGAAAAAGATAGTTCGGAACTACTCAACGTAGTCTCCATCACCTTTGGGTTCAGAGGATCTGTTACATCAAAAACAACCGTACCGGTAGTCGCATTCTGTATCGTGAATTTTGAAGCATTTCCAATAGATTCTATGGTACGGAAAAAGGTCACATTATCATAGACTTTCAATGCCCGTTTCATCTGCAAATAAACATAATCTAATCTGGCATTCGCATCCCCGGATCTGCTATAGGAAATATTTATTTTGTTATTTTCACTCTTTGCAGTTGTCCAGTCAGTCTGTAGGAGCACTTCATTACCGGCAATATGTGACGCCAGATTACCACTAACAGCCCTGACTGTTCCGGTTGCAATAAGATCACTGTTTATGGATAAGGAAACTGTAGCTGTTCCGGACGTAGGTCTGCCTACAAACCGGGCTCTCACTTTTCCGTTTTCATTTAGAATTCCCGGTATGGAAAATGTTCTTACATCCCGGGAGTTTACCGTGGTGAAAGATTCACCAAAAAGTTCCCGGCCGGATGAATTAATAGATTCTAATTCTACTTTATGTATAACATAATCATCAAAGGTAGTTACAGAAAGTAAAGCTCCTCCCGGCGGATTTTCTTTTTCCATATTCTTAGCCCCGGTCGCATCAGTGATAAAATAATAGCCGTAGAGGGAATAAGGATTATAAGTATGTTCAAAATATCCATCCTTGTCAACATATTCCCATTTTACCGGTCCTCTTCCATAGAAAAGCAAATAGTCAGAACCCCGCCAGACTGCTGTTGCAGGCAGATCATCGATATATGTTTTACTGAAATCTTCATCTAACGGCCAACCGCCGTATCCATGGATGGAAACTTTTTCCGGGTCACTAAATCCCATACTCCGTAGTTCCGCATAGGTTATTTTGTAGATCCCAGTCGTATCGATCTGTATTTTATGCCATTTACCGGTAGCAAGAACAGATCCGGAAGCATACCGGTTGCCATTTCCCCAAACGGAAGTTGAAGCAAGGCAACAGATCAGAATGAATAATGTATATATTAATCGTTGCATATATTATATCGTATCGAACTCTCATCGCACATGGAAATCTAATAGTTTCCTTTCGCCGATAAATCCCTGCAAATGATCTCCAATCCTGACAGGACCTACTCCGGCAGGTGTACCGGTATAGATCAGGTCTCCGATCTTCAGGGTAAAAAAGCGACTTACATACGCAATGATTTTATCCACTGAAAAGATCATCTGGGAGGTATTACCTTCCTGCACTTTGTTCCCGTTAATCATAAGATGAAATGGGATCTCTGAGATTTTCCCGATCTCTGTTAATGGCACAAAACTGCCTGTGACTGCCGAATGATCAAACGCCTTGCTTAGTTCCCAGGGCAATCCTTCTTTCCGCAATCTGTTTTGCAGGTCACGGGCAGTAAAGTCAATTCCTACAGTTACTTCATCATAATACCGATGAGCAAATCGTTCGGCAATATTTTTACCAAGCCGGTTGATCTTTATGACGATCTCTGTTTCATAATGGATCTCCGATGAGAAATCCGGAATAAAAAAGGGTTTGCCGTCTTTCAGTAAAGAAGAGTCGGACTTCATAAAGATAGTGGGCTCTGATAATTCTAACGAATGATGCATCTCTTTATTGTGAGTGGCATAATTCATTCCTACAGCGATGATCTTCATTTCAGTGATTCATTGAGTTCAGACGATTGAACATAACAGCTAAGTGGGCATACATGGAAGTGTTCTGTACCACGATGTGTTCAGGTACACGGATTCGGAAAGGAGTAAAATTCCATAGGGCTTTGATCCCGCCATGGATGATCTGCCCGGTTACCTCCTGTGCTTTTTCAACCGGAACTGTAATGATTCCTATGGTTGCTCCGAATTCTTTTTGCTTAGCGGGAAAGTCGTTAATATGATAAACCGGGATACCATTGACATTTGTACCTGCGAGTTCGTCGCGTATATCAAAACCTGCCACAATATCCAAACCGTATTGGTTCAAGCCGGTGTCCTGCAACAAAGCAGCTCCCAAACTTCCCGCCCCAAACAGAAATGCTTTATGTTGGGAAGTGAAACCTAAGAAATCTTCCAGCACATTGACCAGGGCATCAATTTCGTATCCTACACGGGTTTTTCCGGAGATATTTACAAAAGACAGATCTTTTGCTACCTGGCTGGGGTCAACATTGATCTCTTTCGCTATCTGTGTGGAGGAGACAAATGTCTCTCCTTTTCCTTTCAATAGCTTAACAAAAGCCAGATACCAGGGGAGCCTGCGCAGGGTAGGTTCCGGTATTTTCCAGATTTGTTTCATCTCCTCATTCACCATCGGAATACTTGCTGATTAATATATGTACAAAAGTACAACATTTTTCTTTAATATAAGTTTCTGAAAAATGTACAGGTACAGGAGGAGGTATTTCTTATTTCAATTGGATTGCTTTGTACTTTTTCCCGAATCTGTCTGTTACTTCTATAGTGATCGTTGCCCCTGGATGTGAAGGAATTGCATAAAACAGATGATCGGTAGGAGTCACGCTGATCCATGTATGAATCCAGTTAGCCCGGTTCTGTTCAAAATAAGGTTTATAATAGGGGTCAACACCTTTATATTGCTCCATCTTTCCTTTTAGTTCTCCATTTTCATACCAAACCACCTCCCATGCCGGATCCCAGTTCCACACATTTGCAATCACTGCTTCCGGACGTTCCGGATCTGTTCCCGCGGCATACCAGGTTGCCTGATAACCGGCTTCTTTTCCTGTAGTTCTGTAGTGCCAGTCTATCTGGTCATCCTGAATATTATAAACCGCATAGCCGGCAGGTGTTCCATCCGTACAAATATCGGATTGCCACCAACTACCACAGATACCTCCGTGAATATGTTCAAAAATATTCGTAGCTAAAATATAGTTCTCATTGCTATGGTTATGGCCGGAAAAAATATGGGCATTAAAGGGTTTGAGTAGTTCGAAAAGATGCTCCCGGTTTTGCAAACAGTTAAACAGGGAGCCCATCGCAGAAGGATTTTCTTTTAGTTCCAGGCTCCAGACCGGAATATGGAACATCAGGATGACATTGGAACCGGGTTTTACGAAAGACAGGTCTTGTTTTAACCAGTTCATCTGCCGGTCACTCAGATAACCAATATAATAATAGGCATTCGATGTATACATCACATCATCCAAAACGACATAATGGGTATTTCCTCTATTGAATGAATAAAATTCCGGCCCGAATTCCTTCCGGAAAATAGTGGGCGATGTCTCAGCAGACCATCCTCCATATGCCATATCATGATTTCCTTTGGTATGGAAAACCGGGCAGGCCAAACGAGTTACTATTTCTTTGTAAGGAGCAAACAATTCCGGTTTATCAAAAACAATGTCACCACACACAAAAGCATACGTTGGAACATCTTCTTCCTGAATGGTCCGGATCATATCTTTCACAGACTCTTCAAACTTTTGCAGATCATTTTCATCATATACCTGCGGATCCGCGAATACAATCAGCCGATGATTATCTTCCGCCCTGTTCAAAGGTTTCAGCGCAAAATCAATTTGTTGGTTTTCTTTTGTCTTATCGATCGGTATTCCTATATCCGGTAATCCGTTTTTCATGGGAATCTCATACCCGGAAGGAATAGTGAGCATGATAAAATCAGCCGTCCGGTTAGTGACGATCTGATAGTTTCCCTCGTCATTGGTTTGGACAATAAGATATCCGTCGGAAACAGGGACGCCAGGTATCCCTTTTCCTGTAGTCTGATCCATCACTTTTCCCTCTATGAATAGATTCCGAAGGTCTACCTGTGCCTGCAAGGCTAAAAGATTGCAACTAAACAGGAGTGCAAAAGTAAAGAGAGTCTGTTTCATATTATACACATTTATTATTTTCCTGTGATCATTTGTTCAATCTCCTCCAATGACCGGCCAGTCGTTTCCGGAACCCACTTCCAGGTGATAAACAAATAAGGTATACACATCACTCCGAATAACCAGAATACTCCATAGGGAGCCAGGTTGGTTAATAGCCAAGGGGTAAGTTGCCCGATCAGATAAGTACCGATCCAGAGAGAGAACCCGGCAATAGACATAGCGGCTCCACGCACTTTGACCGGATACATTTCGGAAAGTAAAACAAAGATCACCGTACAGATAGAGATCGCACAACAGAAAATATAGGCCATGATCAATCCTAACAGGATTTCAGGAGCAAAAGAGGAACCTTCTTTATTTAAAAGGAAGTATAATCCGATTAATATCAACGTCACAATCATTCCGGACACCCCGGTGTAAACCAATTTCTTACGTCCGATCTGGTCTATTAACCACATGCCTAATATAGTGGAAAACACATTGACTAATCCTACGATGATCTGGAAATCTAAGGAATTACTTTGTGCCAGTCTCGCCTCTTCAAACAGAACAGGTCCGTAATATAATACAGCATTGACTCCCATGAACTGTCCCAAGATGGCTAAGCTTACCCCCACAAATAACACTGTACGGAAACCCGGTTGCAGCAGTAAACGCCAGTCGCTTTTTTCTTCTGTCCGTATTAACTCTCTGATCTCTGTTATCTGCGCTTTAGCCGCTTCTACCCCAAACATCCGTCTCATGACATCCAGTGCTTTCTCTTCTTTTTGCTTAGTCATCTGTCAGCGGGGACTTTCCGGTATAAAGAAAAGCATCACCAGAAATAAGAATGCCGGGATCGTTTCCAGTCCTAACATAGCCCGCCAGTATTCAGATACGAAAATGGTAGATAGCCAGAGTTGTTCAAAAGAGGCAGATAAAGAATATTTTAGTACGAATGAATTCATAAAATAGGAAACTACTATACCTATAGTAATCGCTAACTGATATAAAACAACTAATCTGCCCCGGTACCGCGGAATAGAGATCTCAGAGATATATAAAGGGGAGATGATAGAAGCCACCCCTATACCAATACCACCGATGATCCGGTAAATTACCAATTCATTTACCGAGTTGGAGAGCATACAACCAACCGCAGAAGAAGTAAACAGGATCGCAGCAAAGAACAAAACAGGTTTTCGCCCCAACAGGTCACTGAGTTTACCGGCAAAGGCTACCCCGATAATCGATCCGATCAACGCACAACCCACATACCATCCTGTCTGAAGATCATCCATATGAAACTGAAGAGAGACTGTTTTAATTGTTCCGGAAATGACGGCCGTGTCATATCCAAACAGAAATCCTCCCAGGGCGGCAACCGCAGAGAGAAAAACAACATATCCTATATTTTCAGAGGACCGGCTTTGTACTGATTCCATCTTATTTCATGTTAAAGTATTCCTTATACCGGTTATATAGATGTCCTGCCTGCAGATAAGCAGACTGAGGGCTCATAAAATGAGAGAATTCAAAGGTGATCGCTTTATCATATTGAATACGGGCGGCAGCTTCCAGCTTCAGACGCAATTTATCAAATTTGATAGGTAAAAACTTAATAGGCATATCCCGGTCAAAGGATTCTGCGTTTGTCCAGCATTCAATACCATATTTATCTGCCATTTTCTTATTCACACGGAAGAACGCATCCAATTCATCGTAATCAATGTGTCCATCCTGGAAAGCACAGGCATCTACCGAACCTTTAATACCATCAAAGATCTCCGACCATTCCCTTTCGTGTTGTTCAATAGACACCGCATCTTCCCGGCTAATAGTAGCGGAAGAGGCAGCAACCGCTTTTTCCCATCTATCCAGGGAGAGATAAGAGCGGGTAATCCTCCGGATACATCCTTACATTGTCTTCCCAGACTACTAAAGGCATCGATCGCACCTTTGGTAGCCCGGCTTATTTCCTGGCTTAAGTACCATCCCTGAAAACTTTTATAGTGCCCATATTTTTTCCACACCTCTTCAATCACATATTTGTTGGATTCAATTTCCCAACTTAAATCCCCTGTCGCCCAATAAATCCCGGAATCATAAAGTCCAAAATAGAATTTCATCTGGTATTTGTCCGCTAACCGCAAATACATATCCAACAGATCTACCGAGGGTTTATAACATCCGAATTGATCCATCAGATATTCGGAAGGATAGGTAATGAATTTCTTATATCCTGAACGGATCATGATCACCGTATCGATCCCAATGGCTTTCATATGGGCAAAATCCTGATCCCATTCTTTCTCTCCCCAGTTTTGGTGTGGAATATCATGGGATATTTCATCTAAGAAAGTTCCGGTAATCTTTAATCCCTGCGCTTTCGGAATGAGAAGGGTACTTTCTATATCAGATTCTTTTACAGGCGTTTCTGCGGGTGAACATCCGGCCATTGTCCCGGTAGCCATAGCTGCGCCGGCAACAGATAATTGTTTAATAAAATTTCTACGGTTATTGTTTTCCATGGTTAGCTCGTTCTCCATATATATTTATATTCACTGATCCGAATGGGTCAACATATGTATCTAATAAGACAGCAAATTCCTTCCGCGTAACCGGACGTTCCGGATCAAAATGGTCTAATCCGGTCATTTCCCAGGCATTGCTTTGTAAGTCAATAAAGGATTCCACGGAAGAACCTCCCTCTGTACCTTTCAATTCATAGATAATCCGGAGCGCTTTATCAACGGTTATTATCTCTTCCTCTATTAGGCCACTAAATGTAGGGAAAAAATCGGTTAGTCCGGGTAGTAACTCCTTTGAGATTAGGGCGGAATCCGCATCTATCCAGGTTTGGTTCTCCCATCCGACATTCATTCCTCTCCCTCGCAGGATACCGGTAACACCGGCTTTTTGCAGAGCCTGAAAAGCAGGGTCTGTCACCGGAACATCCAGGTAAGGAAGTAGATATCCCTTTGCATCCAGCAAGGTTTGCTGCACTTCTCTTACTGGCACTTCCGATACAGGTGTATTATTTCGAATCGCTAATCCGGCTATAATTCCCGCGGCCTGTCCGATTTGCATTACCACCGGTTGTAGCCGGGTCGTCCCATTAATCAGGTTAGAGACAGAGATTGATTTTTCCGCAACGATCAGATCTTCCGTATTTTCCGGAAGAAGTGTTCCCATCGGAAGGCCATAGGATGGAATAGGATAAAAATGCAACTCCGGCAGTTCCGCCCAGCCATGATAACGGGCATGGTGATGGTCAACCGGATAGTCCCCCACAGCAATACAAGTACGATAAAGTGGCTGAGATTGCTCATACGGATGCGTGACATGATTCAGATTGAACCGGATAATCCATGGATCCTTCTCGATTCCCGGTGATAGGAATAAACGGAAGTTTATCTTCCGTCGGGAATTCATCATCTGCTAAACCCAAAGTATGGAATCCTAATGCTGTTTGCAGATAATACAGATAGGAGAGCGTCCGGTTTTTAGCCTCCTTCAAAGCCTCTTTGCGTTCTTCCGGAGTCATCTCTATGATATTGAGATAATAATCATTTCCTTCGATGGGCCAGTTAATCATGTATTTACCGTTCGGTAATTTACCATATCTCATCATGTAATCACATTCCCACTGGCGGTTCTTTTCCTGTGGGTCCACACATAGATGGGATTGGCAGGTACAATAAAAGAGAGACGGGTCGTAGTTTTCCGGTTTTTCAATCGTAACATCCCGGTCATATTCTTTTAATATGGCCACATACGTAATATCCTGGATAATATCGTTGGCTTCCTCCCCTGCAATCTCTTCTCCGCATACACTCCGTGCCTCCATCCCTATATCATAGGACACACCACACGCTTTGGCCACATCTCCCAATTCCGTACCATCTATCAGTACTTTCGCTTTGATCCGGAAAGGAACATTTTCTTTTTTCCTTCTACTATCCAATATCCCTGATCCCGGCGGACCGTTTCATAGCTACTTTGATACCATATATCCAGATTCTTTTCTTCCGCAGCCAGTTTTTTCCATATTTCATTTCCCACAGAGGGTTCAAACAAAACTTTGCTTACCCATCCGGTCCGGAGGTTATCCTCATGCCCATAATATGCAATCAGTTTTTCCCGGAATTCTCCCCATAATCCGGACGGCAATTTGTGGTTACCATCAATTGCACTCACACCCGCAGCCGTAAGCATTCCTCCCAGCCAGGTATATTCCTCTATAATCAGTGTATGAGCCCCTAACCGGGCAGCCTGGATCCCGGCAGTAGTACCACTGGCGCCTCCGCCGATAATCAGGACATCTACTTCGTGGGTCTTTACACAGGAGAAGCTCAGGAAACAAAGAATAGTAACAAGCAGCGTTTTCATATTATTTACATTTTTCTAAAATCTGCCAGCATTGATAAAGGGACCGGGGTACATGGAAACATCCTTTCCATTTACCACCTTTGGATTCCAGAAGAACTTCTCCCCGGCGGTTCAGATAACCAAACCATTCCGGATGTTCAGGATCTTTGAAATGTTTCCAGGTATAGTCATGAATTTTGTTAAACCATTCCAGGCACTTTTCAGAACCCGTCAAATGATATCCTTTAATCATACAAACCAATGCTTCGGTATGGACCCACCACAGTTTTTGATCCCACTCCAATTGTTGAGGAGGAGCTCCTTCCCGGTCCATAAAATAGAAGAATCCTTCATATTCTTTATCCCATCCATAGTCTGCCGCCTTCAAAGCAATGCCGACTGCTTTTTCGATCAATTCCGGGTTGTTCTGCCGTACGCCTAAATCCATAATAAACCACATGGCTTCCAGCGTATGGCCCGGATTGACCTGCCGTCCTTCAAAACTATCGGACAGGTTTCCCTCCGCGGTGACATTTTCAACGATCAATCCCAATTCCGGTTTGTAGAAAATCTCCATCACTTCATGGATACAGGTCTCAATCGTATGATTTAGTATTTTCTCCTCCAGCAAGGGCTCAAGCTCCAGGGAAAGGTTACATATAATCATTGGAAGAGCAAATCCTTTCAGGTCTCTGGAACCCGGGATGGCTTTGTTCCGCTTTCCCTTTGGATTATCTGTTCTGGATAAAATAGTCTGATAAGTCACTTTGGCAATATGGGCATATTCCTCATTGCCGGTGGCTAAGTAGAGTTGGCCAAAAGCCATGGCGGCAAAAGTATAAGAGAATATATTATAAGGAGCGACTAAGGGTTTCCCCTCCCGGGTTAAAGAAAAATACCAGTTATACTGTCCGTCATGTCCCCATTTCTTTAAGAATTCCCCTCCCTGAATAGCACATTTCAACCAGGCTGGTCTTTTCTCCACCTTATTATATAAATAGGAAAACAACCACACCTGGCGAGCCTGCAACCAGATGAATTTATCCGTATCGAAAACTTCTCCGTTTCGTTTCAGACAAGTAAAATAGCCTCCGAATTGATTATCCTGTGACTTTTCCAGCCAAAAAGGTATCACATTTTGCAGCAGCTCTTCCTTATATAGCAGCGATAAGTTAACAAAATTCATAGATCATTCTTTTAAGGTTACTAAATGAAGCCAGCTATATTTCTTTTAATTAAAGGTATTATATAGGCTTATAATTAATTTAATCTTGCTCTGTCGCAAAATTAATAAAATAATTTAATAACAAAAGAAGATCTAATAGTATATTTAAAATATTAAGAGGAAATATAAGATTATTATAATAACCCAAGCATTTTGCTTCTCGAAAGCAAACAGGCTCCTATCAATCCGGCCCGCTCCCCTAATTTAGAGATCACCAGATCGGTATCCTGATTAACCAGATTCAAGGAATATTTCTTCACGGCACTCCTGATAGGCAAACGGAGATAGTCCTGTGTCAGGGAAATAGGACCACCGATAATAACTAATTCGGGATTAAACAGATTGATCATGCCTGCGATCCATCTTCCCAGATGGTTCCCGATCCGTTCCACAATCTCAATAGACAGCACATCTTCTTTCAGGACGGCATCCACAAAATCCCCTAAGGTCACTTCTCCTTTTTCTTTTATTTTTTCTGATAGGATGGTGGTACTGCCCTGTTCCAGATATTCTTTCAATACCCGTTGAATAGCAAAACCGGAAGCTTCTGTTTCCAGACAACCTTTTTTTCCGCATCCGCAGATGATCTCATTATCGAAGGCACTGATATGGCCAAATTCTCCGGAGAATCCGGATTTACCATAATACAACTTACCGTCTAAGATCAATCCGGCACCCAATCCCCAGTTTACATTGATAAACAGAACATTACTTTTCCCTTTTCCCGCTCCGGCGATAAATTCTCCATACGCCATGGCACGTGAATCATTTTCCAGGGTAACCGGAATATCCAATTGCTCTTCCATGATCTGGGATAACGGTTTTTCATCAAAACAGAAATAACTGAAGGAATAGCCGGTCCGGGTATTGATACGTCCGGTGAGATTCACGCCTACCTGCAGGATCTTCTCCCGGTCAATGTCCAAGTTATCCATATAACTATTAATAATATGGCATAACTCTTCCAGGGATTCTTTGGTATTGACTAACTCATAGTCTATGGCAGCCTCTTCATCAATCACTTTTCCGTTGAAATCAATCGTAGCCAATAAAACCCTTTTACGATGCACATCTACCCCTACAAAATAACCGGATACCGGATTAATTCCATACATATTCGGTTTTCTTCCGCCACTTGTATTTTGCTTACCTGAATCTAATATATATCCTTCTTCCAGCAGTTCCATTACCAATTTAGTAACTGTAGGAACACTTAATTCAATCTCTTTACTGAGATCCGCTATGGAAGAGTCTCCGGAGATAATTAAATATTGAATGATCCGTTTTTTAAGGACTTCATTTTTACTGCTTCCGTCAGATAATAGAAAATGTGCTTTCATAAAATTGGTTTTATCAGACAAATATAATTCTATTTGGGTTACATTTTAAAAAAGAAGCTGTATAGAATCCTTTTTTTAAATAGTTTTTTAAACCCGGCCCTGATATTCGTCTACTGTATAATTAAGAAATTGATTAAAAGGAAGTAATTTCCTGAAATAATCTTCTGCGATATCGATCCAGTCCGGTTGGTCAAAGAAGTGGTCCGGCACGGGCGTACTCACACAGAAATCTTTATGCAGCAGGATCTCTCCATGTGGAGTATCAGCCGGATATCCGGCAGGCATCCGTTTCAACGTATCTCCTTCCAACTCTTTATACACAGATTTAAATGCAGGATTCCCGATGATCCCAACAAATTCATCCATCTGATCATAAATATCCCTTCTTAACATTTTTAACAGAGCCGGCTCCGGACAATAGATCCCTCCGGAAAAGAAACATCCGTCCGGTTCCAGGTGGAAATAATAGCCTCCACGCACACTTTTACGACCTCCCTGGGCCATGTAGGCTCCGAAATAGTTTTTATAAGGTAATTTATTAGGAGAAAAACGGATATCCCTGTAAATACGGAAAAGACAATCTTTTGCCTCCAGCCCTGCAATCTCCGGATCAAACAAAGAGATCCGGTCGATCAAAACCTGGACATATCGAATGTATTCATTCCGCAAACCATCATATCTTTCTTTATTTTCCTGAAACCAAATGCGATTATTGTTTTCCTGTAATTCCCGTAGAAATTGTAAAGCCTGTGAGATCATTTTATTTTATATTAGAGATTAAAAGAACTCTAAAGATCAGAAATTATATCCGATATTCAGATAAAATTGGGCACTTTTATTCCAGTTAGACACACTTATACTGGTATTGACAGGGCCGGCAAAACTATTGTAGGCATATCCGATACTTCCTCCCCAGACATGTTTACCATTCAAAATGCTTAGCACATCATTGTGATGTACAGCATAATTCCCGATCAGGGAAATGTAATGCCTGCTCCACAACCGCTGCCGTAGATGAAGGCGGATGATCCCCACCGCATTATCGAATATCTCTATATGGTTAATGCCGGCAAAGGGTAATTGCTGGGGAAGATAACGATGAGGAACTTCTCCACCCACCGCGTTTAAAAAGGGATAGGCCAGATTTCCACCAATCAGTACCCTCCCATAAATAGAAGGAAGCAACGTCAGTCTGGAGCGAAGGGGAATGACACTGGTAAAACCCAAACCGGCAGCCGAAAAAGGAGATTTACCATTATACCCTACAAAGTTATCCGTATACATAGAATAATAGGCCTGCAAAGAGACGCCCCGGTTCGGGAAGTAACGGCGATCCAATGTTTCCAGATGCGCCAGCCCAAAATAACTGATATAGCCTTCCGGTTTGACATTATAAGTATCAAACCCCCCTTTATAGAGGAAAGAGTTATAATTAAAGTACTCGTAACGCAATCCGACCTTCACTTTAAAATTCAGCCAGTTCATATCTGAGTAGGCGAGTTCCGCCATATGATGGGTATAATTGGTATTCAGGATCTTTTCTCCCCTGGAATGGATATCTAAGTTCTGATACCGGAACATATAGGCCAGGTTAATATTCCGCATCGGGTTCCGTTCGATGCCGTAATCTACCCGCCCATATCCGCTTTTCCCAATCCGCCCGGTCACGGAAAGCTTCGTTCTGGCATGGGAACGGTAATCGAATGTCCCGTTCAATAAGACAGCCGCGATCTCTTCCGTATCAAAACGGATACCCAGGTTGATGGAAGTATTGGATTTCTCCTGAACCATGAGCAACAGATCATACGGCTCCTCTCCGGTTAATTTGTAACTTACATGGGAATAGCTATTGGCACCCATAAGGATAGAGATCGCATTTTGCAGTTGTTGTACAGAGATCCGGCTGTTCTCTTTCAACCCGGAGATCTTTAGTAACCAGCTCTCATCCCGCGGGTCCGTCCCTTCAAAGAGTATATTCCGGATATAAAAAGTATCGGAAGGATGAACAGCAGAAGATTTCTCCTGCGGGAAACGGCCGGTATCTGTTGCTCCCAATGCCTCTTTCCGCAATGCAAGGATTTCCTCCCAGTGTCTGCGTGCTTCCTGCTCTCCGCGCCAGATCATTGTATCAATCGCGACCGGATGAAAACTGGCAGAATTATAAGGAGTCATATCCGGTCTTAACAACAGGTCCGTATTCTCCTTGTTTTGACTATATTTTTCATATCCGTGCAACGCGATGATCTGGCCGACTACATCTCCGGGAGTATTGATACCCTCCAATAATTTCAGGTCACTCGTTCCTAAATCCACCCCGATCACCAGATCCGCTCCCAATCGTTTGGCGACATCCACGGGATAATTATTATTAATTCCTCCATCGATCAGTACCGTACTGTCTAACCGGACGGGAGTAAATACGGCAGGAATAGCCATACTGGCCCGCATCGCTAACGGGATACTTCCCGACTGAAAAATATAATCTTCCCCGGAGACCAGATCAACCGCTACAGCGGCAAAAGGGATCGGTAATTTCCTGAAATCAACGTTGTCATGATATCCGACAGTCAGGTTAGAAAAGAGATTATGCAGGTTCTGCCCTTTAATCACACCCCCGGGAAGAATATCCCGCTTGTTCCTGCCAAAAGGAAGAGATAAAATATACCGTTCGGAGTTTTCTTTTTCCGGGAATGTCAGGCTGTTCCTCCGGACCCGGTCACTCAATAACATGGTCCAGTCCTGCATTCTCACCATACTGTCAATCGTAAGCGCATCATAACCAATGGCATACAATCCTCCTACAATAGCTCCCATACTGGTACCCACGACATAATCAATAGGCATACCGGCCTCCTCCAACACCTTCAATACTCCGATATGGGCGACCCCTTTCGCACCCCCTCCGCCTAAGACAACGGCTACCTTTTTCTCCTGCCCTATGGAAGGGAAATGGAAGAGAAGGGTTATAAACAGACAGTAGAGGAACCTTTTCATTGACTCAGGGATTTGTAACAAATGTAAAAGGTTTGTATGAATCCTCCAAGCGAATTAAGATTTCTAACATCTTCCTGTTAGCAGGAATGAGAATGTTTACTGCAGCCTGAAAGTAATAGGTACCGTATATTTAACAGCGACCGGTTTCCCATCTAATAGTCCCGGACTCCATACGGGCATCATCTCCAGCACCTTGCGGGCCGCCAGATCCAGGGAGGGAGTGATTCCCCGGACCAATTCAATATTTCTTATCTTTCCATCTCTGCCGACAATAAACGAACAAATCACCCGCCCCTGAATTCCTTCATCCTGAGCGTCCCGGGGATATTTCACATTTTGACTGATAAACTTCAACAGTTCTACTTCACCACCCGGGAAAACCGGCATGTGGTCTACTACCGTATAGATTGTTTCTTCCGCCTCCCTCATCATACTCTCTAATAAGCGGGGAGGATAGATATCCTCCTCTTCAGATCCATAGAAAAGAGACTCTTTCAAAGAGGCTGAAATAGTATTTATAACAGAAAAATAGGCATTCCACTCTCCCTCCCGTATATTCCTGGTTTCATAATTGTTTTGGTCAGTTTTGATAAATGCCAACTCCTGGGGAATACGTGCCACGGCCTCCACCTGATTAAAAATCAGTAACGTACCGGTTAAAGGAATAAAAAGAAGGTATTTGGCCCGGTTGAAACCATTCGTCCTCTTTCTGTTCATCATCCGGATGCGGTTTTTAATAGGTAACATATTGAAACTATTGTAAAGGTCTACACCGGATTGCTGATGAGCCAACCCTAAGAGATGATATTGATATATTTTACTGTCATATCCTTTTTCAAGAACTTTACGGTCCGCCAGGTATTCCAGATTACAGCGAATTTCCCTTTTTAACAACCAGACAACCGGGTTACACCAACAGAAAATACACATCATTTCACTAAGGATCACATCCACTGAATGCCACTGCCGGACATGAGTATATTCATGTGCTATGATCTCATCCAGTTCTATGTCCGAATGTTTGGGAGGACAAATAAACACAAAACGGAAAAAAGAGAAAGGAGGAGGCTCCTTTGGAGGAATATATATCTTATCATTGTCCAGATACTTTACTTCAGACCGTAAGATCACCCCCACTATACTTCCTAACCGGACCAGAAACCGTACACCCAGAAAAAGAATACCCGCAAAATAAATACCTTTCAGACAGGCAGAGAGCGTAATACCCCATCCGGAAGAGATCGCTTTGGCCGGGGAAACCACAATTTCCGGCAACATACCTGAATAGAGAAAGACAGCTTCTGCGATCGGCTCTTTGCTACTAACCCAATCCTGAATATGAAGGAAGGGATATAAAAGAGCCAGAACGAAGAAAGAGATCAGGCTCAACCATCTCAAGTGGAAAAAAGTATCCTTATAAAAAAAGAGACGGTAAAATGCGTAAAACAGCAACAAGGCTATATTTACTTTGATGAAATATATTATTGCCGGGTCCATGGTAGTTAGATCTAAGTAATGTTTTTTATTCTTCTTTCCCTTTTTCGATCATCTGAATGATCTCCTGTAAGTCTTCTGCCGAGATCTTTTGATCTTTTGCAAAGAAAGAAACCATCTCTTTATAAGAGTTTTCAAAATAATCCCTGACCACTCCGCTCATAAACGTACGTTTATACTCACTTTCCGGAATGATCGCATGATATTCATAGGTATTACCATGTCGTTTAATCTTTACATACTTCTTCCGTTCCAGATTTTTGACAATGGATGCCACCGTCGTGTAAGGAGGCTTCGGCTCCGGAAGTTTCGCCAGGATATCCTTAATAAAACAAGGACCAATCTGCCATACCCATAGCATAACTTCCTCTTCCTGCATTGTTAGTTTTTGCATAGCGTTACAAATTTATATTTTCACAAAACTACGAATATATCGTAATAATACAACTACAAATGCATTAATTAGTGTTAATAATTCCCTCCTCTTGCTTCTATCTGATCCATCATAAAGAAAAAACAATTTTCCCCTCCTTCCTTTTCTTCGGAAGATAGGCACTCATTCTTACCGCCATGCCTTCCTTTTCTTCGGTTCACGGCCGTGAACCAGTGGGATCACACGTGAGAGCCCATCGGCTCACGCCTGTGAACCAACGAGCCCACGGCCGTGTGCCCAAATCTTCCTGCCGAGCGGCAGAGAAAACCAAACCTTTCCCCATAGATTATTCTCCTTACCAGCCCGCGCAATTAGCTAAGCCCGCTCTTTGATTCTTAAAGACCCAAAGGGACAGCATATACCAGGCCAGGGCAACGCCCAATCATGTTTGGAAGATTTCTGCAAAGAGCGATTGGCAAAAGGTGATCTTGATCTCTTAAGTCCTGAAAGGACGTCATATAATAGCCTGGGACGCAAGTCCCAGGTAGAGAGATCCCCACCGGGGGTGTGCTGTAGGTACACCCCCCTCTTATATAAACCATAGGTTTGTATATGCAGTGTCGTGCTTACAGCACTCCAGTGACTACTGATACCTGACCTGGGATTTGCATCCCAGGCTAAATATGTGCCGTCCCTGCGGGACTTAAGAGATTAACGCCTGCACATCCGGAGCATGAAGGATGATTTTAGGGTCGAAGGGGATTTGGCTAAGGCCGATCTTCGATTGCAATCTGTCGTGGCCGGAAGATTTATTAAAAATGTAAATGTTTATGAAATAAAACGTTACCAGTTCCCCGCGCAGGCGGGGATCGCATGGGAACCGCCAGTTTCACCTATTTAGTAGTACGAAAACCGTCCCTTCCTCTGCGATCCCCGCCTGCGCGGGGAACAAGGAGCCTTCCTTCTCAAAAGCCACTCGCTATAGACCTCTCTTCCAGGCCGTAGGCCTATTATATGTCAGACCCCGGCATCGCCGGGGGTAGGACGAGAATACAATAGTTGCGCACCGTAGGTGCAGTATAGTCAAAAAGATAGCTGTTATTCTATCTAACATCTGTCATTTTACAACTATGCTGCGCTTACAGCGCGTAATCAGGGGGTTATCTCTCCCCCGGCGATGCCGGGGGCTGGCATATAATAGGCCTACGGCCTGAAAAAAGATTGGTATAAACGGTATAATGCCCGGATCTGATAGATATTACCCCTATGGCCTGGAAAAGCTGTGTATATAGAGCAGTTCAAAAGAAGAATCCGGAGCATGAGAGATGAGAGATCATTAGAGATTGAAAAAAGCATCTCTCATACCTGCTTTCCGCTTCCAGAGAGGGATTGAGGGCAGTATATGAGAGATGAGAGATGATTTTGCAAAATTTTGTGTAGTGGAGAGTTATTCGGCTGTCAGTTCAATCACACGGCTGTTCATTTGACCTGATGTCAGCGCTTCCAGGCCTACTTTCATCAGGTAATCGCCGGAATAGGTATTTCCGTTCTCTTTCAGTTGGGAAGTCCTCCCTGGCATCAGGTTGATCTCCTTGACAGTATAGTTCTTTGAAGGATCCAGTCCCTCTAATTTGACCGGGAACAATTTGCCACCGAACCGGGGGTGAATGTCATAGGTATAAACAACCGCTTGTTTCTTATCTTCTCCGACATGCATCACGGCTGTATGATTCCCTTCATAAGGAGATACCAGGCGATAGAAGTTTCCGTCCAGGATCACTTTTTTCAGGCGTTGGAAATTAGCAACCGCTCCTTTACAAAACTCCACATCCTCCGGATTCATTTCTTCAAAACTGATATCAAAACCCAATTTACACATCATGGCTACATCCGTACGGAATTTAACACTGGCCGCACGATTCCAACTGGTCACGTGTGCCGCCATCGATTTGATCGGGAAAATTTTAGAGAAGTTCCACTGGATGTACAGACGTTCTACCGGATCCGTATTGTCACTACACCAGAACTCCGTAAAATATTTCAATGCTTCGTAATCACAACGGGCACCTCCACCGGAACAAAGCATCATCGGAAGATCCGGATATTTTTCCTTCACCCGTCTGAACACATTATATACCCCCCGCACATGATCCACATACATCTGGTTTTGTTTCTCTTTCAGGTAAGGGGAATAAACATTGGTGACCGGACTGTTGCAATCCCATTTGAAATAGGCGATATCCGGATTTTCCGTCATCAGTTTATCCACTACACTAAATGCATAGTCCTGTACCGCCGGATTACTCAAATCCAGAACCAATTGACTACGATAGTAATAAGGTTCGCGGTTAGGTAACATAATCGCCCAGTCCGGATGTTTCTCAAACAGTTCACTTTTCGGACTAATCATTTCCGGTTCAATCCAGATACCGAATTTCACCCCTGCCTCTTTCGCGGATTTCACCAATCCAGGAACCCCGTCCGGCAATTTGCTCCGCATCACTTCCCAGTCTCCTAAACCGACCCGGTCACTGTTGCGGGGATATTTATTTGCAAACCAACCGTCATCCAACAGGAACATATCCACACCCAGCTCTTTCGCTTCTTTCATCAGATCACTCAGGATCTTTTCATTAAAATCATACGAGGTGGATTCCCAGTTATTCAATAGGGTGAGGCGATCCCCTTTTCCATCTTTCAACTGATAGTTGCGTGCCCAGGTGTGTAAACTACGGCTGGCTTTACCGGCCCCCTCTTCACTAAGCGTAAAGATAAACTCCGGAGTAGTAAAGACCTCATTCGGTTTCAGTTCATAATTGGAGGCATAAGGATTAATCCCGGAAATCACCCGCAGGTTAGAGACATTATCCACTTCAAAGGTAAAACGGAAATTACCGGTCCAGCCAATCGTTCCGGCTAACACTTTGCCCTGGTTCTCCTGTACTTCCTGGCCTAACCCTAACTGAAAGAAAGGATAGGCATGCATCGCTGCGCGGGAACCTAATTTAGTATCAATGATCTTCTTTCCGAAACGTAATTCCTGTGTACTCAAATTCGCTTCACTGGCCCAGTCCCCGCTAAATTCGTTCAGGAAATAATGAGTAGCTTCAAAGCCCAGCATAGCAGAGGCATACTGACTCATGGTAACAGGTTTTTTCTCTCCGTGCTTAATCTCTGTCCAGGTTTTGATCACATTTTCTTTTGCATACGCAATATAATGCAACGTGATCTCTACCGGATAGACCTCATCTTTCAACTTAATGATGGTTTCTTTCGCATTCCCATCTATCTCTTTTACCTCATGAGAAACATATTTTACGATCGTAGTCAGATTCCCATCATTATGCTGCATGGCAAAAGCCGGCTCAAAAAAGTCTTCCGCACCTGAACCCGGATAGACTTCCCATCCCCTTGGAACAACGGACCCATCGGTTGAAGGACGGCTGATATACGCTTTCAGGTTTTTCAGATCCGATTCATTTAATAATTTAGCCCCTAAATAGGATTGATACAAACGGCCGGTTTCCGCCGTTTGCAGGATCAGGTCCGTTTCATCCGTGGAAATACGGATCTGCACCTGTTGAGCCTGTATATGCATTCCAGCTATACATGCCAGTAAAAACAAAATAATTTTCTTTTTCATGATATAAATTATAGTATTAAAAGAATAAAGTCCCTTCACAATAGTCTGATTTTACAAAACTATGACTGAAAATATGGCTTTCCCGGTTCAGGTATAATAAAAGTAGATGTTTTTAGCCTGTCTTAAACAATAAACATTTGATTGAAAATAAATTATGAGAAATATAAAATATCATTCAGGTAGACATATATAATGAAATGATGCCACAATTATTGTATATTCGCAGTGAAAAATCAATTGGGATCAGGAACAGACTATGCGAAACAGGCTTCTACTTTTTCTCTTGTATCTATGCAGTACGTTTTTTCTACAGGCTACCGAACGGGAAGACTGGCTGGAAGAATTAGACCGGATCGTAACGGAAAGGCCACGCTATATGGAAAGAAAAGAGAAACGGATCGATAATTTACGGCAGTTACAACGTCCGGGGCTTTCATTAGAAGAAAAATACAGGATCAATCACGCCATATATCAGGAATATAACACCTACCGGTATGATTCCGCCATGCACTATGTGTTCCTGAACCGGGAGATCGCCCGGCAACTGAATAATCCCACCTATATGGATGAAACGGCTATTGCTTTCACCATACTACTGGCCACCACCGGAATGTATCATGAAGCATTGGAAAACCTGGCAGGTATTCAGCGGGAAACATTAGCGGAGGAGTTGCTTCCGGAATATTACTCCGTAGCCGAGTGGACCTATTATGCGGCCTCTGCTTTGACCAATGACCAATTATTTGCCCCTTCCTATAAACAGATGGAAGATCTGTACCGGGATTCCGTTTTTTCTGTCCTGGAAGCGGGGACTGCCGATTACATCTATTATGAGGGAAAGATCGCTTACTACACCGGTAACCTGCAAAAAGGGCTGGATATATTCTTAGGACTCTATCCGGAGATCCCGGTTGATACACGGCTGTATGCCATTGTGACCTGGGACATTGCCAATATCTATAAACACATGGGACGGATGGATCTGTATGAGAAATTCCTTGTGTTAGCAGCCATTTCCGATCAGGTCTGCCCACTGAAAGAGAACTTAGCCATGCAGGAGCTGGCGCTCTATCTTTATTCCCACAAACCGGAAGAGATAGACAGGGCTTACCGCTACATACAATGTTCCATGGAGGATGCCCATTTTTATAATAACCGGTTACGCATCCTGCAGATATCGCAGAAACTACCTATTATTGTGACGGCCTATCAGCAAAAGAGTGAAAAAGAAAAGAACAGTCTGGCCCTCTCTTTACGCATCATTAGCCTGCTATCGCTCTTTACGATCTTACTGCTGTTTTATCTTTACAAACAAATCCGGGTCGTGAAAAAAAGCAGGCAGGAACTCCATCTGTTGAACGAAAAACTGAACGTGCTGAATCATAAATTATACAATGCCAATCTAACCAAAGAAGAATATGTAGGACTATTTATGAATCTATGTTCCACCTATATTGATAAGTTGAATAAGTACCGGGAGACTGTTAAACGGAAGATCATAGCCAAACAGATCGATGACCTCTATAAAATGACCAATTCCACCCGGGCCATCGAAGTGGAATTAGATCACTTCTTTCTCCATTTTGACAACGCCTTTCTCTCCCTTTATCCCACCTTTGTGGAGGATATCAATAAATTACTGACAGAAGAAGGAAAAATAAAGGTAAAGAAAGGGGAATTACTGAACACCGAACTACGGATTTTCGCTTTGATCCGGTTAGGGATCAAGGACAGTTCCAAAATAGCTGCTTTCCTGCGGTACTCTCCCCAAACGATCTATAATTACCGTACGAAAGTTAAAAATAAATCGGTGGTCAGCCGGGAATCTTTTGAAGATCAGGTCATGGAGATCGGCAATCTTTCATAAAAGAGATCGTTTGATTGTATGGAAGAACGTAAACTTTGTACATTTGTAAAAATAATAAACACAACAGATATGGCTAAGTATAAAAGGATCCTGTTAAAATTAAGTGGCGAATCCCTGATGGGCGGTAAAGCATACGGTATCGACGAAACCCGTTTGAATGAATATGCCCAACAGATCAAAGAGATTGCCGAAATGGGGGTGCAGATAGGGATCGTAATTGGGGGTGGAAATATTTTCCGTGGCCTGAGTGGTGCTTCCAAAGGATTTGACCGGGTAAAAGGCGATCAGATGGGGATGTTGGCAACCGTCATTAATAGTCTGGCGTTAAGTTCTGCCTTAGTCGCTGCCGGAGTAAAAGCGAAGGTATTGACCGCGATTCGTATGGAACCGATTGGTGAGTTCTATAATAAATGGAAAGCCATTGAACTGTTGGAACAGGGAAACGTGGTGATCATGTCCGGAGGTACCGGAAATCCATTTTTCACCACTGACACAGGCTCTTCGTTACGTGGCATTGAGATCGAAGCAGATGTTATGCTGAAAGGAACCCGCGTGGATGGTATCTATACCGCCGATCCGGAGAAAGATCCTACCGCCACTAAGTTTTCTGAGATCACCTACGACGAGATCTATACCCGTGGCCTGAAAGTAATGGACCTAACAGCCACCACGATGTGTAAAGAAAATAACCTACCCATCATCGTATTCGATATGGATACCAACGGCAACCTGAAAAAAGTAATGTCCGGCGAGAACATCGGGACATTGGTTCATAATTAAAGAACTACATTTATATAAAGAGAGAAGCTGATCCGTATAAATAACAGATCAGCTTTTTCATTTCTTTGCGAAGGGTGATTGGCGAAGGTTGATCTTTGTCTCTTAAGTCCCGCAGGGACGGCACATAGTAGCCTGGGATGCAAATCCCAGGTCATATATCAGGAGGCAATGGAGTGCTGTAAGCACGACACTGCATATACCAACCTATTGTTTTCATCAGATGGGGTGTACCTACAGCACACCCTGGGTGGGGATCTCTCTACCCGGGACTTGCGTCCCAGGCTAATATATGCCGTCCCTGCGGGACTTAAGAGATTAACGCTGACAAATCCGGAGCATGAGAGATGAGAGATCATCAGAGATTGAAAAAAGGCATCTCTCATACCTGCTTTGTGGAGGCTGGCATGTATCAATTTTATTATTATTTGAACTAATTTTTATAGATAGGGGGCGCTTGTTCTTCTACTTTTGCCATCAGCATAATACCTGAAACACACAACATGATAAAAATGGCAGTTAACCTATGCAAACTTTTCGTTTGTGGTTTGTTATTTATTTATAGCATGATCTCCTGCGGAACATCCCCAGGCAAATTATTAATGGATCACCAGGAGAATGGAGAAACAGTGATCCGGATATCCAATCCTACCCGTTTCTTATTACTACCTATCGAAGAGAACGCAGCAGAAGCACGCGTATACATAGATCATAAAGAGACCTATCCGGTTCCGATGAATATCCGGTTGGCAGTCAACCGGATTGATTATTATGTCCCCCTTCAACTTCCGGAAAATGCCGGCCCGTTGGTAATTACAATTAATAGCGTGAGTAGTCAGGCCGTTTGCTGGGAAAAAATGGCGTTAAGTGAAACGTTTGATGATAGTAACCGTGAAAAGTTCCGGCCGCTTTATCACTTTTCCCCTGCTTATGGCTGGATGAATGATCCGAACGGACTGGTTTACTTAGACGGGGAATACCATCTCTTCTACCAATACAACCCCTATGGATCCGTTTGGGGAAATATGCATTGGGGCCATGCCGTGAGTAAAGACCTGGTCCGTTGGGAACATCTTCCTGTCGCAATCGCTCCGGATGAACTGGGCACGGTCTTCTCCGGAAATTGTATCATTGACAAAGAGAACACAGCCGGGTTTGGTAAAGACGCTATGATCGCCTATTACACCTCTGCCGGAGAGAAACAAACACAAAGCATTGCCTATAGTACGGATCAGGGAAGAACCTTTACAAAATATGATAAGAACCCGGTTGTCACAGCAGATATTCCTGATTTCAGGGATCCGAACGTATTCTATTATGAACCTACCGGAAAATGGATCATGGTGATTGCAGCAGGGCAGGAAGTACAGTTTTTCTCCTCTTCCGATCTGCTTCACTGGGAATATGAAAGCTCTTTCGGGGAAGGATATGGAAATCATGGAGGTGTCTGGGAATGCCCGGATCTGCTTCAGCTACCCGTCAACGGGGATCCCAATCAGAAAAAATGGGTGTTACTGCTCAACATCAACCCCGGAGGGATCTTCAGAGGATCTGCCACCCAGTATTTCACAGGAGATTTTGACGGTCGTCAATTCACGTGTGAATCGGCTCCGGAAACAGAGAAATGGATGGACTGGGGAAAAGACCATTATGCCACGATCACCTGGAGCAATGCTCCCCAGGGAAGAGCGATCGCCATTGCCTGGATGAGTAACTGGCAATATGCCAACCAGGTCCCTACTCTGCAATTCCGCAGTGCCAACTCGGTGCCCCGTGAGATCAGTCTGTTCACGAAAGAAAATGAAACCTATCTGATCAACCAGCCGGTTCCGGAACTGAAATCTTTACGGAAGGAAAGCCACTCCCTACAGGCTTTTACAGTCAATAAATCCTATAATATAGATCAGATCACGGAAAATAATACCGGATCTTATGAACTGGAAGTCTCTTTTACAAACGGTTCCGCCGGTATTATGGGAATGACCCTTTTCAATTCAAAAGGAGAGTCAGTGGATCTTTATTACGATCTGTCTGAAAAGAAATTCTGTATGGACAGAACAAAAAGCGGCCTGACACAGTTTAGCCCTGATTTTCCAGCCGTCACCTATGCTCCGGTAGAGAAACAAAACACCTATACCCTCCGGATATTTGTGGATAACTGTTCGATTGAATGTTTTGACGGAGACGGTAAGTTTGTGATGACCAACTTAGTCTTCCCGGATGAACCTTATAACCGGATCAATTTCTATTCCAAAGGAGGTGCTTTTGAAATCGGATCATTGGATATATATACATTGGATACATACTAACAAATAAGGATCATATCACATGCAAAACACAAAAAATTTATATCTGAAATTAATCCCTGTCATGTTCTGTTTCTTTGCCATGGGATTTGTAGATCTCGTAGGGATTGCGACCAATTATGTCAAAGAAGATTTTAACCTGACCGACACGACTGCTAACCTATTTCCCTCCATGGTATTTTTCTGGTTCCTTATTTTCTCTGTCCCTACAGGGATGTTGATGAATAAGATCGGCAGGAGGAAAACCGTTCTTTTAAGTCTGGTGGTCACTGCCATAGCCCTGATAATACCGTCTATCTATTATTCTTTTGTGGGGATGTTGATCTCCTTCTCTTTTCTGGGGATTGGAAATGCACTGATGCAGGTCTCTTTAAATCCGCTCATTTCTAACATCGTAAGTGGGGATAAGCTGTCCAGTTCCCTCACGTTCGGGCAATTTGTAAAAGCGATCGCTTCTTTTGTGGCTCCGCTGATCGCTGCGTGGGCCTCCCTGCAGTTTGACAACTGGCGGCTGTTATTCCCGATCTTCTTTATCATCGCTGTTTTAGCCGTAATCGCCTTAGGGCTCACCCAGATCACAGAAGAGGATGAAAAAGGGGAAACCTCCACATTTGCCGAATGCTTTGCTTTACTGGGGGATAAGGTAGTCCTTCTTTCTTTTATCGGAATCATGTGCCATGTCGGGATTGATGTCGGAACCAACGTCACCGCACCGAAAATTCTGATGGACCGTTTAGATATGTCTTTAAATGATGCCGGTTTTGCCACCAGTGTTTATTTCCTGTTCCGTACGATCGGTTGTTTCACAGGTGCAGTCCTGTTATCCCGTATGTCCAATAAGCTCTTCTTCACGATCAGTGCTGTTTTGATGGTGTTGGGAATGAGTGGATTATTCTTTTTCAGGACACCAACTCCTCTATATGTTTGCGTAGCCCTGATTGGTTTAGGAAATTCCAATATTTTTCCGATCTTGTTCTCCCAGGCGCTCCTTCACCTTCCACACAAGAAGAATGAAGTCTCCGGCCTGATGATCATGGGCCTGTTCGGTGGCACGATCTTCCCTCTTCTGATGGGGATTGCTTCCGATGCACTGAACTCCCAGACCGGCGCTGTAATTGTCATGTCCGCAGGGGTGATCTATATTATGCTAATATCCGCGAAAATTAAAACAGAAAAATAAAATGATGAACCAGATTATAGTTGGAATGGGAGAAGCCCTGTGGGATGTTCTTCCGGAAGGGAAAAAAATAGGTGGTGCACCTGCGAATTTTGCTTATCACGCGGCACAGTTTGGTTTTGACAGCCGGGTAGTCAGTGCGGTCGGAGAGGATGACCTGGGTCGTGAAATACTGGAAAATTTCGATGGCAAGCAGGTAAACTATCTGATCGAAAAAGTTCCCTACCCTACAGGTACGGTGCAGGTGCAATTGGATGAAGCCGGTGTTCCCCGCTATGAGATCAAAGAAAACGTAGCCTGGGATAATATTCCGTTCACTCCTGCGTTAAAAGAATTAGCTCAACAGACAAGAGCGGTATGTTTTGGCTCACTGGCACAACGGAATAGCGTTTCCTATGATACGATTCATCAATTCCTGGATACGATGCCTGACGGGGATGGCCAGTACAAGATCTTTGATGTCAATCTGCGCCAGCATTTCTATTCCCCGGAAGTACTCTGCCGGTCTTTTGAAAAATGTAACGTTATTAAGATCAATGACGAAGAATTAGAGACGGTCAGTGGGATGTTTGGGTACCCTGAAATAAATTTAGAAGAGAAATGTTGGATTTTATTAGGAAAATATAATCTTAAAATGCTAATTTTGACGTGTGGAGTAAACGGCAGTTATGTTTTTACTCCCGGAAGTATCTCTTTTGTAGAGACTCCCATCGTCAAAGTGGCTGACACGGTAGGCGCCGGAGACTCCTTTACCGGGTCTTTCTGCGCGGCGATATTAAAAGGTAAACCGATTCCGGAAGCACATCAGTTAGCAGTCCATGTTTCAGCGTATGTGTGCACACAGCATGGAGCCATGCCCGAAATTCCGGATGCGTTTACAACGAAGATATGACACACAAATTCTCATAATAGGATAGAATAGTTATTGATTGACTATTAAGGCCGTCTTTGTGAAAAGATGGCCTTAGAAATTTTATAGGGGTACCCTTTTTTGTATCTCTCTTTTTCTATCTTTGTTTCACAAACCCTTTGATCACCATGAAATACATATCATTCCTTGTATGCCTCTGCTTTTTCTTTTCGGGTTGCCACCGGAAAGCACCCCGGTATGTCATTGGAGTCTCCCAATGCAGTAACGATGAGTGGAGGGATAAAATGAATAATGAAATACTCCGCGAGGCACTTTTTTACGAAGGGACGGAAGTAGAGATCCGCACGGTCCATGATGACAACCGCCAGCAGATCGAAGACATCCGCTATTTTATTGAAAAAGGGGTGGATCTGCTCATCGTGGCTCCCAATCAGGCGGCCCCTATCACTCCCATCGTGGAAGAGGCGTTTGACCAACAGATCCCGGTCATTGTGGTAGACAGGAAGATCCTTTCTGAAAAGTATACCGCTTCGGTCAGTGCAGATAATTATGAGATCGGCCGGGCGGTCGGGAACTATATAGTCTCTCACCTGAAAGGAAAAGGGAATGTCGTGGAATTAACCGGCCTGACAGGTTCTACTCCTGCCATAGACCGTCATCAGGGATTTATGAGTGTGATCAGTGAATATCCCGGTATCCGGCTGTTAGCGATGGAAGATGGAGAATGGCTGAAACAGGTCGCTGAAGAACAAACCTCCCGCCTCTTAGACCGTTTTCCCGCTATCGACCTCGTATTTGCCCAGAATGACCGGATGGCAGCCGGGGCTTATTTAGCTGCGAAAGAGAGAGGGAGGGAAAAAGAGATCACTTTCATTGGTATTGATGCCCTGGCGGAAGAGGGCTATGGAGTAGACCAGATCCTTCAGGGCACGTTGGACGCGACGTTTATCTATCCCACCGGTGGGGACCGTGTGATGCAGATCGCCATGAATATTTTACAGGGAAAAGCCTACGAAAAGGAAAATATGCTTTATACGGCTGTGGTAGACCAGACCAATGCCCGTGTGATGAAATTACAGACCAATCACATCCGGGAACTGGATGGCAAAATTGAACTGTTGAATACTCAGATAAACCGTTACCTGGACCGGTTTGCCAACCAGCAGTTTTTTCTCTATGCGATCAGTCTGATCTTAGTCCTCCTGGTCACTTTATTTCTTTTGGTGTGGAAAGCCTATCAGGTAAAAATCCGGATGAATCAAGAGTTATCCAACCGGAATGAAGAGATCACCACTCAGAAAGAGCAATTGGAAGAACAGCGGGATCAACTGATCCTCTTATCCAAAGAACTGGAAGAAGCCACCCATGCCAAATTAGTTTTCTTTACCAATATCTCCCACGATTTCCGTACCCCGCTGACCCTCATCTCGGACCCGGTGGACCAGCTATTAGAGGACAAAAACCTTTCTTCCCAACAGGAAAAACTGCTGAAACTGATCCGTAAGAATGTGAATGTACTGCTCCGCTTAGTAAACCAGATCCTGGATTTCCGAAAATATGAGAACGGGAAGCTTACCCTTCAGGTAAGCCGTGTGAATATGCAGGAACTGTTGACCGAATGGACCAACGCCTTTTCTTCGGCCGCTTATAAAAAACATATCAAATTTACGTTTGAGGTGGTTCCGGGATATGATTATACGGTGGATATTGATATTCATAAAATAGAACGGGTGTGTTTTAACCTGTTGTCAAATGCGTTTAAGTTTACACCGGGGAACGGGAAGATCCATGTACAACTTTCCGGGTACGAAGAAGGAGATGAAAACTATATTCGTGTAACAGTCACTGATACAGGAATGGGCATTTCTCCGGAAGAGATAAATAAAATATTTGAACGTTTTTACATGACGGAGCACCAGATGGCCGGTTCCGGCATTGGTTTAGCATTGACAAAAGCATTTGTCGATCTCCACCGGGGAACTATTTCCGTGGAGAGTGAGGAGGGAAAAGGTTCCACCTTCACGATCCTTCTCCCCGTTCGTCAGCCGGACTATGAAGCAGCAGAGCTGTATCCGTCTGAACTCAACGGCATCCGGCAATCCCTTCAGACAGAGGTGGAACAGGAAACGGCCACCTTCTCTCCGGAGGATGACCTGACTGACCTGCTGACGGAAGAAAATCTGTCCCAACATTCCGTACTGGTTATTGATGACAATCCGGATATCCGGAATTACATGAAAGAGATCCTACAAAAAGAATTCCATGTCATAGAGGCAGTAAATGGACGTGAAGGGATTAAGAAGGCTATGAAATACATTCCGGATCTGATCGTTTGTGATATTATGATGCCGGTGATGGATGGGATAGCCTGTTGCAAACAACTGAAATCCGAACTTCCTACCAGCCATATCCCGGTGATCCTGCTAACCGCCTGTTCTTTAGATGAACAACGGATACAGGGGTTTGAAACCGGAGCAGACTCCTATATCTCCAAACCCTTTAATTCCAACGTATTGGAAGCCCGTATCCGGAATCTGATCCGGAACCGGAAAAGCCTGAAACAAGTCTTTGGGGATACGCATTCCATCCAGGCAGCGTCTGTTAGTACGATCGATAAAACATTTGTGGAGAAATTCAAACTCCTTGTGGAAGAGCATCTGGAAAATTCTGAACTGAGTGTAGAAGAGTTAGGTGAGAAAATGGGAATGAGCCGGGTACAGTTATATCGTAAAATCAAATCCCTGACCAATTATTCCCCGAATGAATTGATCCGGATCGCACGTTTACGAAAAGCCTCTTCCTTACTTGCTTCTACGGAAAAGACCATTGCGGAGATCACCTATGAAGTAGGTTTCACCTCTCCTTCTTACTTTACGAAATGTTATAAAGAGCATTTTGGGAAAGCCCTACTGAGTTTCTTAAAAGGAAGGGATAAAAGAAGTCTCAGGCAGCAGTCCTGTCCGGAAGATTTTTTCGAAGGGTGATCTTTGTCTCTTAAGTCCCGCAGGGACGGCACATAGTAGCCTGGGATGCAAATCCCAGGTCAGGTATCAGTAATCAATGGAGTGCTGAAAGTACGACACTACATATACAAACCGATTGTTTTCATAAGATGGGGTGTACCTACAGCACACCCTCGGGTGGGGATCTCTCTACCTGGGACTTGCATCCCAGGCTATTATATGCCGTCCTTTCAGGACTTAAGAGATAAAGATCACCCTTGGCCAATCACTCTTCGAAAAATCTTCCGAACAGGACTGGTCAGGCACTTTCCTTTTCCTCATTTTTCGTTTGTTTAGCGAGGAATTCTTTTACCTCTTCTTCTGTTCTGATATATAACTGGTAGCCTGTACCAGGAATATTCTTAATTTCCAGTTCGGGAAAGATACGAATATTTTTCCGTGCCCTGCTGATCATCTGAGTCATATTATCCTGTGAGAAAACCATTCCCTCCCACAAAACCACACGCATTTCTTCATAATAGGCATACCGCTCCGGATCTTTTAATACCAAATCAAAGAATTGAACCTGTTGTTTAGTTAACGAAGCCTTTTTATTTGGTCCGACCAGACATTTACGTTCCTTATCAAAAGAAATATCATCAGTAATCGGGATCAACCCCTCCCGTTTTTTCTTCTCCACCACCGGATTCTTGCGGAATAAAAGGAAAGCGAAGATTCCCATGCAGATTAGCCAGATCAGTCCTAAAACGGTGAATGAAACACTCATCTGTTTAAAAATAAACCAACGTGGTATTTTCATATACCCTTTGAACGTGATCTCTTTTCGTATTCCTGCAGTAAAGGGAGAAACTGTATCTGCCTTGATATAAAAAACACTATCTGTATTACTAAAGATCTCTCTGTTTCCTAAATTATCTACATATTTTGTAGCAGTAAGAAAGGGATAATTTAAATCATCCAACATAGATTTGAATATACTGTCTAAAGCAACAATATTAGGAAATAAAGATTCAAGATATAAGGCAGTTTCTAATCCTTTATTTATTCTTTCCGTATAAGTTTCTTTTAACTCCTCCTCTGTTTTTTTAATTTCCTCCCGGAAATCTTCAGTTTCTATTGTATAGGATGTAGGGATATCAGTTTCATCCTCGGATGAAAGGTAATAAACAAAATTATTATCTATAATTCTTTTTCTTTGCTCCAATTGTATAGCTTCCCGAAATACGTCAGAACTTTCTTTTTGCAGAAGCTGGAATATATTTGTATACGAATAATGAAAATATAAACTTAAAATGCAGGTTATAATAACCGACAGAAGAATTATTATATTCTTATTTGTTTTACGCATATAAATGGAGTCTATATAACAAACAAAAGTATTAATAAAATAAGTGTATACAAAATCAAAATATGGATTTCATTTATATATGAGTCTATTCCCTGACAAGTATTTTTTTATTATTTTTGTCAAATACTTAACTGGACACACATGAAAACACTTTTTAAATTACTTTTTATAGCTACTGTGGCTTCTTTAGCTATTTTTACTTATCATAAGATTGACACTCCAATTACTACTATTGAAAATGCAGAAGCTTTAGCTCAAGAGGCAAGAGATTTATTTTGCACAGGAACTGGTAATGTGGATTGTAACGGCAAATGGGTGAATTCCAAAATACATCTTAGATAATCTTATTACTTTCCAATGAAAAGTATTATCTATTTTATATTAATAGGTAGTTTATTTTCTTGTGCTCATACGCCACCTAATTTTTATAGTTATAGGAACTTCCCCGAGGAAAAACTCTACAAGGACAAATAATCCCATTAGATACTATATTTTTACGCTATCCTTATAGGATAAAAGTAAAAGATAGGATTGCTATCATTATGGATTACCATAATTATGACCATTTTTATCATGCAATCTCTTATCCGGATGGAAAACATATCGCCTCTTTTGGTGCTATTGGGGAGGAATGGGGAGAAATGTTAGGTTGTGAGAGTATGACCTTTGTTTCTATGGACTCTATCTGGGTATTAGATCCCAATAGAAGCCAGATTAGCCGGTGGAGTCTTTCCGGAGAAAAGAATCATTCTATTTTAGAAGAAAGGATTGATTTAGATTCTTCTATAGGATACCCTACAAATTTTCAATTGGCAGATTCCACATTCATTATTCCGGATTATCAAGGAGAAAACCGATTTATTTTAGTTTCAAAAGATGGAATTCCTATCCACTACGAAGGCTCCATTCCCACAAAGAAAAACAAAAAAGTCCGTTCAAAATTGGCTTTGACACAGGCCTGGCGTAGTTATATCAGTTACCATCCGGAAAAAGACATTTTAGCTATGGCAACTCAATTAGGCGAAGTGTTGGAAATTTACCATTTAAAAGACAGTACCCACCAAGTCATATATGGTCCTTATAAAGAACCTGAATTTAAAACCTATGAAAATGAATACATACCCAATGGAATTATGGGATTCCTGGACGTACAGGTAACAGACAAACATATCTATACCGTCTTTTCCGGACAGACATTTAAAGAAATGAATCAAGCCTTTTTACAAGGAACAGAAATGCCTCCTGCCGGAGGTAAGTTTATTTATGTCTTTGATCTGAAAGGAAATCCGGTCCGGAAATATATCCTGGATCATTATGTTTCCGGGATTGATGTCCATGAAGATAAACGGATTATCTTTGCTACGGATGTGAATAGTAATGAGCCTATTCTGCAATTTAAATTCTAATAAATAAGTTTTCCTATGAGACTAATCGTATGTTTAGCCCTTTTGATCTTACTGATCGCCGGATGTAAGGATAAAAGAAAACAGGAGTTGATCCAGGTGGTAAGTGAATGGCAGGGAAAGGAGATCCTGTTCCCGGAACAATTGACTTTTACCCAATATGTACGGGATACGGTGGAATACGAGATACCGGACAGTGAGCATAAGATCCTGATCTTCGTGGACTCTTTAGGATGTACCAGTTGTAAACTTCAATTAGATAAATGGAAAACATTTATTTCCGAAGTGGATGCCCTGACCGGCGGAGAAGTTCCCTTCTTATTCTTTTTCCAATCCAAGGATTATGATGACTTATATTATCTGTTCAAACGGGAACGATTCGACCATCCGGTATGCATTGATTCCCGGAATGAAATGGATGCCCTCAATGATTTCAGCTACAATCCGACTTTCCAGACTTTCCTGTTAGACCGGGAAAATAAGGTGCGACTATTAGGAAATCCGGCCTATAGCGTTCAGATGAAAGAATTATACCTGAAATATCTTTCGGGGGAACAGGAGACCACCACCGATAAACAAGCCATAAAAACCACAGTAAAAACAGGACCTGCTGAAATAGATTTGGGAGAATTTCCGGTACAGTCTACCCGGACAGCTACCTTTGAGTTGAGGAACACGGGAAAAAATCCGTTAGTCATTTTGGATGTAAGTACCACCTGCGGATGCGCGAAAGCCCGTTTTGAAAAGCAGCCCATAGCAACCGGCACGATCACCCATCTGGAAGTAGAAATGACACCCAAAGAGACCGGTTTCTTTGATGAAATGCTTACCGTTAAATGCAACACAGACCAAATCATCCAATTAAAGATCAAAGGGACAGCCCGGTAACCCAACAACAGGGAGAGATTTAAGAATAAGTGTATGGAAATGTCAGAATTTTATCAGCGATACATACCTTGCATAATTAACTACAACTTTTATTTTTGTCCCGCTTTACGATACCAGGATAAAACACAGAGAAACGGATGAAATACAACCTGAAAACAGTTATCCAAAAGATTATTGACGGATTATTCGGGATTTGCGTTTGTGTGGTTTTTATCTTTTGTCTCCAACTGTTTTTCTTCTCCTCTTTCAGAATCCCGACCAATTCGATGGAACCTGAAATCATTTATGGAGATCATGTGTTGGTTTGTAAACTGGTACCCGGCGCACGCTTATTTGATATTTTTGCGGCTTCCCGGGGTGAACAGGTAAAGATCCGCCGGCTTCCCGGAATCCGGAAGACAAAGAGGAATGATGTGATGGTATTTAACATACCCTATCCGTTCGGATCTGACAAAATGAAAATGGATATTACTCAATATTATATTAAAAGATGCATCGCTTTACCGGGAGATACCCTTCGAATCAAAGAGGGTATGTATCACATTACAGGGATTGAAAAGATCCCCGGCAACCTAAAAGCGCAACAAAGCCAATTTATGGATTCTATTAGCACAACTGACAGGAGGATCTTTCCACAGGACACTTTATTGAACTGGAACACACAGGACTTTGGTCCCCTTTACATTCCCCGGGCCGGGGACCGGATTGGGATGAACCCCATCCACTATGCGTTGTATAGAAAAATAATAGAGTGGGAGCAACAGGCCGTTTTGGAAAAACGAGGAGACCAATACTACCTCCAGGACCAACCCATTTCCTCTTACTGTTTCACAAACAATTATTATTTCATGGGCGGAGACCGGGTTCAGGACTCCCGGGATTCCCGCTACTGGGGATTATTACCTGAAGAATATATAGTCGGGAAAGCCTTCCTGATCTGGAGATCCAAAGATCCTTATTTTGACGAGATCCGGTGGAATCGCTTTTTAAAACGGATCCATTAGGTGTGGCAGGCCAGCCCTTGTTTAAGTATTCTTTTTTGTAATCATCTATTCTACTTTTATGAATCATACATTTTATTATTATCTGAAACTATTCCTGATCTCCCTGAGCGGTTCATTCGTGCTAAGCACTTTCTCTGCGTTTGATCCCTTTACCGATACGAACATAATAGAAGGACAAACAAGCTGGTTTATCACCACAACGGCCCTGTTTGCCGTATCCCTTCTCCTATCCTACCTGCCATCTTCCGGAAAAGAGTTCCGGATCACTCTCCCGAATATCCTACTCCTTCTTTTATTACCGGCCCTGGCATGGATGGGAGATCTGACACAGGAGAAAAGTATCTGCTTAGGTATGTTGCTCTGTCTGTGGATCATGCTACGGAGTACCCTGAAAGAATTTCCTGATTTACGGATGCTATTTCTGACAGTGATCCTCTGTACCGGTGTTACACAAATGATATGGGGCGGTATCCATCAATATGGCCTTATATCACCTGAACATAGGATGGTAAAATTGGCCACTCTCTATGTGGATCCGGTACAATTGGCAAGTTATTCCATCGCGGTCACACCCATCCTTTTCGGTATGATCCTGAAATTGCATTCCTGTAACAAAAAAGCCTGGTGGCATATCCGGACCGCAATTTATTATTTTTCATGGATCTGTTTGGTTATCACTATCCTTAGTCTGCCCGCCTTTATGAATCTATCCGGGTGGCTGACTATCTTTATCGCCTGTGGGCTGGTATACTATTTATATAAAGTAGGCTGGAGAAAAACAACAGTACGCTGGTCACAACTTTCCGTTCGCTCCCGTTGGCTGGCCTCCGGCATACTTCTCATTTTATGCACGGGAATCATCCTCCTATTCTGCTTAGATAGTACTTCGGGTGAACCTCTTCACCCACTCCTTCAGACACCCTATTACCGGATGTTCTTTGGGTTATTCCTGTGCTGGAATATTTCTTCCATGTATATGGGTATAAAAAACAAAAGATATAGTACAGTCGGAGGAATCGCCGCTTTTACTATATTCACCTGCTGGTCCGTTCCTTTTTCCTTTCCCTCTTTCTGGGTACTCCTTCTTTTTTTATCAGCGATCTGTGTGGCAGATCCGGTTAGAAAGGTTCCCGCTAAGATCATTTCAGATAAAAAAGTACCTTATCTGAGTCTGATTGCCGCGCTGACCACTATTTTCCTATATTTCATTTATTAATAGGGATCTGGCTGATGATCAGGCAACAAGCGAGCATCTGCCTTTCATTCTTTACCGGGTGAAGTGGGATATTTAATTTATTTAACCAATTTACCAAACAAGACATTACGATTATCTCGTAAATATTTTTACATTTGTTCGAAGTGTATGTGCTTTCCATTGTACCACCGAAAATCTATTATATGAAATATCACAGACTGGCTATCGTACTTCTTTGCATCGGGCTTACTAATTGCAATCAGGAAAAAGAAGCAAAAAGGGCACTATTGAAACTGTTTTACCGGAAATGATAACTGAAGTTACCATTTCTCCCCTTTCTTCCACCCACTTCAACCACGAACTGATAAGTAACGGCAAATTATCTGCCGCGCGGTCGGTTGATCTTCAGTTTGAGACCATCGAACCCGTCGTTTCTGTCCTGGTTAAAAACGGAGAGAGAGTAAAAAAGGACAAAAACTGGCAGAGTTGGCCACCTTCCGCCTGACTAATACCAAAGAACAGGCGAAAGCTTCGCTGAAACAAGCCCGGTTAGAACTACAGGATGTATTGATCGGACAGGGATATCCTTTAGACAACCCATCCGGTGTTCCCGAAGAGATCCTGACACTGGCAAGGACTAAAAGCGGATACGACCAGGCTCTCGCCAAGTATGAGCTGGCTGTTTACGAAGAAGAGAATGCCACGCTGACGGCTCCGTTTGACGGCGTAGTCGCTAACCTGTTTACGAAACAACATAATAAAGCCTCCGCTTCTGAAATATTTTGTACGATCATTGATCCAAACAGTATGGAAGCGAACTTTACGGTATTGGAGAGTGAACTTCCTCTGATTAAGCAAGGGGACAAGGTAGAGATCATCCCTTTTTCCATGCCGGAAAATAAAACAGACGGATATATTACCGAGATCAATCCGGTCATACAGGAAAACGGGATTGTCCAGGTAAAAGCTTCTGTCCGGAATAACGGAAAACTATTTGAAGGGATGAATATCCGGGTCAGCGTGCAGCGTATGCTACCCAATCAATTAGTCGTACCGAAGGAAGCGGTCGTACTACGCTCCGGTAAGCAGGTGGTTTTCACGTTAGTCAATCAGAAGGCTTACTGGAATTATGTGCAAAGCCATCTTGAAAATTCAAGCAGCTACACCATCACGGAAGGGTTGAAAGAGGGAGATATTATTATCACGAGTGGTAATATCAACTTAGCACATGAAACTCCTGTACAGATAATTGAAAACTGACCCTCAAACCAAATGTATGGTAAAGTTTCTTCTCCAACGGCCTATCGCAGTTTTAATGGCTTTTACAGCCTGTTTCATCTTAGGTTTGGTGACCTATTTCACCATACCGGTCTCTCTATTACCTGATATCGCCATACCGGAGATCACCGTGCAGGTCACCGGACAGAACACTTCAGCCAGAGAATTGGAAAACACGGTCGTAAAGCCGATCCGCCAGCAATTAATGCAGGTCAGCCGGTTGCGTGACATTCAAAGTGAGACCCGGGATGGATCCGGAATCATCCGGTTGAGTTTTGATTTCGGGACCAACACGAATCTTGCTTTTATAGAAGTAAACGAAAAAATTGACGCGGCCATGAGTTTTCTGCCACGGGAAACAGAGCGGCCCCGGGTCGTAAAAGCAAGTGCTACCGATATCCCGGTCTTTTATTTAAACCTGACGTTGAAAGATCAGGAAAAACCGCAACAATTCCTGCAAGGAACCGATACGGAAGCCTTCCTGACCCTTTCCCAATTCGCGGAAACCGTCATCAAAAGACGGATTGAACAACTTCCGGAAGTAGCCATGGTCGATATAACCGGTTTGTTAAACAGCCAGATAGAGATCATCCCGGATGAAAAGCTATTGCAGATAGCCGGTATCCGTATGGAGGAATTAGAAAATATGCTGATCGCTAACAATATCGATTTTGGAAGCATGATCGTCCGGGAAGGATATTATCAGTATAATATTAAATTTTCTACCCTGCTCCGCACCGTGGAAGATGTGGAACAGATCTATATACGTAAAAACGACCGGATCTATCAACTCCGGGAATTGGCAAAGATCACTGTAGCACCAGTCAAAGAAACCGGATTTTCTTTATCTCAGGGAAAGCAGGCGGTCACGTTAGCGATCATCAAACAGGCGGATGAGAATATGGACAAAATGAAAGTAGCTTTGAAAGAGGTTACGGATCATTTCAGCACGGTTTATCCGGATATTGAATTCCACATCACCCGCAATCAGACGGAGTTGTTAGACTATACGATCTCTAATCTTAAACAGAATCTTTCTTTAGGACTGCTTTTCATATTTATCATTGCTATCCTGTTTTTAGGGGATGTGAAAAGCCCGCTTGTGATCGGGATCAGTATGTTTGTCAGCATTCTGATCAGTTTCCTTTTCTTTTACCTCTTTCAGATGTCGCTTAACATCATTACTCTTTCCGGTCTTATTCTGGCTTCCGGTATGATGATCGACAGTTCGATCATTGTGACAGAGAATATTGCTCAATACAGGCATTCCGGCCACAGTCTGGAAGAAGCCTGTGCAAAAGGGACCACAGAAATCATCACCCCTATGTTAAGTTCCACTTTCACTACGATCGCGGTTTTTGTTCCATTGGTTTTCATGAGTGGTATTGCAGGTGCTATTTTTTATGACCAGGCCTTTGCGGTAACCGTAGGCCTGATCGTTGCCTATTTCACAGGTATCATGTTATTACCTGTTTTATATAAATTAGTCTATAGTATTCCGGATATCGGCTCGATACTCCATATTCGTTTCAATAATCCTATTAAGGAACATACCCTGGATCGTATGTATGACCAGGGGATCGATTTTATTTTTCGCCATAAATGGATAGGACTCAGCACAATCTTCATTTTCATTCCGGTGTGTGTCGTTTTATTTTATTTCATTCCTGTCAGCCGGATGCCGGAAATTGATCAGAACGAACGGGTTGTTTTAATTGAATGGAACGAAAATATACACATTCAGGAAAACAGAGCACGAATTAACCATCTTATGGAACATATTCCATCTGCCGTGACGGATTACACAGCTTCTATCGGACAACAACAGTTTTTACTCAATCGGGACCGGGAACTTTCCTCTTCCGAAGCGGAACTTTATTTTAAAACAGAGAGAACCGATCAGATCCCTCTGTTGGAAACCGCCATCCGGAACTGGCTGCATTTGAATTATCCGATGGCTGTTTTTTCCTTTTCCCCACCGGAAAATATTTTCGAGAAGTTATTCACCACGGGAGAGGCTGATTTAGTTGCAGAAATATACTCCCGGAACACAACCGACGCGCCGGAAGCAGAAGAGGTGTATGAATTAGAAAATATACTACAGGCAAAGACAGGGATTGAGCCTGTAGGAGCCGCTTTTGACAATCAACTAAACATCATGATTGACAGACAGAAGTTATTGTTATATAATGTAAGCTATGAAGAGGTATACCGTACCCTGAAGACAGCTTTTAAAGAAAATGAAGTCACCACGCTCCGTTCGTATCAGCAATATGTACCCATTACCATAGGAAATGAGCCGGGCTCTGTGCAGCAGGTGATCCATCAGACTCTTATTCAGACTATTCCGGATGAAGAGGGAAAAAGCTATCCTGTTCCCCTCCGTTCATTAGTGACTGTTTTACCGGGAGAAGATCTGAAAACCATCACTGCCGGAAAGAATGGAGAATATATTCCTTTTAGCTTCTTTGGTGTAAAAAATCCGGAAAAGACCCTTTCACAGATAAAGGCTGCTGTCAATGAGGAGCGAATCGTGAATCAGTCTAATAAATGGGATGTCGCTTTTTCAGGCAGTTACTTTGCCAATAAAAAATGTTGAATGAGTTAGTGGTCATTCTATTTATTTCGATCCTGTTGATGTACTTTATTCTGGCTGCGCAGTTTGAAAGTTTCCTTCAACCGCTCATTGTGCTGTGTGAATTACCGATAGACATTGCTATCGCTCTGTTAGCTTTATGGGTTTTTGGCCATACCCTGAACCTGATGAGTGCTATTGGTATTGTTGTCACCTGTGGTATCATTATCAACGATTCCATCCTGAAATTAGATGCGATCAATGAACTCAGAAAGCAGGGGGTTCCTTTGACGGAAGCGATCCATGAAGCCGGCCGTCGCCGGTTGAGACCCATCATTATGACCTCCTTAACCACCATTTTTGCGATGGTACCTCTTTTATTTACCCACGATATGGGTAGTGAACTGCAAAAACCGCTGTCTATTGCCATGATCTCTACGATGATAATAGGCACACTGGTTAGTCTGTTTATTATCCCCTTAGTGTACTGGTGGATCTATAGAGGGAAAGAAAAACATGTTGAATCCGGATTAAATGATAGTAAATTATGAAACTCTTATTAGCCATCTTATCCATTTTCCTACTGGCAGAAACGAGTGCTGCCCAGTCTGTCACACTGACCCTGGACAAAACGATCACTTTAGCCACAGATAGTTCTCTGGAGGCTTTCCGGAATAAAAATATGTATTTAGCCAGCTACTGGGAATACCGGACTTATCAGGCGAACCGTTTACCCGGGTTGACCCTGAATTTGACCCCTGCGGAATACTACCGGGATATTACAAAACGATATAATTCGGAACTGGATATTGACGAATATAGAAAACAGCAATATTTCTTTGCGGAGGGAGGACTAACGGTTAACCAGAATCTGGATTGGTTAGGAGGTTCTTTTTATGTCAATTCCAACCTCGCTTATCATAATTACGGGGAGAATAAATATAAGCAGTTCACTTCCATACCCATACGCATCGGATATAACCAAAGCCTGATCGGATACAATCCTTTCAAATGGGAGAAAAAGATCGAACCGCTCCGGTATGAAAAAGCGAAGAAAGAGTTACTCTATAATATGGAATATGTAAGTGAACAGGCCACTACTTACTTTTTTGCATTAGCGATGGCTCAGGCAGAATACGAATTAGCAAAGGAAAATGTGGCGTCTACCGATACGCTTTATCAGAACGGTTTACAACGCCATAAGATCGCTTCCATCACCCAGGCAGACCTACTGACCCTCCGGTTAGATGCGGTGAATGCCAAAAATACGTTACAAAATACGGAGATCGCTTTGAAACGGGCGATGTTTGCATTAGCTTCTTATCTCAATTTTGAGAAAAATACAGACATCACCGTCCATCTTCCGACACGCCCTTATAACATGGAAATTTCGGTTGATCAGGCCATTCAACTGGCCAGGGAAAATAATCCTGCCTTTCTGGAACTCCGTCAACAGATCCTTGAAGCTCAGCAAATAGTAGATAAAACGAAAAAGGAAGCGCTCTTTAACGCCTCTTTCGGGGCCAGTGTGGGTTTCAACCAGGTAGCCAATAATTTCAGAAATGCCTACCGGGATCTTCTGCAACAGGATATTGTTTCCGTATCTCTCTCGATCCCACTGATCGACTGGGGAGTCAGAAAAGGAAAATATAATGTGGCCAGAAATAACCTGAATGTGACCCGGATCTCTGCCCAGCAGGAGGAATTAACCGTGGAAGAAGAGGTAATCATGACCGTCAGCGATTTCAATATCCAACAAAATTTAATCCTGAGTGCAGAAGAGGCATTGGATCTGGCCCAGATGGCCTATGCGGAAACCAAACAACGTTTCCTGATCGGCAGTTCAGACCTCAACAGTCTGACCCTTTCCCTGCAAAGGCAACAGGAAGCACAACGGAATTATATCTCTGCTTTACAAAATTACTGGCTGAGTTATTATAAGATAAGGAAGCTAACCTTGCATGATTTTGAAACAGGCATCTCTTTATCTCATACCTTTGATTATAAACATGGGATTCAATGAAGAATTCCCCTCACATATCATCTTTTACGATTATCGTTACCTTTTTATGCGTGGCGTTAGCAGGGATTGCTTTTATTCCTTTGTTGCCTGTTAAACTTTCTCCTTCACGCATGCAACCCCGGTTAACGGTTCAATATTCCATGCCGGGAAACTCAGCCCGTATCATTGAGATGGAAGTAACTTCCCGGCTGGAGGCAATGTTGGCACGCATCAAAGGAATCAAAGAGATCCGCTCCCTGTCCGGGAACGGATGGGGATACATTACCATTGAATTAGATAAACACACAGATATAGATGCGGCCCGTTTTGAAGCGTCCACTATTATCCGGCAAACCTGGCCCAGTCTTCCGGAAGGATTAACCTATCCTTATCTGGATATGAGAAGTCCGGATGATAAGGATAACAAACCGTTCCTGACCTATACGCTGAATGCGGCTGCCAATCCGATCGTTATCCAACGGTTTGCCGAGAACCAGATCAAACCCCGTTTATCCTCCATACCCGGCGTGTATAGTATAGAAGTCTCCGGAGCCACCCCTATGGAGTGGCAACTGGAATATGATAACCGTCAACTGACCCGTTTAGCTATTTCCGTGGAAGACATACAAACGGCCATCTCCGCTTATTATAACAAAGAGTTTTTGGGCACGGCCCTGCTGAATACACAGGAGGAATGGATACGCTTAGTGCTGATTCCCGAAACAGAAAAGAATACATTTGATCCTTCCCGGATCACCGTAACAGATAAAAACGGAAAACTGATCCGGTTGGACCAGTTATTAAAAGTTACTCGCCAGGAAGAATTACCACAGAGTTATTACCGTATTAATGGATTGAATTCCATTTATCTATATATCCGGGCGGATGAAACGGCCAATCAGCTTCAATTAGCAAAAATAATAAAAGAGGAAATGGCCTGGATCCATACCATCCTCCCGGCCGGCTATGAGATCCATACCAGCTATGACGCAACGGAATATATTCAGGCAGAATTAAACAAAATATATAAAAGGACCACCCTGACGATCCTTATTCTTTTGCTTTTTGTTTTACTTGTCACCCGGAGCCTGCGTTATTTGTTCCTTATCACAGTGAGTTTAAGTATAAATATATGTATAGCCATCATTCTGTATTATCTCCTCCGGCTGGAAATTCAGCTCTACTCACTGGCAGGTATCACGATCTCGTTAAGCCTGATCATTGATAACACCATTGTCATGACCGACCATATCCGGAACCGTCATAATAAAAAAGCTTTTCTGGCGATCCTGACCGCGACTCTCACCACCATCGGTGCCCTGATGATCATTTTCTTTCTGGATGAAAAGATCCGGTTGAATCTTCAGGATTTTGCAGCGATCATCATTATCAACTTAACCCTCTCCCTGCTGATCGCTCTCTTCTTCGTGCCCGCGATGATCGAAAAACTACATTTAAATGACGAGACCCCCCTATCCGGAAAGCTCTTACGAAAATCGCAGCGGCTAAGTATTTATTTCAACAGATATTATACCTACCAGATCTCTTTTTTATCCCGTTGGAAGAAAACGGCTTGCTTTCTTTTACTTCTTCTGTTTGGAATACCGGTATTTTTACTTCCCGAAAAGATCGAAACAGATGATAAAGAATGGACTCCTACCCAGCTCAAATGGGTGGAAAAATATAATACCATCGTTTCCGGGGACACCTATAAAGAAAAGATCAGACCCATCCTGAACAAAGGATTAGGAGGCACCCTCCGGTTATTCGTTGAAAAAGTATATGAAGGTAGTTACTTCACCCGGAATGAGGAGACTGTTCTACATGTGAATGCCAGTATGCCGAACGGAACGACCATCGATCAGATGAATTACCTGATTAGCCGCATGGAGGCCTATCTGAGTACTTATAAAGAGATCCGGCAATTTCAAACCTATATTTACAATGCTCAACAGGCAGAGATCAATATTTATTTCACCAAAGACAGTGAGTTCAGTGGCTTTCCTTATACTCTTAAAAGCCGGATTATCAGCAAGGCGTTGGAGTTAGGAGGCGGAAGCTGGAATGTCTGGGGATTACAGGATATGGGTTTCAGTAATAACGTGATGGAAAGTGCCGGAAATTTCCGGATCACGATGTTTGGTTATAATTATGATGAACTCTATAGCTGGGCAGAAAACTTAAAAGAGAGACTGTTAACCTACCGGCGCATCAAAGAGGTCCTCATCAACTCTGAGTTTTCCTGGTGAAAAGATGATTACCAGGAGTTTTATTTCGATCTGAATCCGCTCCGGCTGGCTGAGGAGAACATAGTACCTGCCGACCTTTATCAATCTATTTCACCTGTTTTTACCCGGAATTTATATGCGGGGACAGTAGTCATAGATAATGAATTGGAGAAACTGAAACTTTTGTCTGTCCAATCCCGGGAGTATGACCTTTGGAATTTGCAGCATCTTCCCCACTTTGTCAACGGAAAACCTTATAAAATATCGGAATTGGCCACCATTGAAAAAGGACAGGCCCCTCAAAAAGTAGGCAAAGTGAATCAGCAATACAGGTTATGCCTTCAATATGAATACATAGGAGCTGCTAACCAGGGTACCCGCATACAGGAACGGACGCTGAAAGAGTTTAATGCCATCTTACCCATGGGATATACCGCTGAAAAAGACACAAACTACTGGAACTGGGATAAAAAAGATAATAAACAGTATCTGCTTTTGTTACTTATTATTGTGATCATTTTTTTCACTACCAGCATTTTATTCAACTCCCTGAAACAACCCCTGGCAGTTATCTTTGTGATCCCCATCTCTTACATCGGGGTTTTTCTCACCTTTTACTGGTTCAAACTTAATTTTGACCAGGGAGGATTTGCATCTTTTATTCTTTTGTGCGGGATTATGATCAATGCAAGTATTTACATACTAAATGAATATAACCTCCTGTTAACCTCCAAACCCGCTATGCCCCCCTCCGTGCTTATTTAAAAGCATGGAACGCAAAAATCACCCCTATCTTCCTGACTATTATTTCTACCATATTAGGATTTATTCCATTCATGATCGGATCACAAAAAGAGGGTTTCTGGTTCCCTTTGGCTGCCGGTACAATCGGAGGGCTGACCATGTCTTTTATCGGGATCTTTGTTTTCCTCCCTCTCTTTACCCTTAAGACAAAAGAGGTCCTGAACAAAAATAAAAAGAAATAAACGACCCGTATTTATATTTATCTCTATAGAATGAACAATCTGATCCGGCCGGAATGTTTTTAAAAAAGCAATAACGGTTATTAGGTGATAATCATGTATATTTGTATTCAATATACATTCTATATCTTGTTTCATATGCCAGATACAAAACAACAGTTTGAAAAAGTCATCTCTCTGTGTAGAGAACTATTTGAGAAAAAGTTAAAAGATTATGGTCCGTCCTGGCGGATCATGCGTCCGGAATCTATTACAGACCAGATTTTTATTAAAGCAAACCGGATCCGTAGTCTGGAAATCAAACAGGTAAGTATGATTGATGAAGGGATTAAACCGGAGTTTATCGCTATTGTTAATTACGGAGTGATCGGATTGATCCAGCTGGAACTGGGATTTTCGGATACGACGGATATCTCTGCAGAAAGAGCGTTAGAGTTATATGATAAACATATGACCACGACTAAAGAATTAATGTATGCCAAAAACCATGATTATGACGAGGCGTGGCGTAGTATGCGGATCAGCTCCTACACGGATCTGATCCTGATGAAAATATACCGGACCAAGCAGATAGAAAGCCATGGAGGCAAAACACTGGTTTCGGAAGGTATTGATGCCAATTATATGGATATGATCAATTATGCCCTGTTTGGTTTGATCAAACTGGAGTTTGGTGAATAAAGGATAATGAGATATAAAGATACGATCATCAGGACAATAGCAGAGTTGTGCCGTTTGCTGATCGGAGGAGTATTCATCTTTTCCGGGTTGGTAAAGGCGGTGGATCCGGTAGGTTTCGCACTGAAAATCGAGGAATACCTGGCTTCATTTGGTCTGGAAGGATTACAGGCGTTCTCCTCGATCCTTTCTTTCAACATTATTGCTGTAGAATTTGCGTTGGGAGTTTGTATATTGATGGGAGTTTACCGGCGGTATTCCACTTTTCTGGTCCTCCTCTTTATGGCTTTTATGACTCCTCTGACGTTATATCTGGCCCTCTTCGACCCGGTATCCGATTGCGGCTGTTTTGGAGATGCCGTGATCATTACAAACTGGGAAACATTTTATAAAAATGTAGTCCTGTTAGCAGCTTCCATCTTTATTTTCATTTACAATCAACGCATTTTTTCCTTTTTTACCCATAAAGCTTACTGGTTTGTAGGATTGTTCGCCTATTTATTCTGTATAGGCTTTTCTTACAGGAATTATTATCATTTGCCCATCATCGATTTCCGTCCCTATAAAATAGGAGCTAATATCCCCTACCTCATGTCTATCCCGGAAGACGCTCCAGAAGATGAATATACCTATTCCTTTATTTATGAAAAGGATGGTGTTAAAAAAGAGTTCGGACTGAATAACTATCCGGCAGATGATCCGGACTGGACGTTTGTAGAATCTAAAACAGAGTTGGTAAAAGAGGGGTATGTGCCCCCTATCACCTCCTTTGATCTATATAATGAAGAGGGAGACAATCTCTCTGAAGAGATTCTGAACAACGATCAAGCTGTTTTTCTTTTAATCCTTTCCAAGGTCGAAAAAGCAAATGACGAAAGAATCGATGATATTAATAATGTGTATGATTACGCGGTAGATAAACATATTCCTTTTTACGCCGTTTCAGGCTCTTCCATCAGTGAAATTGAGATATGGAGTGACAGAACAGGAGCTGAATATCCGTTTCTCATAGCAGACGAAACCTTTCTTAAAACGATTATCCGTTCCAATCCCGGATTGTTATTATTAAGAAGCGGGACCATTCTGAAGAAGTGGCATTACAAAGATATTCCGGCAGAGGAAAATATTGACACTGTTATCAATAGTTATCTGGAAGGAAAAGAGGACGAGACTCACAAACAACAGGCAGCGATCAGGAACAACCTATTAACTTTTAGTGTACCTTTGCTGCTGGTTTGGATGTATGACTATTTCCGTAACCGCCGTAGAAAAAGAGCTGGGAACAAGGCTGAAAAAGAAGACATTGAAAATAAAATCTATTTATTATATATTTATAAATCATTAAAGATATGAGAAAGAATATTATTGCTGGTAACTGGAAAATGAACACAACCCTTTGTGAAGGTGTGGAACTGGCTAAAGGTTTAAACGAGGCTTTAAAAGACAAATCTCCTAAATGTGATGTAGTAATCGGTACTCCTTTTACCCATCTGGCAACTGTAGCAGCAGCGATTGATACAGACAAAATTGGTGTAGCTGCTCAGAACTGTGCTGACAAAGAAAAAGGGGCATATACAGGTGAAGTTTCAGCTGCGATGGTTGCTTCTACCGGTGCTAAATACGTGATCTTAGGGCACTCTGAAAGACGTTCTTATTATCATGAAACAGCCGAGATCCTGAAAACAAAAGTAAATCTTGCATTGGCCAACGGACTGACCCCAATCTTCTGTATTGGTGAAGTACTGGAAGAAAGAGAAGCCGGTAAACACTTTGAAGTAGTTGACGAACAGATCAAAGGTTCTTTATTTGAACTTTCTCCTGAAGATTTCAGCAAAATCGTTATCGCTTACGAACCTGTCTGGGCGATCGGAACAGGCAAAACAGCCACTGCTGACCAGGCTCAGGAGATCCATGCTCACATTCGTCAAACCATCGCTTCTAAGTATGAACAAACAATTGCAGACAACTGTTCTATCCTGTACGGCGGAAGTATGAATGCGGGAAATGCAAAAGAATTGGTTTCTAAGCCTGATGTAGACGGCGGTCTGATCGGTGGAGCTTCTTTATCTGTTGAAAACTTCCTGCCTATTATTGAAGCATTTTGACCATAAGGATATTTTTAATTAAACTTTTACGGGCAGACTAAGTCATATCCTTCGTCAATATGCTGGTCTGCTTGTTTTTTTGTTTAATTAACATGCTATTAAATTGATAAAAGTATGAGAAAAGTCCTATATAATTTATGGTTATTTTTATTTCTGGCCGGTGGAACCGGTTTGATGGCTCAAAATCTTAACCCGGAGAAAGTCACTATTTTTGATTCTCTGGAAGAATATAAGCCAGGCAAAGGAGATGTGATCGTTCATCAGACAGCAGCTATCCGGAATGTGGTAGGTGCCAGGGAATATGGCCCGAATGTAGAGAGAACGGATAACAGAACCTTTTTAAAAGTTCAGGGATACAGGGTCCAGGTTTTTTCCGGAAATAATCAAAGATTGTCTAAAGATGAAGCCTTCAAAAAAGAGAAAGAGGTGAATCAACAATTTCCGGATGTCCCAACCTATGTAACCTACAATGCACCTTTCTGGAGACTCCGGGTAGGAGATTATGGCTCCCATGAAGAGGCTTATTATATGTTACGCCAGTTAACAAATGCATTTCCTTCCTTTGGTAAAGAGATGTATATTGTCCGGGAAGAGGTGAAACTTCCTATCCATGAAGAGAATGGATATGACTATGAAACTAACTATGAAGAATAGTTATAAGATCTAATTGATTGATAAAGAATGAAAGAAGTAAATGAGGATATACTTCGCGAACGGAAAGAGATGGCTGACCATTACAGACATATCATCAGTCTGATCGGTGAGGATCCCGAACGTGAAGGATTAATTAAAACGCCGGAACGAGCAGCTAAAGCGTTACAATTTCTAACAAAAGGTTATCATGAAGACCCGGCAGAGGTATTGGCCTCTGCCATGTTCAAAGAAGAGGATTACAAGCAGATGGTGATTGTAAAAGATATTGACTTCTTTTCTTTATGTGAACATCATATTCTTCCTTTTTTTGGAAAAGTACATGTAGCCTATATTCCAAATAAATATATTACCGGACTAAGCAAAATACCCCGGATCGTAGATATTTATGCTCGCCGTTTACAGATCCAGGAACGCTTAACCCTTCAAATCAAGGAGTGTATACAAAAAACATTAGATCCCTTGGGAGTGATGGTCGTAGTGGAAGCACAACATATATGCATGCAGATGCGTGGTGTTGAAAAACAGAATTCATTAACTACCACTTCTGACTTCACCGGTTTCTTCCAACAGGCAAAAACCCGGGAAGAGTTTATGAATCTGATCAAGCATAATCGCTGATAAAGCGTTTCAACATACAAATAAATACCTTGCAGGCACAGGCCCTGTAAGGTATTTTTATTTCTATCCTACTCCATCTGAATATAGGCTCTATATTGAGTTTCCGGGTCCACCGGACAAAGAGCTAAATACCCCTTTTTTATTCTATCCTTTTCCCATACTAACGGATGATTCTTTTGAGCCTCTATATGTTGCCGGTAAGCAGATCCGTTTTCTCCTTCATACGTAATATAAAATTTACCTTTCGAGGCAGGCAAAACATTTTTCTCATAGAAGCAGGAGGCCAGCAATCCCATCGTATGACGCATATTTACTTCCACGCAGGGATGAATCCCTACCAGTCCATCCTCTCTTTTATAAAGCATCATATCCACTCCTAAATAGCCTGTATAATTATACGCATATACCTCCTCTAAGGCTTCTATAACATGTTCTTTTATACTCTGATAGGTCTCCTCCCCGATCTCATGATAAACCTGCTGCAAAAATTCCTTCTCTCCTCCCAAACAGTTCCCCTCATATGCCCCCTTTTCCCAGGTTTGAAATAGGGATAGCGCTCTATATTGGACATTCCCTTTTCCATCCGAATAAAACTCAAGTGCAAAATCCTGAATTTTATCCAAAGCCGGTTCTATACTTAAAAATTGCTGCTTTTTAAGGGTTCCTCTAATCCATTCGCTATCCTTGACAGACAATTTTCCATCTTTTATCCAAAGTAGCCCTCTACCTGATGAAGAATAAGGGGACTTGATAATTTGGGGGCTAAGTGTAAGGAGAGAAGTGACTTCTTCTTCCTTTGTAAAAACAGCAGGTAAAACAGGGAAGGAATAGGTTGGCAATTTCTTTTTAATTTTCTTCAATACCTCTATAGCAGCCATTCGCCCGGTAAGATACGTATATTCTTTTTTCCAGTCAGGAATCTGAAGCTGTTTGTTCAGACCTTTAAATTCATGAAGAACAGACGGGGTGAGTCCCCAGGGTTCAAATTGCAGGATCTCCCTATATCTGAAATGGGGTAATTCTTCCAGGCATATTAATTTGACATCCGGCCGGATAAACCCCGGCAATTCCCTGAAAAAAGATCTTTCTTCTTCCCGGTTGACCAGCACAACATCTCCCGGCTCACTATACCAGACAGGCAAAAAAGCCAGATCCTGCATCATCTTAGAAACCGTTTTGGAGGGTGTATAATTCACCTTTCCATGCAGGACAGCCGTTTCGTGACCCGGATTAAAGTAATGTAATTTATTCGCCATGTAGTAAGAACCTATATAAATAAAAGACACAGATTAATAACTAACCTGTGTCTTTTGATATACTTTATCTCTTATAAAAAGTTTATTCCAGATTTTCATCAATAGCTTCTATCTTCTTAATGATCAAAGCCATTTCATCTTTCAATTTATCAATCTTGCGTTCCATTTCTTTTACAAGACCACCACCGCCTTTTGAAGATATACTAAGAAAACCAATATTATTTTCATAAGTCTGAAGTTCATTTTTCATCCGGTCATAGGTACGCATCAACCTTTCCCGTTCACCATATAATTTCCCTTTCCCTTTTTCACCTCCGGCTATCTCATTGAGATTACTGCGGAAAGATTGCATTCTGCGTTCACTCTGATCTATTTTAAGACGATCGAACTGTTTATCCACAGCTTCATGGTACTCTTTATAAATTTTATCCTTTTCTCTGAAAGGAACAAATCCTACAGCGTTCCATTCGGCCATATATCCTTTTAAAGTAGTCAACGCTTCATCATGGGCCAGTGTTTCATCTAACTCATTGATTTTTTGGATTATTTCCCTTTTAGCGGTCAGGTTCCCCTGCTCAGCACCCTTCTGTGAAGATACATTTTTATTTTTCTGTTCAAAGAAATAATCACAGGCAGCAATAAAACGTTTCCAGACAGAATCAGAATGTTTACGGGCGACAGATCCTATGGTTTTCCATTCTTTTTGCAAAGCGATCATTTTCTCCGTTGTTTCTTTCCAATCCGTACTATCTTTCAAAGCTTCCGCTTTTTTGCATAATGCTTTTTTAAGACTTAGATTTTTCTCCATGTCTTCTTTTACAGATTTGTAATATTCACTTTTCTTATTAAAGTAAACATCACAAGCCGCCCGAAAACGTTCAAAAATCTTAACATTATGTTTTTTAGGAGCAAAACCAATGGTTTTCCACTTTTCCTGAAGAGCAATCACCTCTTTGTTTTTTGCTTCCCAATCTTTAAAGGTCTTTAATTGATTAAAATCAATCGCTTCAATTTCTTCACAAATAGCCGTTTTTGCTTCCAGATTATCCTGTTCCTTCGCTTTTAATGATTCGAAATGTTCCTGGTGACGTTTGTTAATCACAGTAGAAGCATTTTTAAACCGTGTCCAGATATCTTCCCGTAGATCCTTTGCCACCGGACCAATCTCACGCCACTGTTGGTGAAGCTTCTGTAACTGATGAAAAGCAGAGATCACATCCTGCTCCGTTTCGAGTTTTTCCACCGCCTCACATAACGTGGTTTTCAATTCCAGATTCTTCTTAAAGTCATAGTCCCGGAATTGATTATTGATCTTGATAATATCATAGAATTTCTCACTATAGATCTGATAGTTCTTCCAAAGTTCATTGGCATATTCCTGAGGAACGGCTTTGACCTCTTTCCATTTTTGTTGAATTTCTTTAAACTCGTTATAAAGTTTATTGAAATCATCCTGGCTATCGATAAGTGCTTTCAAACGATCTATTAACTGTAACTTTAAAGCATAATTAGCTGCTTTTTCCTGCTCTTCTTCCGCATGCTGAGCCGCACGTTTTTCTTTATAAGCCGTCAGAAGATCCTTGATTTTAGTTTCCGTCTCATCTTCCGGAGCAACAAAACCAGCCTCTTCCCCACCTTCTTCTATAAATGCCTTCTTCAATGCGTCCACTTCACTCCGGTGAATTTTATAATATGCCTGTTTAAGCGTTTCTACTTCGTTACGGGCAGCCTCCACCGGACCTTCTACTAAATCAGTCAGCTTAGAAAGAATTTCTTCTTTCGTCATCCTACCAGTTCCCGCAGGATTTACAGTTTCCTCTGTTGCCTCTTCCGGTTGTTCTTCCGTAGCTTCAGTAACCGTTGGTTGAACTTCTTCCACTACTGTTTCCGCAGCAGGAGTTTCACTTTTTTCTTCAGCAGGCTCGTTTGATACTACAACTTCTGTGGTCTCTTCCGGAATTACTACCGGAGCTTTAGTCTCTTCTAATTTACCGGTTTCTTCAAGTGGCAAATTAGTTTCCTGGGTGTCCTTCATATTCAAATGCATTTTTAAAAAGGATAATTTTATCCTAATATGGATCACAAATTAAACTAAATATTTTTTTATAACAACATGTAAAGCAAATATTTTTTCCACTTTATTGGTTTAAATACGATTGTAATCCACGAATAAAGAGTTAAAAACAGAGTTTTTCAGAAAAGAGGGACAAATAATTCGACTCTCATATAAAACAAAATCTCCGGAGAAAATATTCTCCGGAGATTTCAAATCTATTTTAATCAAATAAAGAATTATCCTAAGAATGAAATAAGTACACCTGCAGCAACGGCAGATCCAATCACTCCTGAAATGTTACTTGCCATACAATATTGCAAAACATGGTTTTTGGGATCATGCTTCAGTGCTATTTCATTCGCTACACGGGAAGCCATCGGAACCGCACTCAAGCCCGTAGCGCCGATCAACGGATTGATTTTCTTTTTAGTGAAAAGATTAAATAATTTCACCAGAAAAATACCACCTATTATAGAAAGTGCAAATGCGAGAAAACCACCTATAATAATACCGATTGTCGTAAAGTTTAAGAATGCTTCTGCGGTCATAGTAGCACCTACAGAAAGCCCTAAAAAGATAGTCGCGGTATTCATAATACTATTGGAAGCAGCATCAAACAGACGGAATGTATTAGTTCCTACCTCTTTTATCAAATTACCAAACATCAACATTCCGATCAATGGAACCGCACTTGGAACAAAAAGAGCTACTAATGTAGTGACTGCAATAGGGAAAATAATCTTCAGAGTCTGCATATTTTTAATTTCGACATCTGAAGGGTATTTCTTTTCCTGTTCTTTCATGTTTATCTTAAGTTCCTTTTTAGAACAGCATAAATTCACTACTAACGGAATGATTACAGGAACCAAAGCCATGTATGAATAAGCGGCAATAGCAATAGGACCTAACAAATGAGGAGCTAATTTAATTGTTGTAAAAATAGCCGTTGGTCCGTCCGCACCACCAATGATCCCTAAGGAACCTGCCTCCTGAGGAGTGAAACCCATCAGGATAGAAACTAAAAGCACAGTAAAAATACCTAACTGAGCTGCTGCACCAAAAATAGATAATCTGAGATTACGGAGCATAGGACCAAAGTCAGTCAATGCACCTACCCCCATAAAAATAATAGGAGGAAGAAAACCTGTCTTAATTAACATATAATAAACAAAGTTCATAATACCTAATTCATGCGCAATATCATGTAAAGGCATCTCCCAAATATTCTTCATCACCCCATGTATGTTTACCATACCATTTTCATCTGCCTGTACTACTCCCATTTCCCCTCCGGGAAAATTAGCCAATAATACACCAAAAGCGATCGGTATAAGCAATAAGGGTTCGTATTGTTTTTTAATGCCTAAATAGAGTAATACAAAGGCAATAAAATACATGACCAGAAACTGCGGTTCAGCAATAATATTACTGAACGCAGTCATCTCATACAAATTTTGAAATATCTCGTTCATTACTGGATAGTCATTAATACATCGTCCTCAGAAACAGCATCTCCCGGATTGACAAGAATAGCAGTCACAGTACCACCAAATTCCGCTCTTACAGCATTATAGGTTTTCATAGCTTCCACATAGCAAAGCACATCTCCTTCATTGACTATGTCACCCACTTTTACAGGTGCATCAGATGCATTTTTCACCAAAAAGAATTTTCCTTCCAACGGAGAAAGAACTTCTTCTCCACCACCTGCCGCAGGAGCTGGGGCAGCCACAGGAGCCGCTACAGGTGGAGCAGATGCTACCGGAGCATTTGCATTGTCTCCAAATGCAACTGTAACACGATAAGGCTGACCATTCACATCCACGGTTAAAACCTGTGGAGTAGTTGGGAGTCCTACCACAGCAGCAGGAGCCGCAGCAGGTTTGTTAACTTCTTCTTTAGCCGCTCTCTTTTGAGCAACCTCAGCCTTAAATTCTACTTTGGCCTTACCGGAACGATACGCTTCATACTGAGCCGGATGCATGGCATATTCAAATAGCTCTTCGTCATCTTCACCTGTCTCCCACTGTTTTTCATTCATCAGCTTGCGATATTTATCCAGTGAATCCGGATAGTTAGACTGAGGATCCCCATCAAAGAATTCACGCCCTTCCGCTTTTGCTTTTTCAACAATTTCCGGAGCCAATGGTCCCGGAAGTCTGCCGGCTTTACCTAAGATCATATCCCAGATATCATCCGCGATCATACTCCAGCGTGCTTTTCCTTTTTCCATCTGCATCACATTCATCAACGCCAGATTCTTCACATATTGACTGAATGGAGTTACTAATGGAGGATACCCAACCCGTGGCCATACATAAGCTACCTCATCAAAGAGTTTGATCAACAACTGATCCTGGCTCATCAGAGGCTGGTTATTTTTCATCTTACCTTTGTTGATTGTCTCCAGGTTCTTTTCCAGGTCAGCCATCAAACTACCCATCATACCCCCAGGAAGACCCGGACCAATTAACAGCGAGTTCATCAGACGGTTTTTAGGACTAATATATAATCCTAAGAAATCATCCATAAATTCCTGAACCATACTGCGCACTTTCATATAGGCTTCCATATTGATTTCCGGAACCTGATATCCGGCATCTTTCAACATCGCCTGCACAGTCAGTAAATCCGCATGGCCTGTACCCCATGACAGCGGCTCCATACCTACGTCGATATAGTCACAACCAGCATCACACACTTCCAGAATAGAAGCTACGCTGAAACCAGGTCCTGCATGGCTGTGATACTGGATCACGATCTCCGGATGTTTTTCTTTGATATTTTTCACGATCTGACCCAATGAATAAGGACGGCCAATACCTGCCATATCTTTGATACAGATCTCATCAGCACCTAACTCAATCAACTCCAACGCCATTTTCGTATAATATTCTACTGTATGGATCGGTGAATGAGTGATACTTAAAGCACACTGGGAGATCATGCCGGCCGCTTTGGCATATTTGATAGACGGCGCAATGTTACGTACATCATTTAATCCGCAGAACGTGCGGGCAATATCCGTTCCCTGAGCTTTTTTTACTTTATAAAACAACTGACGTACATCATCCGGAACCGGACTCATACGTAAACCATTTAAGGCACGATCCAGCATGTGAGTTTGGATACCTGCATCATTAAAAGGTTGTGTCCAGTCACGTACGGCTTTATTGGGATTTTCTCCGAATAGTAAATTTACCTGTTCAAATCCCCCACCGTTTGTTTCCACACGGTCAAAACATCCCATTTCAATGATAGCAGGGGCTACTCTTACCAGTTGGTCTACTCTCGGAACATACTTTCCGGCTGATTGCCACATGTCTCTGAAGACCAAACTAAATTTGATTTCTCTTTTCATGATATTAATATGTATAGCTTATTTTTATAATTTTTCTATCTTCGTCACTTTACCTTTCCCTGCAGTCAAAATGCTGATCGCTGACACAATTGCAGCGGTTGTAGTGGAGGGCACTTCATTACCCTGTAGCGTGGTTGAAGACGCAGGAGACTGCTTTTTCACAATTACTTCTTCGGGAGCATATTTGTTGGCCAAAACAATAAGTCCCTTACTTAAATTAATAACGAGTAAGAGGATTGCAAATACTGTGGTCATCCCGACTACCATTAACAATAGTCCAATCTGAATGTTTTCCATATTATAAATTTGAGGAGGGCCAGAGGGATTTTCGAAATAAAAATTCTCCGCCAAATTAAAAACAGACACAAAATTAATACATTTGCAAATAACAACCTAATACTTTTCTGTAAAAAAAAAGCGAAAAAAGAGAATATACCTCCTTCTTTAAATTTTTGATTGAAAGAAAAAAGATTATTTTAATTATAATTTATCATAAGATAGACTGGTTCTTTAAAAAAATGGTAGCCAGTTATTTTTCAGGAATTTTTAACAGATAGTTTTTCCTTCCATACCCCAAACTTTTATTCCGTCCTTTCAAAGGAATCCTTTGAAAGGAAATGAACTCCGGATGAAAAAGTAAAAAACTTCATTTTTAAATGAAATCAAAAGAGATTAATTAAGCCCTATATATAAACAATTGACTTAATTCTTTTATTTTTGTCTGCTAAAATCAAAAAAACAATATGGGAAACTTCTTTACATCTCTTTTTTCTTCCAAAAAAAAGAAGAACCGGAAAACAATATTCCACAGAAAGATCAGAAAAACTTCGATATTCTAAAATATGATGGAGTCAGAGCCCAGAAGTTAGGACGGCTTCCATATGCTATTAAATGTTATACAGAGGCTTTAAAGATCCAGGACGATTTTGAAACGATGAATTATTTATCGACTGCTTACACGATGGCTGATCAAACAGAAAAAGCGCTGGAAATAGTAGACCGGATGATTGAAATAGAGCCAGAACATACTAATACATTACTCAGCAGAGTAAATATTTTCTTCATGCTGGATAAATATACAGAAGCCATTCAGGATTGTAGCCGGATCATAGAATTGGAGCCAGAAAACTTTTTAGCTTATTATTTCAGAGGAAAAGGAAAGTTCACTAAGAAAGACTATCTGAATGCCATTGCCGACCTGACAAAAGCCATTGCTCTGAAAGAAGAATTTACGGATGCTTATTTATTAAGAGCAGAAACACTTTTAGCCATGCATCAGCCAAGCGAAGCGCTACCGGATATTGAGAAAATAATTGAATTAGTACCTGAAGATGAAGCGGCTTATTTATTACGGGGCCGCATTCACGAAGAGATGAACGATACGGAAGCTGCAAACAAAGACTATCAACAAGTCCTTGAATTAAATCCTTTTAATGAAGAAGCTTATTTGTTATCGGGTTCTCTGTTGATCCATCAACAAAAGTACGAGGAAGCTATTGAGTTTTTTAATGAGGCTATTGAAATAAAACCTGAGTTTGCAAAAGCGTATAGCGAACGGGGGAAAGCGAAAAATCTGAAAGGAGATAAAGAAGGAGCCTTTGAAGATCTCAAAAAATCCATTGAATTAAATCCGGAAGGAGAAGAAGCGAAAAAATTCAACGGACAACATACGAACTTTGATAATATGTATAAAGGAGGCATTTTCTAAAAATAGGATCCGGAAATAAAATGTGTTTCCTACCCGGGCGGAAAACACATTTTATTTCTTTATTCCCTTCACTATCTTCATCCCCTGATTAGTATAGACTCGGAAAATGTAGACACCGGGAGTCCAGTTATCCGTTTGAAGAGTAGATTGTGGATACTCCACCACATTTATCAACTGACCTTCCATCTGATAGATCTCCACCTTTTTTATGAATTCCGGATGTATAAAAGATACCTGATCTTTAAACACGACCGGGAAAATATGGGTTTCATCTCTATCCATACTTAAAACATCTACTGTAACCGGATCCGTTTGCTCACTCAAAGCACTTTCTTCTCCTGAATAAACTGCCGTTAACTGATAGGTCAATATCCCTTCCGGAACATTCTTATCCACATAGGAAGTCTCCGTGATCAAAGAACTATTCATCCGGCTGTTATTTCTATAAATATTATACCCATTTATCTCAGGAAAAGCGGTCACAAGCTGGCTTTTTAGAGCGAAGGAGATAGTTTCCACAGACACTTTCGATGACTTTTTATTTATAGGCGGAATAATGGAACCGGATTTCAACTGCATATTCCCCGATCTTAATTCTCCTTCCTGTGAGGAAATTACTCCTGCTACAATAAAATTTATATTTTCCTTTGTCTGTCTCCAATCAACTCCATCCAACGATACCATAGTGCCTTTTCCAGCCTCCTCCGGTCCATTATCACAGGCAGCGGGAAAACTGATCATATTATTATATTCTTTTGCATATACAGAAATGATCAGATCTTCTGAACCAATGGTAAAAGGTGTATTTAACGGGATCCTATTCAATGTTCTTCTTTTTGGATCTGTGACGGTTTGTCTGTAATCCCGTTCTCCCTGAACAATATAAATCTCATAGGAACCGGTAACGGGTATAAATTCAACTGCTGTTAATTGTTTTTTATAGACGGCTTTGATCTCTTCAGCCGTCCATAACTGGCCAAAATAAAAAGGGGTATTATCTTCAAAGCCGTACGTCCAGCTAAAATACTGGGTTCCCCGGAAAATAGTCTGTTCATATACCGGAGCCTTCCAGGTGATCTCTATATCATTCCCCTGCTTAATAACTGTCACATCCGTAGGAGGTTTATATTGCTGTATATATATAGATTCCTGAATAATTGAAGATTCTGAACCATCACTATAGATGGCAGAAACACCATATAAATGGAAACCGGGTTCAAAATCAATATCTACATAAGAAGTACCATGGGTACGATCCAAAAAAGTATGATCACGATAAATATAATACCCGGAAGGAGATCCATCCACAGTAGGTGCCTTCCATTCCAAAACAACCTGTTGTTGTGAATAACTTACTGATAAATTATCCGGAGCAGCTTTACGTGTTAACTGATTCATTCCATTTAACGTTTCCACTCCTTTATTTAACGGATCTAACCAGACATCCATTCTTTGTGAGATGTCTGTTCCATATTTATTCCAGTGAAACGAGAACTTCCCATACACATTCAAACCATTCAAATAATTGCAGGAAGAGTTTCCTCCTGTTAAGGTACCCACTACTAATTTATTTTCATTAAAAAGAGGAGATCCGGAAGAGCCTCCTTCCGTTACTCCGTATCCGTTGACAGTTTTTGAAAATATAATATTAAAATGAGCGGAAGTTGCCCCGGTCGTTCCGCCGCTTTCTACCCAGGTATAATCAGTTGCCGGTTGGGTAAAAGTGGATATTTTTTTATATCTCCCTGCGGATGATGTATATTTACTCCGAATTGTGGTAGCACCTCTCTCCTATCCCAACCATTATAATATACATCAAAACTTTCCGGAATATTACTTTGTAATAAGAGCAATAAACCATCTGAACCACCTTGTAGTGGAATCGCTACTTTCCGGGTACAGCCTATTAATATATGATTTCCTGTAGCAGTTGCTGTCCCGCTACAAGCATTGCTCTCATAATTAAAATAAAACATCCATTGAGTTAAATCCTCATCCGAAGCAATGGCCAAATCATCCTCCATACAGTGATAAGCAGTTAAAATATAGGGTGATAAATCTTCGGCTGTATTATTTACAAGCGAACCGGTACAATAATAACTATTTCTACCTATTCGCTGGATCATACGGCATATTCCTCTTTTTTCATTTTGCCAGGCATCTCCTTCGTCACAATTGATATTCACCATACAGGAACCTGAACTTCGTAAAGAAATTGTCAGATGGTTATATCCATACCCTATGAATTCTATTTCAATCCGGGGATTCTCTCCGGACTCCGCAGCCACATATTCCAGAATAATCTCATCTCCGGCCACAAATTCAGTCACAAACTTACCATTCAGAGGATTTGTAATATGGGTATAGGCTCCTAACACATGCGTCTTCTCCACATTGTAAATAAATAATTGTCCTCCTTCAGGAATATAAAAAGCATTGTAATAAAGCATAATAGCCGTTGCATCTTTCGCCTGAAGATGTAACTGCCATATCTTTTCTCCACCTGGTAATTCAGACCATTCACCTGCATTTTCAATGGAAAGATCCGTTGGGATCAGCGTGGCTATCCGTAGAGGAGCTCCCTGTCCGGTCTTCCATTTATCTACCAGCTTTAAATCTTCCGTATTGAAATTGACAGGTATCCGGACACTTTTATCTATGGTGCTTTTTAATCCCGTTTCATACAAAAAACTGGGCGGCAAACCACCTGTGGTTAGTTGTCCATACCCGGACCAGGTAATAAGAAAAATCAATAAGAAAGAGAAAAGATATCCTCTATTCATCTGTAAATGTTACAGTTTAATATAAATTTGCTTTTTATAGAGGAAATAACCTGGTATCCAGTTAATGATCACAAAGAAAATAGCCCAGGCCAGCGAACCTCCATAATTACCTAATACCGGTACGAATACCGAACCATACATGAAACCACTCAAACCTGTTACAGCAAAAACAGTACTTAATAAAGCAGCCTGCACATACAGATAGAGTGGATTAATACCAAACGATTCAAAAAAAGAGTGACCATTTTTTCTTCCCGTTCATATCAATGATCCAGATCAATAAAGCAAGAAACAGAGAACCAAAGCCACAGGTAGTCAGTACAAAGGTACTACTCCATATCTTCTTGTTGATAGGACACCCATAACTCAGTAACAATCCTATAAACAAGAGGATCGTACCAAAAATGAATAAATTACGAATGATCAGCTCATTATTTTTCTTACTGTCCAGAATCATTTTACCTGCATAAAAACCCAATAAAACATGTGCAATACTACCTATTGTACTCAGCAATCCTTCCGGATCAAAAGCAATACGGGTTCCGTCTGCCATCGTGTCTTTATATACGTGAGATTCTCCGAAAAGACTCCGGTCCACAACAGCTATAATATTATCCGGACTCATAGTCATGCTATCCGTAAACCCTAACAAAGCCCAGTAAAAAACTAAAATACCTCCGGCCACATGCAAAAGATACTTATGATTCACTGCCAAACCTATTAATGAACCGGCTCCATAAGCGAGCGCCAGACGCTGCATAACACCTAAAATACGTAGGTTTTCAAAATCCGTAAATCCGCTACGAACTACTAATCCAAACAGATTCAGGCCCAATCCAACCAGGAAAATAAGGATGGTCCTTTTGATTATCTTTGTTACACTTTCTTTGGATAAAGAAAAATTATATTTTCGGAGGGAAAAGAACATGGATACTCCCATAATAAACATAAAGAAAGGAAATACCAGATCAGTAGGAGTAAGACCATCCCACTGCTCATGTCTCAAAGGGGCATATACATATTGCCAGGAACCAGGATTATTTACCATAATCATCCCGGCTATGGTGATACCTCTCATTACATCTAAAGATAATAATCTGCCAGATTGTGCCATTTTTCAATAATATTATAGAGTTATAAAGTTAAGTTCAAAACGTTATGCAACAAATATAGTATTTTATCCTGAAACCTGCACATCAAATCCTTCCGTACGTGCTTTGTCTGCAATCATTTCCAATTCTTCTTTCGAAATTTTTTTTAATCCTTTTACCGGTGTTTCCCGTTCGATCGTATAGATCATAACCTGTCTGGGATGGATCTTTTTCAAGGCTTCTATCCAGCCGGATATTTCCGGTTCAGTCGTATTATCTATCTCTTCACCCTGATAGGTTCCTTTTAAAAACATGGTCTGAATAATCACTTGTCCTTCAAAACAAATCAACTGTGAGAGTAAATCGTCAAAATTAAAAGAGGGAGAATTGGGAACATCTATCTGTTGGATCCGGCTATCCAAAACAGAATCCAGCTTCATAATATTATCATCCACTTTTTTGAGTGCCTCAAAAACAGCTTCTTTGTGCAACGTAGTAGAATTAGATAATACAGCAATCCGGGCTGTCGGAAAATAAATATTACGTAAAAAGATTGTATCCTCAACGATCCCTGCAAACTCAGGATGCAACGTAGGTTCGCCATTTCCGGCATAGGTTATCACATCCGGAATCATCCCTTCTTCCTTCATTGATATTAACTTACTTTCCAACGCTTTTTTCACATTTTCCCGGGTAGGCAACTTACTGGTAGTTCGTCGTTCTTCATTGAGACCACATTCGCAGTAAATACAGTTGAATGAGCACAATTTTCCATCTGTAGGCAAAAGGTTAATTCCTAAAGAAACTCCTAAACGACGGCTCCGGACAGGTCCGAAAATAATTTCATCAAAAAGAATGGTAGCCATTTTTACTAATATAGTTTATTCCTTAAATCAAAAACTTATAAACACAAAGTTAACAAGTTTATCGGGTTATATCAGAATTTCCATTGAATAAGGAAGGATCCTTCGGTTTTCCTGTTCCCTTCAATCTCTTCCAGGCCAGTACCAATCGTTTCCTGATCCGGATAATAAGTATATCCCATTTTCATGGAAAAAGAAAGTTTTTCCATATATTCCAACGAAGTAAACCGGACAGGCGAACTCCTCTTCCATACAAAGTATTCATATGATATACATAGGGCATATTCTTTTCATAGGAACTGATCCGGGTGGTATAATCATCCGTATGAAAATAAGCGATAAACAGATCCAGCCGGACCGGAGAGGTGCCGGCCTCCCAACCTATACTCTGTGTAATGGCATATCCTTTTCTCTTCTTTTGAGATCTCTCTTCATATAAAACGCCTTCTAAGGAAGTTTTCAGCACAAAAGGATAGCCCATATACAATCCTTGTATTCTCAGGCGTTGTTGATCATAAGGAATTATATCATAAGAGGTATGATTATTAAAAAGGATATTTTTTTCTTTCTCTTTATACCGATACCGGATATACCAGGAAAAAAATCTATTTTGTGTATGATCTACCTGTACCATATACTCCTTACCACCCGAGGGGGTATCGATTCCATATTTTAACCATGGATACCGGAAGAAATCTCTATAAGCAGAAATTTTCCAATAGGGAATAGGGGTAAACTGAATGCCTGTATACACACCGTGTTCATTCTGAACAGATAAACTCTGAGAAAAAGCATTTCCAAACCAGGCCTGATATCTACGATCATAATACCGGTGCAATACCAGAAAAGAGAAATAGGAAGCCGGAATAAAATTAAACCCATTTAAAACAGCGATTGCTCCATTTCCTGACAAAGCCATCTCGCCATACAATTTGGTATGCTTCGTTTTCCACACATAATCCACACTACTGTTGATATTGGTTTTTCCTCTAAAATAGAATAAATTATAGGGCTTTTCTTCCGGTTCATAGCTATATTTTCCAAATGAGTGTGTTAATAAAGTAACCCCGACATGCACATCCGGGGTTGAATAGTTTATATTTCCCCCATAGACCTGCATAGGGATCGTTTTTCTCTTTTCCAGATCACGGACCAATCGGTTCAAACCGTCTGTTTTCACCGAAGAGATCGTATGATCCTCCACACTTCCATCCATATAACGGAAAGATTGAAATAAACTGAATTCCCAGTTCTTGATAGCCAGAGTTCCGGCGATTCCACGAAAAAAATCATTCTCATTAGTAGAATAATGTCTTCGAAAACCATTGTTTCTTCTTTCTCCCTGGATGACCATAGCCGACTTACCCGGGGAATAATCATTACTTACTATCAATCCCTGACCAAAAGATATTTTATAATCTCCTATGGCTAAGCTTTTTAATTTGTTGATATCTTTTATAAAAAGATGTGCAGAGTAATAATCATACCCTTTATGATAATTATTCCAGAAAGCTTCCCCGGCATCTTTCTCTCCGACCATACCCAACTGGATCTTTTGTTCATATTGGTAAGAATAACGTAAGGAATGATAAAAGGGTTCCCCAACATATTTCCGGTTAGGATATAGAGCCAAAATACTATCGGGATATTCTTTATAGCCCTTTTTTTGTTGATAAGTCTGATTATAATTAATAATAAATTGATTAACGCCATACTTCAACATATTATTAACATCTAAAGGACGGTTTTCAACATTCTTTTCACCAATGTATACAAAAGGGATTAAGAGTTGAATAGTAGGGTAATCCATATGGTCCACACCTTTTAATTCATAAATGAAAACCATATACCCATGTTTTTCGCGATAATCCATCAGACCCCGGATCTGCAAATCGGTAAGAAAAGGGATCCGGTTCAACTCTTCGTGTGTAACCTGGTTAAGATCCAAAGGATTCTCTTTCAAATAGGAAAGTTCCTCATATATTTCCTCAAACCGGGAAGGATCATCAGATCCGGCAATCTGTTCTTCTATATATTCTATCCAATTATCAACAATCATTATATTCTGGCAATAAGTATAATAACTGTTTATCAACAAGATTATAAACAACTTTTTCATGCCTGATCCCGCATTAAAATGAATAATGAATCCCTACTCCGGTACTAACGCCCAACACCGGATGAAACAGAGCTGCGACATCGATGGTGAACCGTAAAAAAGTATAGCTACAGCCAAAAGAGGGTAGAAGAGGAGTGGTTTTTATGCCTGCATATATCCTGAACTGATCTAATAAGCCATACTCCAGACCAAAGCTTCCCCGGAGGAAAGTAGAAGGAGTATACCCTACAGTTCCGGCTATTAACACCCGGTTCATAAGTAGATATTGAAAACCTGTTTCTACTTTGTATTCAGTAAAATCCTTTATTTCAATCCCTTCTTTCTGAATAGAAGCAGAAGAAAAATTCATTATAAACAATCCTATCAACAAGTTATCAGTAACTCTACAGACCATCCCTATATCAGTAGACAGATAAGAACTTTTATCTGCCTCCTGATCGGTTTGTAGAAAACTATATTGAAAACTGAGACCTAAAAACCAGGAATTATTTAGTTGTTTACTCATTAACCCACGGATCATGCTTTCTCTATAAGAATCGTATCCAAAAGAAGAAATATGAACACCAGAAGAAAGAAAAGAGGATGGATAATAAAAACTGCCATTCAAAGAACCTAACTCTTTTATTAAATAGCGATTATAATAAGTCATGTGTATTTCCTTACATTGCCGGAAAGCAAGTAAAGCTGGATTATAAAAGACAGATTGAGTGACTCCATTTTCACCCATAGCCAGACTCCGGATATCCGGTAATCGTAAATTATTCATACTGTGGACATAGTGGGCGGACATACATAGTATAATCCAACCTAAGCAGATTGTTTTCATAATTAAGATTTGGTTTCATTGGTTATTATTCACAAATATAATATATTAACATTACTCAACAACTTTCTGACCTATATAATTGTAATTATCATTTAATTAGTCAAATAGTGTAAAACTCAAACAGCGAATAGGAAAAAGAGTTATTTTTGTAAGAATGAGAATTTGTAAATGGCACATATTATCCCTCACATTTCTTTTGATTATAGTCACAGAAATAAAAGCACAGGTAATACCTCAAAAGAATGTGGTTCCGGAAGGACATCAACGGGCTTATATCGATGAAAATAACGATACGATCCCTCTTGTCCGCCTGCGAACTGTGTATGTGTATCCGGAAGTGAAGTTTAAAAACAAAAAAGAACAACAACAATATACTAAGCTGGTCAGAGATGTAAAACGAACCCTTCCGTATGCTAAGATGATATATGATACCCTGATCGAAACCTATGAGTATATGGAAACTCTTCCCAATGATAAAGCCCGACAGGAACACTTGAAACGGATGGAAAAAGAGTTATTTAAAGAATATAAACCTGAACTGAAAAAATTGACTTTTAATCAGGGTAAACTACTTATTAAACTGGTAGACCGGGAGTGTAATCAATCCAGTTATAACCTTGTGAAAGCTTATTTAGGTACTTTCCGGGCCAGTTTCTGGAATATATTTGCCGGTATGTTTGGTACCAGTCTGAAAACAGAATATGATCCCAAAGGAAAAGATGCCATGACCGAACGGATAGTAGTATTAGTGGAAAACGGGTTAATCTGATAATTGTTTAAACAGGTTCCATATTACTATACCCGCCGTAACAGATATATTCAGCGAATGTTTCGTTCCATATTGAGGTATTTCAATACACAGATCACAGTTATCAACAACGGTTTGCTGAACGCCCTTCACCTCATTTCCCAAAATAACAGCATATTTTTTCTCCTTATCTACCACCAATTTATCTAATATACTACTTCCCTCTGCCTGTTCAATTGCACATACCACATATCCTTGTTCTTTGAGGTTATGAACAGCTTCCATGGTATCTTTAAAATAGAACCAATCTACAGAATCTTCCGCCCCTAAAGCGGTTTTATGAATCTCCGGGTGAGGAGGACAGGCAGTGATTCCACACAAATAAACCGCTTCCACTTTAAAAGCATCGGAAGTACGAAATACAGATCCTACGTTATTCAAGCTTCTGATGTGGTCAAGTACCACGACCAAAGGTATTTTTTTACTTTCTTTGAAAGCTTCGGGTGTTAATCTGTTTAATTCCGTAATTTTTAATTTTCGCATATTTTCTGTAACTTTATAGGACAAAGGTAGAGGAATTAAACTTTATCAAAAATACCTGTGAAAAACTATTCATAAGTCGTGAACAGAAAATGAAAAATAATCCTTGCAAAATTCAGATTATTGAATATACATCCACTGATCTAAAATCCATACTATAAATTTAAAATGAGTTATGAGGAAATATCAACAGTCCTTTTACACAGGTTTCAGAGGAATAATATCCATTAAATTTTTCACAACAAGAGTTTTCAACACCTAAAAGAAAGAAATAGATAAACTCAAGATAAACAAATAGAAAAGGGTTTAATTATGTGTTGGTAATCTTTTTATAAGCTTTATAAGAATATGGATAACTAAAAATCCTACCATTTGTAATAAAAATGTATTAACTGTTTCAACGGTATATCATCATCATTATTTAGATTTTTAATTTAAAGATTAAAGAATATAATAATATAGAATGTGGATAACTCCGGAAATGGATTCATTGTTATAGTAGCAAACCGGATAGAAAAGGTTTGATTTAAAAGAGTGGCTTATTCTTTCACAACGAAGATTATTGTAACTTTGCGATCCATACTAATAGTAATGTAATTATGCAGACCGATCAACCCATAGGATATATGAATATCCCTGTTCCTAAAGACATTCATCTGGAAGAGGAAATTAATAGATTACGAAAAGAAAAGAATGCGGTTATCCTGGCTCACTATTATCAGACAGGAGATATACAGGATATTGCGGATTTTGTAGGGGACAGCCTGGCGTTGGCCCAATGGGCTGCCAAAACAGAAGCGGACATCATTGTTCTTTGCGGTGTACATTTTATGGGAGAGACAGCCAAGATCCTGTGTCCGGATAAGAAGGTACTGGTACCGGACCTGAATGCGGGCTGTTCTTTGGCAGACAGCTGTCCTGCTTCGGAATTTGAAGCGTTCGTCAGACAACATCCGGATCATACGGTGATTTCTTATGTAAATACCACGGCCGCTGTGAAGGCTGTTACAGATGTAGTAGTCACCTCTACGAACGCCAGGCAGATCGTAGAGAGCTTTCCACCGGAAACTAAACTGATCTTCGGACCGGACCGGAATTTGGGAAATTATATCAATAGTATTACCGGTAGAAACATGTTATTATGGAATGGAGCCTGTCATGTTCATGAACAATTCTCTCTGGAAAAGATCCTGGAATTAAAGAAACAATATCCGGATGCGGATATTATTACCCACCCGGAATGTAAACAGCCGGTTATTCAGGTCTCAGATTTCGTAGGATCAACGGCAGCTCTGTTAAAGTATACGATTCAGTCTGACAAAAAACAATTCATTGTAGCGACGGAAAGTGGGGTTATTCACGAGATGCAAAAACAAAGTCCGGATAAGGAATTTATACCGGCTCCACCAAATGATAGTACATGTGCCTGTAATGAGTGTGCATTTATGCGTTTAAATACAATGGAGAAATTATATAATTGCCTGAGATACGAATTACCGGAAATATATGTAGATGAAGAGGTGCAGAAGAAAGCAATCAAACCCATCCGCCGGATGCTGGAAATATCAGCACAATTAGGTTTATAGGATGTATATCCACTAATTCTTAATAATAACTTATATGTTATTCAATTCATTTGAATATTTGGTATTCCTGCCTGTTGTTTTCCTTCTTTACTGGTTTGTGGTAAACAAAAAGTTAGAAATACAAAATGCTTTTATAGTTGTTGTAAGTTATATATTTTATGGTTGGTGGGACTGGAGATTTCTTATTTTAATAGCCATTACCTCTTTTGCCAGTTGGTTGAGTGGTATATGGATGTTACATATCAGGCAAACGGGAGAGAATCCTGCTGTTAGGAATAAAAAGTGTAAGTGGATCACAGCAGGGAATATAGTATTGAATATCGGAATATTAGGTTTCTTTAAATACTATAATTTTTTTGTTGATAACTTTGTTGAAGTATTTGGTTTTATGGGAATAAAATTACATGTTTCTACTTTACGGATCATTTTGCCGGTAGGGATCAGTTTTTATACCTTTCAAGCCTTGAGTTATTCGATTGATGTGTATAGAGATAAATTAAAGCCTACAAAAGATATCATCGCATTTTTTGCCTTTGTAAGCTTTTTTCCTCAATTGGTTGCAGGACCTATCGAAAGAGCTACCAGTTTACTGGTTCAGTTTTATCATAAACGTACATTTGTTTATAAGCAGGCAGTAGATGGTATTCGTCAGATAATATGGGGATTTTTTAAGAAAATGGTTATAGCGGATAACTGTTCTGTAGTAGTGGATGATATATTTGGTAATTATGCTAATTATTCCGGTAGTACATTAGTATTAGGAGCCCTATTATTTTCTTTTCAGATATATGGTGACTTTTCCGGATATTCGGATATAGCGATAGGGACCGCTAAATTGTTTGGTATAGAATTAAGACGGAATTTCCATTATCCTTACTTTTCCAGAAATATCATGGAGTTTTGGAGGAGATGGCATATATCTTTAAATACCTGGTTCTTAGATTATATTTATATTCCCTTGGGAGGTAGCCGGGAAGGAAGATATAAACATATCCGTAATATCTTACTTGTTTTCTTTTTGAGTGGTTTATGGCATGGAGCTGCCTGGACTTTTATTGTTTGGGGTCTTTACTATGGTTTACTTTTTATTCCATTGGTATTATTGGGTGTCCGGGTAGATACAAAAGTCCCTCAGTTTAAAAATATAGGGTCTATATTGGGTGCCTTTATGATAGTTATGTTTGGCTGGATTATTTTCCGGGCAGAAAATATGATGGTAGCAATGGGTTACTTACAACATATGTTTGATAAAAGTCTTTTTCATATTCCTAAAGCTGCTGGGGTTAATAATGTGTTTGCTATCTTATCTTTATTTTTTATTCTTATTCTGCTAAGTATAGAATGGATGAACCGGGGAAATTCTTTTGGGTTGGATTTAAAGCATGTTCCGAATAATTTTCTTCGGTATAGTATTTATACTTTCATTTTATTTGCTATTTATTTCTTTGGAGCAGATTCATCCAGTTTTATATATTTCCAATTTTAGTGAAGATGAAATTAACAGGAACACAACAACTATCAATAGGCATATTTCTATTTTTCCTTGTAGGATTAATAGTCATATTCAATGGAATCACTCCCTGGTTATTCCGTAAAATGCCCAATGATTTTGTTCGGACTAAATTAATAATAAACACACTGAATGATCCGGATCATACACCCGGCATGGTTATTTTTGGAAATAGCAGGGCCATGAGTGGTGTAAATGGATATCTGCTTCAGGAACAGTTACCGGATCATCCGTTGACGTATAGTTTCACCTCTACCAGTCAATATATGAGTGAGAGTGCACTTTTTTATACTTCTTTACCTTCCTCTGTCCATACGGTTTTGCAATGTATAGATATTCAATCTCTTTCACAACCTATTGACATGAAAATATCTAATCAGGTAGCTCTTCATATGTATGGATATAAAATGGATGACCAAACGAAGTCTTTTGCATTTTCTTTATATAAAAAATTAAATAAATCAGATTGGTATTATAATTTTCATGCCCGGGATTGTCTTTTTAGTGGTATGAATGTCTGGTTAAGGAATTTATTGGATGATGATGTTTCAGAAATATCTCTGGAGCATACACTCCACTATGCGATGACTCAAACTTCCGACAGGAATGAAGCTGTTTATGAGAGAGAAATATTGCATTATGAAACAAATGATAGTTTTAAAAATTACACGATCTTACCGGAATGGAAAGAATTGATAGAAGCTTCTTACCAGTATATTCGTGCAAAAAATATAAAGTATTATTTCGTAGTGATGCCACATAATCCCGATGTTCTTCCCACTCATCAGGAAGAACGGGAGAGGGCTTTCAGTATGTTTAGAGAGGAGTTTGATTCTATTCCGGTTATCAATTGTATGGATATCTTATCTGCGGATGATTTTTATGATGCTATACATCCTAATCAGAAGGGAGCTGCTAAATTAACCCAACATATTATTCAGTATTTGCAATGATTTTGGGTATTTTTTTTTGTATATAATAGGGGGTTTTCTATATAATACCAGGATAGAATTCCTAAGATAGTACTTAAAACAGCCGTAAGAATAAAAGTAAGCGGTAAATGGTATTTGTCTATGCCAAAATGAATAAAGGTTTGTATGATTGGAAAGTGGAACAAATAGATACCATACGAGAAATTTCCTAATTTACCTATAAAATGCAGCCATTTAAAACTATACACAATACAAATAATAAAAGAAGCTAATGCAATAGGCTCTAATAAATCAATTCCTGGGATTGTTCTGAACAATAATATGAAGATACTAACCGGAAATATATACCATTTGTATTTCCTGAAAGAATCAAAATAAAGCAAAATGATTATACCTGAACAAAAATACATCATCTGTCCGGGAAATTGTCTTTTTAAAAATAGATATAGATTTACTCCGGTGTTATCATATAAGTATTCAAAGAGATAAGAATATAACATAGAAAACAGGTAAATCCCTATCAGGAACCAGGACTTTTTATGTTTAAGAAGAAATAGAAACAGGAGGGGAACAGTAAAATATAACATGATCTCTACTTTCATAGTCCATAGAGATCCGTTTACTACCTGAATAGGATTGTTTGTAAAAACTCCTGGCAACTCAGGCTGCAAAAAATTTAATGTAAGAGAATTACCGATCAGGTATTGGTATAGTTGGGTGGAACTGAAATATTCGATAGGAGTCAGAGAAGTAAGAAAACTTCCCAGAATGATACATAAAAAAATGGTAATAAGATAGGCAGGCATAATCCGGCAGAAACGTTTCCGTAAATAAATAGTCAGATCCGGTGTACGTATAAAACTGAACATCACAAGAAAACCACTGATAATAAAGAATCCTTTTACTCTCATATCACCATTTACAATCCAGAAAGGTTCACTTTCTGTTAACGTACTACAGTGGTTAAACATGATAGAATAAGCCAGAAAGAAACGGATCAGATTAAAGTTGTTTTTTTCTTTTACTAAACTTATTATCTTATCATTCAGGATCATTTTATTCTTATTTAATGACGGCAATTTTAGTCACTATGCTCTCTGAGCCGTTTTGGGAAGCCATTAACACTAAATAAATGCCTGTTGAAACCCGTTGTCCGGATCTGTTCCTGCAATTCCAGGTTGCCTGTCCACCAATAGATTTGGTTTGATAAATTAGATTTCCGTTCAGATCTGTTATTTTAACATTGCTATTATCCATCAGACCGGTAATGGTTACTCTGTCGTCATATTCCGGACGGACTGGATTGGGAAAAGCATACACATCCGAAAAGTCTTCTTTTCCAGCTATGGCTTCTCCCTGGTAGGATATAAGTCCTTTGCTGGTACCAATAAAAACTTCTCCGGTTTGGTCATTGATATCGATAGAATAAATATGATCTGATAGGAGAGGACTATTAGCAGTAGTAAACTGATGAATGACTTCCTGATTATCTTCATTGAGCACATAGACACCATTTCCTTCCGTACCGAACCATTTCCTGTTGCCCTGATCCACTTTTATACAGGTGATTAACTGGTTATCCAGAAAATAATATAGTTCACCATGATCTTCATGTGTTAATTTAATTCGGTTACAACGTGTTTCATTATAAATGACTCTGTCAGGTTGTGTAAAGTAAACAGGTCCACTGGTTGTCCCTACCCAGACATATCCGTCTTTATCTTCTGCGAGACTGGTGTATCCACTGGGAGTAAGTAGTTTATCATCCTGATCAGTCATTGTACTAAAAAAGAAAGAAGTATTATTATCTAAAGCATCAATAATGGCTATACCTGCCTGCTCCTGAGGATGGGGCACATTGATCCATTTATAGTTGGAAGAGGTAATCAGAATATCATTCAAAGAATATTTTCCGGATAATCCTTCTACATATACACTATGCCATTTTCCATCTTTGTCTAATATTTTAATACCCTCCTGGATCTGAGAGTTAGTCATCCATAAATTATTATCTTTATCAAATGATAATCCATGAATAAAATGATAACCCATATTATTCTCTATAATAGTTTCTAAGGTACTGTTATTTTTATTGTAGAGATTAATTACTTCCATATCCTTTATTTCCACTACACCATCTCCAAAGGAAGAGACATACAAATGATTTTCATCTGCCGGATGAACCGCTATACTTAAGTAGTCACGAGGATTAATTTTAAATTTTTCATATACATCTTCCTGGCTGATATAACTCCATTTATTATAATCATAGACCATTATGAATCCGTAGTTACCAAATCTGATGCCGCCGGATGTTTTCCCTCCTGCTGCTAAATATAATTTAGAAGGGGTAGAAACAACCTTGTATGGACTATTCATACGGGGTCCATCTAATCTGATGGATTCTGTTTTTGTTTCATAGCTTCCTGAACTGTTTCTGGCAATACATTTAATTCCCTTTTCTTCCTCTGCCACCCAATAGGTATCGTTTTTGAAGGAAGAGATATCGTGAATGTTACCTTTTAATGAAGTAGGAGCACCTATATCAGAATATATGAGTATAGTATCGTTTTGTAAAACGATTAGTTTGTCATTTGTGATCTTTACCCCTTTAATATGATTGGTATTTAGTAAAGGAGTTAATTCTCTATCATAAAAGATTCCTGTCTGATCGATAAGAAAAAACAGTCTGTTTTTAAATACAAATACTTTGGATACTTCTTTTTCCTCTGTTAAAGAAGGAAGAGAATAAGTTTGCCAGACGTTTGAATCTAATAAATTATCATTTAAAGAACCATAGATCACTCCGTTTTCAGTAGAAGCATATAGATAATTATCGAGTATGCAACAGGAAGTTGTCTGAAGAGATAAATTATAAGTTTCCGCGATCTCTTTTTTATTCATATTTACTACCATAATACCAAAACCTGTTGATATGTAGGCATACTCATTATATAAGTAAACGGAATATATTTCCTTGTTTCTGAGTTGTGTATTTTGAAAGAGATAAGGGAGATTGTAAACTCCGTCTTCAGACAAAATATCTATGTTCGCATTTTCATATATGATCAGTAAAGATTTAGCGGTATGATTGTAATTGATACAAATGATTTCTGTATCATTCAAATAATTACTTTTATCCAACTGCCGGATACTATTATCTTCTTTATCGTATGAAAAAAGAGAACCTTCTGCTACCACATATACTTTAGAAGAACTTTCTTCTACTAACCGGGTCGTAAAATAGGAGAGATAAGTCTTCCACGAATTGTTGTTGGCAAAAGTGGCAGAAGTAAGAAGTAAGAAGGAGATTAAAATACATGCGAAACGCTTCATGCGAAGATCTTTTTAGATACTGTTAGTAGATAAGAAAGCAGTTAATTTAGCTACAGCACGGGCCCGGTGGCTAATTTGATTCTTTATATGATCTCCTAATTCTGCAAAAGTCTGTGTATAGTCATCAGGAATAAATACAGGATCATATCCGAAACCGTTCTCACCCCTTTTTTCCTTTGTAATCTGTCCGTTGACGATTCCGTCAAACAGATACTCCTCTCCATTTAAAAGAAGAGCTATAACGGAACGAAAACGGCCTTTCCGGTTCGCTTTACCCTCCATTTCCTGTAGTAATTTATTCATATTGGCTTCTGCATCGTGTGGTATACCGGAATAACGTGCAGAATAAACACCGGGAGCATTATTCAGTACCTCTACTTCCAGTCCACTGTCATCTGCAAAACAGTCATATCCGTAATGTTCTTTAATATACCGGACTTTTAACAAGGCATTTCCTTCCATTGTTTCTGCTGTTTCAGGAATATCTTCACTGCATCCGATTTCCTTTAAACTTACTATTTCAATAGAATCGGAAAGCATGGCACGAACCTCTTCCAGTTTATGTGTATTGTTTGTTGCAAATACCAGTTTCATAAGATGTATATATAAATAAAAAAGTACTTTTATACAGTACTAAAACGTATAAAGGTGCTTTAAATTGTATAGCTTTTATTTTTAAGTTTTTATTTGATCAAAGCCTTCACCATATACTCCCCGGACTGTACTTTGTGAGATAAAAGCCTGAGGATCTATCTCCTTTACCAACCGGAAAATAGCTATGGATTCGGATTTCTTTGCCATGACCACTACTACCTTTACGGGAGATTTAGAGTAGCCACCGGTTCCTTCAAGGATTGTACACCCCCGGTCGATCTCTTTGATAATGGCATCACATATGTCATCATATTTTTGTGAAAAGATAAAGAACTGAACTGATTGACGGTTACTGTTAATTACCATATCCAGTATATAGTTACTGATCACCATTTCTACAAATCCGAATACGATCTTTTCCACATCCTGGAACAGAAAATAAGAGGAGCTGATAATGATAAAATCACAAAATAAAAGTGCTCTTCCAATAGATATGTTCTTATACTTGGTGACAATAGCAGCTATAATATCCGTACCGCCGGTACTACCATTAGCCGTAAAGATTAATCCCAATCCGGTACCACACAAACAGGCTCCTATAATGATAGACATAAAAGGTTCATCTTTCAGAATAGGAACTCCCTGTAACAGCCATTCAAACAGAGAAAGGGAGAGAGATAAAGAAAATACACCGAAAACTGTTTTCAGGACAAACTTTAATCCTAATATCTTATAGGCAATAGCAAGTAAAACCAGGTTAATCGCCAGATAAGAGAAGGAAACAGGGATCGATGTGATAAAATAGATTAGCGCACAAATCCCGCTAAGTCCTCCGGTTATGATTTCATTGGAGAGGATAAATCCGTTAAATCCGAAACCATATAATAGTGTTCCGATCAGGATAAAAATATAATCCTGTGTCGAATGGTATACTTTCTTCAGTGGCGTTTTTATCATCTCTTAGTCTGTTAAATGACGATATTAACGATCTTCTTAGGAACGAAAATGATCTTTTTGGGAGTTTTACCCTGTAACCATTTTTCTGCACTTTCATGTCCCAGGGCAGCTGCTTCCGCATCTTCTTTGGTTGCCTCTGAAGGAAGTTCAATACTGTACCGGGCTTTCCCATTAAAAGAAACTGCATATACAATGGTATCTTCTTTCAGGTATTCTTCATTATATTCCGGCCATTGAGCATCTACAATTGTAGAGGTATGACCTAATTCATGCCATAATTCTTCTGCGGCATGTGGTGCAAAAGGAGCTAAAACAATAATTAATTGTTCCAGAATAGCTCTTTTATGACATTTTAAAGACGTTAATTCATTTACACAGATCATGAATGCACTGATAGAAGTATTGAAAGAAAAATGTTCAATATCGTAGGTTACTTTCTTAATCAGTTTGTGTAATGATTTTAACTCTTCCGCAGTGGGTTCCTCATCTGTTACCTGTAGAGTATCAGTGTTACCATAGAATAATCCCCATAATTTCTTCAGGAAACGATGAACTCCGTCAATACCGTTGGTATCCCATGGTTTGGATTGTTCCAAAGGACCTAAGAACATCTCATACAGACGTAAAGTATCCGCACCATATTTTTCAACGATCATATCCGGATTCACTACATTATACATCGATTTGGACATTTTTTCAACAGCCCATCCACAAATATACTTACCATCTTCCAGGATAAATTCAGCTGTCTTATATTCCGGATTCCAGTTTCTGAAGGCTTCTATATCCAGTATATCATTGCTAACGATATTGACGTCAACATGCAACGGAGTGACATCATATTGGTCTTTCAGATTCAGGGAAACAAATTGATTTGTGCCATTAATACGATATACAAAATTGGAACGTCCCTGGATCATTCCCTGATTAATCAGTTTCTGGAAAGGTTCCTCTCCGCATGAAATACCCAGGTCATACAGGAATTTATTCCAGAAACGGCTATAGATCAGGTGACCAGTTGCATGTTCGGTACCACCGATATACAGATCTACATTTTTCCAGTATTCATTTGCTTTTCTGGATACTAACTCTTTTTCATTGTTAGGGTCTATATAATGCAGATAATAGGCAGATGAACCGGCAAAACCAGGCATCGTACAAAGTTCCAATGGGAAAATAGTCCGGTTATCTATTTTAGAAGTTTCTACTACTTTTCCATTTACTTTATCCCAGGCCCAGTTGGTGGCTCTTCCTAACGGTGGCTCACCCGTTTCCGTAGGCAGGAATTTATCTACTTCCGGTAATTCTAATGGTAGTTTATCTAATGGTAACATCTGAGGTAACCCGTCCGCATCATAATATACAGGGAAAGGCTCTCCCCAGTAGCGTTGACGGCTGAAAATAGCATCCCTCAAACGATAATTGATTTTGATCTTACCTAATCCTTTTTCTTCAATATAAGTTTTGGTTTTAGCAATCGCTTCTTTTACTTCCAGGCCATTCAATACCAATCCTTCTTCTATTCCTTTTCCTGGTTGGGGAGAGTTGATCATCTTACCTTCTTTGGCGTCATAACTTTCTTCAGAAATGTCACAGCCTTCAATCAGAGGAATGATCGGTAAATTAAAATGTTTAGCGAAAGCATAGTCACGGCTATCATGTCCCGGTACAGCCATAATTGCTCCTGTTCCGTATCCGGCCAATACGTAATCACTGATCCATACCGGAATTGCTTCCTGAGTCAGCGGGTTGATCGCATAGGAACCAGAGAATACACCGGTTACCTTTTTATCAGCCATCCGTTCCCTTTCGGTTCTCTTTTTGGTCATAGCCAAATACTTATCTACCTCTTGCTTCTGTTCAGGAGTGGTAAGTGCCTGTACTAATTCACTCTCCGGAGCCAGGACCATAAAGGTAACCCCGAAAATAGTATCTGCACGGGTCGTAAAGATGGTAAATGTCAGATCCGAGTCTTTTACATGAAACTTCATTTCAGCACCTTCACTACGCCCGATCCAGTTTCGTTGGGTTTCTTTTAATGAATCTGTCCAGTCCACAGTATCCAACCCATCCAATAAACGTTGTGCGTAGGCAGATACGCGGAGACACCATTGACGCATGACTTTCTGTTCAACAGGATATCCACCACGTTCGGAAACACCATTTACCACTTCATCGTTTGCCAATACGGTACCCAAAGCTGAACACCAGTTCACCATCGTATCTCCTAAATAAGCGATCCGGTAATTCAGGAGTATTTCCTGTTTTTCCTTGTCACTTTTTGCTTTCCACTCGTCAGCAGTAAAAGACAATTCTTCTCCATGAGCGATATTTAAACCTTCCGTTCCTACCTGTTCAAACGCCTCGATTAATCCTTCAATAGGCATTGTTTTGTTTTCATCATAGCAATAGTAACTATTGAACATCTGTATGAAAGCCCACTGTGTCCAGCGATAGTATTCGGAATTGCAGGTACGCACTTCACGGCTCCAGTCATAAGAGAAACCAATCTTATCCAACTGTTCACGGTAGCGTGCAATATTGTTTTTAGTAGTAATTTCCGGATGTTGACCCGTCTGGATAGCATATTGTTCGGCTGGAAGTCCATAGGCGTCATATCCCATCGGATGTAACACATTGAAACCTCTTAGTCGTTTAAAACGGGAATAAATATCAGAAGCAATGTATCCAAGCGGATGTCCCACATGTAAACCTGCTCCTGACGGATATGGGAACATATCCAGCACATAAAATTTAGGTTTACTGTGATCTTCGGTTACTTTGTAAACATTATTCTCTACCCAATATTTTTGCCATTTCTTTTCTATGGCACCGAACTTATACTCCATAACTACTATATGTATTGTCTTTAATTATTTTCTTAATTAAGTAAAATCTATTATTCATTTGATTTTCTGTGCAAAAATACGAATAAATGACGAAAGTTGGTTGAATTGCCCGGAAAGTAGAACCTCCTTTTAGGGAAATAGTCACTTTATTCAGATGAAAAGAAAAAATAGTTCCGGAAAAAAGGATCATAACAAGATTTAGGAAATCTTAAAAAAGAAAGTTCCGGAAAAACACTGATTAAAAACAGTAGAACTTGTACCTTTGCATGTGGTGGTAAATTTAACAAATGAAAAACGGTGGCAAAACCTGTAGTTGAAACTCCTTTAATGAAGCAATATTTCGACATTAAGTCGAAACATCCTGATGCAATCCTTTTATTTCGCGTAGGTGACTTTTATGAAATGTATGGTGAAGATGCAGTCATAGGAGCTGAGATCGTAGGGATTGTACAGACTAAAAAAGCAAATGGTCCGGGACAGTTCATAGAAATGGCCGGGTTTCCTCATCATGCCCTGGATAATTATCTGCCTAAATTAGTACGGGCAGGAAAACGGGTAGCTATCTGTGACCAGTTGGAAGATCCCAAAATGACTAAGAAGCTGGTCAAAAGGGGAGTCACTGAATTGGTAACTCCCGGGGTTTCTATTAACGACAATATATTAAACCACAAGGAAAATAACTTCCTGGCTTCCGTACATTTTCACAAAAACACCTGTGGTATTTCTTTTCTGGATATTTCAACGGGGGAATTTCTGACAGCAGAAGGTACGATTGATTATGTAGATAAGTTATTGAATAATTTTTCTCCCAAAGAGGTACTGATCGAACGGAATAGCCGGAAGATGTTTGAAGAGAGTTTCGGTTCCCGCTTCTTTACATTTGAACTGGAAGATTGGGTTTTTACGGCGGATGCGGCAAATGATCGCTTGTTAAAGCATTTTGAAACCAAGAATCTGAAGGGATTTGGAGTACAACATCTCAAATTAGGTATCATTGCTTCCGGGGCTATTTTGCATTATCTGGATATTACCCAGCATACTCAGGTTTCTCATGTGACCTGCCTTTCCCGGATAGAAGAAGATCGGTATGTACGCCTGGATAAGTTTACAGTCCGGAGTCTGGAATTAATTGGGACGATGAATGAAGATGGGATCAGCTTATTGATGTGATCGATAAAACAATTTCTCCGATGGGTTCTCGTATGCTCAGACGTTGGTTATTGTTTCCCCTGAAAGATGTTCGTCCTATTAAGGAACGGCAGGATGTGGTGGATCATTTTTTCCGTCATCCGGATATGAAAGAGTTACTGGAAACCCGTCTTGCACAGATTGGAGATCTGGAACGGATTATCTCTAAAGTAGCGGTAGGAAGGGTTTCTCCCCGTGAAGTAGTTCAGCTAAAAGTAGCACTTCGTGCCATTGAGCCTATTAAAGAGGCTTGTATGAATAGTAATGAACCCAGTTTATGTTTGATTGGAGAACAGTTAAATGCCTGTTCCAGGATCTGTGAACGAATTGAAAAAGAAGTAAATCCGGATCCCCCTGTTTTGTTGAATAAAGGGAATGTGATCGCTTCCGGTGTGAATGAAGAATTGGATGAACTGCGTTCCATTGCTTTTTCAGGAAAAGATTATCTGTTATAGGTACAGCAGCGGGAAAGTGAAAAAACAGGTATTCCCAGTCTGAAAATTGCTTTTAATAATGTATTCGGTTACTATATTGAAGTTCGTAATACTCATAAGGATAAGGTTCCACCAGAGTGGATACGAAAACAGACCCTCGTAAATGCAGAACGATATATCACCGAAGAATTAAAAGAATATGAAGAAAAGATTCTGGGTGCGGAGGAAAAGATCCTGAGCCTGGAAGGACGATTATTCAATGAATTGGTACTGTGTCTGATGGATTATATTGCCCCTGTACAGACGAATGCTAATTTGATTGGCCGTCTGGATTGTCTTCTTTCCTTTGCAAAAGTGGCCCAGAGTAACAAATACATCCGGCCAATCGTGGATGACAGCGATGTGATTGATATTCATTCCGGCCGCCATCCGGTTATTGAAAAGCAATTACCTTTAGGAGAATCCTATATTGCAAATGATGTCTATCTGGATGGAGAAAAGCAACAGATCATTATCATTACCGGACCCAATATGGCAGGTAAATCTGCTTTATTACGGCAAACTGCTTTGATCACTTTAATGGCACAAACCGGTTGTTTTGTTCCTGCCGAAAGTGCCCGGATCGGATTGGTGGATAAAATCTTTACCAGGGTAGGAGCTTCTGATAATATTTCAGTAGGGGAATCTACTTTTATGGTCGAGATGAACGAAGCATCCGATATATTGAATAATCTTTCTTCCCGGAGTCTGGTATTATTTGATGAGTTAGGGAGAGGGACCAGTACTTATGATGGGATTTCCATTGCCTGGGCGATTGTGGAATATATTCATGAACATCCTCAGTTCCGTGCAAAAACCCTGTTTGCTACCCACTACCATGAGTTGAATGAAATGGAACGTTCTTTTAAACGGATCAAAAACTACAATGTTTCGGTCAAAGAAGTGGGCAATAAGGTGATCTTTATGCGGAAACTAATACCAGGTGGTAGTGAACACAGCTTTGGTATTCATGTGGCCAAGATGGCTGGGATGCCGAAAAGTATTGTAAAACGTTCAAATGAGATATTAAAACAACTTGAAAATGAGAACCGGCAGGAGGGGATTAGCAGTAAGCCTGTGAAGAATATTGCTTCTGCTGCTGAAGGCTATCAATTGAATTTCTTTCAGTTGGATGATCCTGTGCTGAGCCGGGTAAGGGATGAAATAAGGAATATGGATGTGAATAATCTTACCCCATTAGAGGCGTTAAATAAGTTAAGTGAGATACGAAAGATCATCACAGGAAAATAAAGAATAGCCATAGACCCGGAATTACCGCTCCGGGCTTATGGCTACTCTTTATTTATCTACCTGGTAATCTCCTGGATATCCTGCAACGTGAAGTTTCCCACTAATTGCACAATCGTATATCCTTTGTTAACATCTCTTATGATCTAACATTTATTTTCATATTCTCAGATTTATAAAGTTTACAACTCTTTGTCAGAATCTTCTTTTACGCGAAAAGTAATTTATGTTTTTAAAGACGGATCAGGAGAAGGTTTTGTTACAGGAAAAGGAATCTTTTTTATTTCTCTCCGGAATACATTGATAATATTTAACGCAATGAACTCAACAAAAGGCGGTTTCCTTCTGTTTTGTAGGTCCATTTAGTTAATAGAAAGTGAAATAAAAATTAAAATAAAGAGAATATGAAAAAAAGTATTTTTTTCAGGATTACTGGCAGTGGGACTTTTGTTTTCAGCGAATGCTTTTGCTCAGGATGTTAAAAGAGATAATACCCGGAACGAAGTAAGAGAGGGTATTGAAAGTAATAGAAATAACCTCGATGAACGGGTAGAGGGTATGAAAGGTAATATTGAGCATGATGTGGATGTGGACGTAAATACAAACACGAACCGGTCAGATATGAGAAATGATGCGGACCGTTTGGAAAACAGATGGGAAGAAGGAAAAGAAAATGTAAAAAGCGGTACCCGGGAATTAGGTGATAAAATTGAAGAAGGGGGTCGTAAAGTGAAAGAAGGAACTAAACGGACCGGAGAAAAAATAGGGGATGAAGCTAAAAAAGTAGAAAGAGAAGCTGATCGACGCTTAAATGATTAATATATAGTTTATTGTAGCTTTTTAAAAAGTGCATTAGCAAAAAGCAAAGGGTATATAAATAATTTACATTTATATACCCTTCTTTTATTTGGAATGAAAAACAGATTGCTTATTTAGTAAGCCGTTAGCTGACAAAAGCGAAACGTCTGCTATCCGGTGCCCAGCAATCAAAGATACTGTTACCTTGTTTGATTGTGCTTGCATAGGTAAGTTTCCTACTGATAGTCCGATAACTGAGTAAATAAATAGTTTTATGAGGTCAAGAATTGAATCTGACTGAATGATAATAATTATTCTGATCTACTGCGCAGTTCTTTCATTCTCAGTAAAGCTTCTACATAATAGTAATCAGCATAGGAGAGAGGAACGTCTACTTCACTGTTTCCTGGTAAATGACCCGTACAATGCATGATCGTGAAATAGTTGTTTTCTCCTTTTTCTGCCAGATATGCAGGCGAGGAGAGGGAGCGTATCTGCTGTTCGGCAAATGCCAGATATTCCTTTCCGGAGGGATCTAACTGACTTAATTCGATTAATGCGGAGGCCATGATCGCGGCGGCTGAAGCATCCCGGGGGACGTTAGGAATATCCGGATCATCAAAATCCCAGTAAGGAACCTTATCTTCCGGCATATTAGGATGATGGAGAAGAAATCCTGCAATTTGTCTTGCCTGTTCGAGATAAACCGGGTTATGGGTTTCCCGGAACATCATGGTGTACCCATATAATCCCCAGGCTTGTCCTCTTGCCCATGCTGATTCATCGGCATATCCCTGATGGGTTTGTTTGGCATGGGGGAGTCCGCTGATGGTATCATAAGAAATGACATGATAACAACTGTAATCCGGCCTATAGTGGTGCTCGAGGGTCTTAAGAGCATGTGTATGGGCGATCTGTTCATAGGTTTCATCTCCTGTTATACGGGAAGTCCAGGTGAGCAGTTCCAGATTCATCATATTATCAATAATTACTGCGTATTGCCACACCTCTTTATTCCAATCCCAGGAGCGGATCGCGCCGATTGCCGGATCATAACGGGTGATGAGGGAATTAGCTCCTGTAGTCAGTACTTCCACATAATCGGGATTCTGAGTGATCCGGTATCCATTCCCATAACTGCAATACAGCATAAATCCGATATCATGCGTGTTAGTCAGATGTTTAACGTTCTCTACCCGGCCGGTGTATAATTCAGCGTATTTTTTTAATTCTGTCGTGGGATGATTCTCATATAAATACCACAGTTGTCCGGGAAAAAATCCGGAACACCACCATTCATAATCACTGGTAGATAAGGACCCGTCAGGATGGGTACTTCTGGGTAGTTCACCTTCCCGGTTCTCCAGCTCTTTTGCCATCAGGAGTGCCTGTTCTGTTGCTCGTTGAAATCCCCGGTCAATGACAATCGAAAGAGATTCCTGTTCCGGAGTAGGAGAGCACTGGGTAAATAGAAAAAGAATGCCCAGTGAATATAAAAGCAGGTTTCTATTCATCAGGTATTAAATTTAAGTGTTTACACAAACATACGGATTTTTTCCTTTCCCGTGGAGAGTTACCGGAAGAAAGTAATGAAGTTAGATTTTGGTGTATAAAAAAGGATTAACCCACAACTAATCCTATCAAATGAAGGTGTTAGTTGTGGGCGATGCTTTATATAACAGGATTATACGTTGAAACGGAAATGCATAATATCTCCATCCTGTACAACATATTCTTTTCCTTCTACACTCATCTTACCGGCTTCTTTTACAGCCGCTTCTGAGCCATAAGTAATGAAGTCTTCGTATTTGATCACTTCTGCACGGATAAAGCCTTTTTCAAAGTCTGTGTGGATCACACCGGCACATTGAGGAGCTTTGCTACCTTTCAAATATGTCCATGCACGTACCTCTTGTACACCAGCTGTCAGATAAGTTTCCAGGTTCAACAGTTTATAAGCTGCTTTAATGAGACGGCTTACTCCCGATTCTTCCAGTCCTATTTCACTTAAGAACATTTGACGTTCTTCATAGGTCTCAAATTCCGCGATCTCACTTTCAATTTTAGCAGCAACAACCAGGATCTCCGCGTCTTCATCTTTCACCGCTTCTTTTACTGCTTCCACATATTTGTTCCCGTTCACCGCACTTGCTTCGTCTACATTGCAAACGTACATCACCGGTTTACTGGTCAGTAAGAATAGCTCATGCGCCACTTTCTGTTCATCTTTTGTGTCAAAACTTACTGTACGGGCATTTTTCCCCTGTAACAAGGCTTCTCTGAATCTGGATAACACATCATAAGCCAGCTTCGCTTGTTTGTCACCTCCGGTTTGTGCCTGTTTCTGAACTTTGGCAATACGGCTTTCAATGGTCTCCAGATCTTTTAACTGCAACTCTGTATCTATGATCTCTTTGTCACGCACCGGATCTACCTGCCCATCTACATGTACGATGTTTTCATCATCAAAACAACGCAACACATGCAGAATGGCATCTGTTTCCCGGATATTAGCTAAGAATTTATTTCCTAATCCTTCTCCTTTGCTCGCCCCTTTTACTAAACCCGCGATATCTACTATCTCCACGGTTGTGGGAACGATTCGTTGTGGATTGATGAGTTCTGCCAGTTTATTCAGCCGTTCGTCCAGAACAGTAATAACTCCCACGTTGGGTTCAATCGTACAAAAAGGAAAATTTGCTGATTGCGCTTTCGCATTGGATAAGCAATTGAAAAGAGTAGATTTTCCCACATTTGGAAGACCTACGATACCGCATTGTAATGCCATTCTATCTTGAAAATTTTATTTGTTATCAGTTGTTTGTTATTCTCCAGTGTTTAAATTCCTTGGATCACTGGATTTTGAGAATGCAAAGATAGTTATTCTTTTAATAGGAACAGATAGAAAAGAATGTTCAAAAACTAATCTGATTTTAAAATAGATAAAACTTATATCCGTTAATTTCGGCCAACTATTATCTTTCTACCGGCTATTTCTTATTAAACTATTGTTTTAACTCTCTCTTTCTAACAGTTATTTTACATTTTACCATTCACCCTTCACCTGTTTAAAATAGAGTTCTTATAATCAATAATTTAACTCTTCAAAAATGGTGAATAGACGATTTTTCTCTCTATTCACCATTCACCGTCTATTCACCTTGTCTTGTCCTGAATAGGATTGACTGTTATTAGTATAAATCCTGTATATGGTTCTCAAAATTGATATTGTTTTATGTAAATAAAGACCAAGACAGATTATTGGGATTTACTCTCTATTCGCTGAGAAACTATAAGCCATGATAGAAAGAACTATCCTTTTTATGCCGACCTGGTAGGTTATGATACAGGACTCATAAGGTTAAGAGTCAGGCATCATAAGGTTATGAATCCTGTATCACAAGCTTATGAGTCCTGTATCATAACCTACCTGAATAGTATAACCAGCCTACTATCTGGTAGGAAACAGAACAGTTTCTGTGCAAACGCAGCATAGTGCATAAGCTTCCAGTCAAACCTGGAGTCTATATATAGAATCTATGAAGATTCTTAATGGGCTTCCAGCCAGTTTTTCCCTACACCATATTCAGCAATTAAAGGAACCCGTAGCTTAATAGCATTTTCCATCTCTTCTACGACGATCTGTTGAACGGTTTCCAATTCTTCTTTGTGTACATTGAAATTTAATTCATCATGTACTTGAAGGATCATTTTACTTTTTAATTGTTCCGCTTCAAAACGTTGGAAAATACGGATCATAGCTACCTTAATAATATCTGCTGCTGTTCCCTGGAGAGGAGCGTTGATCGCATTTCGTTCTGCGTATCCTCTTACTACTGCATTGTTAGAATTAATATCCGGTAAGTAGCGTTTCCGCTTAAATAGTGTTTCTACATATCCTTTTTGTTTAGCACCTTCAATACTTTTATCCATATATTCCTTTACGCCCGGATAGGTTTTAAAATATCCGTCGATTAGTTCTTTGGATTCACTCCGTGGAATATTCAATCGTTCTGCCAGACCAAACACAGATATGCCGTAAATGATACCGAAGTTAGCGGTTTTGGCTTTCCGGCGCATATCGGAAGTTACCTCATGGATGTCTATCCCGTAGATCTTAGCAGCTGTTGCAGCATGAATATCTTCCCCACTCAGGAAAGCATCTAACATATTTTTATCCCCACTTAGATCAGCCATCAGGCGTAATTCAATCTGGGAATAGTCTGCGGAGAAGAATAAGCAATCTTCATTATCAGGAATAAATGCCCGGCGTATTTCACGTCCTAACTCATTCCGGATAGGAATGTTTTGTAGGTTGGGATTAGTCGAACTTAAGCGACCGGTTGCTGTGACAGTCTGGTTGAAAGAGGTATGGATCTTTCCGGTGACCGGGCTGATCAACTGAGGTAGGGCATCTATATAAGTACTTAACAATTTCTTAAGTCCCCGGTATTCCAGTAATTTACTAATGATCGGATGCCGGGAACGAAGTTTCTCCAGAATATCTTCACTGGTACTGTAACCTCCTGTTTTTGTTTTTTTTGCTTTATCATCTATTTTTAGCCGGTCGAATAATACTTCACCCACCTGTTTAGTAGAATTAATATTAAATTCCATGCCCGCCAATTCATAGATTTCACCTTCTAATTTTCTTAATGCGTGCGTTAATTCTTCAGAGGATTGTTTCAGCGCTACCGTGTCTAATGTGACTCCTGTCTCTTCCGTTTCCGCTAATACATATACTAATGGCATCTCCATATCATAGAAGAGAGGTTCCAGACCCTGCTTTTTCAATTCCGGCTCAAAAATGTTTTTTAGTTTCAGTGTGATGTCTGCATCTTCCGCAGCATACTCTGCAATTTTTGAAAGAGGAACATCCCGCATGGTCAACTGATTTTTTCCTTTGGGTCCTATCAGTTCTGTAATGGAAATGGTTTTATATCCTAAATAGGTTTCTGCCAGGTAATCCATACCATGGCGTAATTCAGGATTTAACAGATAGTGAGCGATCATCGTATCGAAAAGCGGACCAGCTACCCGTATTCCATATTTTCTGAGTACCAGGATATCGAATTTTATATTTTGTCCGATTTTGAGTGACCGGACATTTTCGAGGGCAGGAGAGAAGTGACTGAGGATTTGCATTACTTCTTCCCGGTTTTCCGGAACCGGCACGTACCAGGCTTCGTTTTCCTTAATTGAGAATGACAATCCGACTAAACCGGCTCTTAAAGGATCCACTCCGTCTGTTTCAGTGTCAAATGCGAAAAAATCCTGATCCATTAAAAGAGAGCCTAATTCTTTCATTTTTTCCTCATTATCAGCAATATAATAAGAATGAGGAGTGGAGTTTAAGTCTGTGAGAGTCGAATTTTTAAAAATTTCCGGCTCCCCGGTCTCAAATTCTGCAAAGAGGACGCCTTGTTGGAGACCTTTAGCAGCAGGTGCTTTCCCTTCTCCTGATAATTTATTGATAAATGTCCGGAATTCTAATTCCGTATAAATTTCTTTTAATTTTTCTTTATCCGGTTTTTCCCGTACACAGCAGGATCCGTCAAAAGTAATCGGAACATCTGTTTTGATAGTGGTCAGAAATTTGGAAAAACGGATCTGCTCCGCATTTTCTGTGACTTTTTTCTGAATGGCTCCTTTGAGCTGATCGGTATGCTCGAGTAAGTTCTCAATACTGCCAAATTCAGTCAGTAACTTAACAGCTGTTTTTTCTCCGACTCCCGGACATCCCGGAATATTATCGGAAGCATCTCCCATCAATCCTAACAGGTCAACTACCTGCTCTACGGAAGACAGTCCGAATTTTGTCAGCACCTCTTTCACGCCCATGACTTCATAATCTCCTCCGAATTTAGGACGGTAGATAAAAATATGGTCGGATACTAATTGTCTGTAATCTTTATCCGGGGTCATCATATATACATCATATCCCTCTTTTTCAGCCTGTTTGGAAATCGTTCCGATTACATCATCGGCTTCATAGAAAGGAACTTCGAGGATGGGTATATGGTACGCTTTGATAATTTCTTTGATATAGGGAACTGCCTGGCGGATTGCTTCCGGAGTCTCTTCCCGCTGGGCTTTGTATTGCTCAAAGGCCTCATGGCGGAAAGTGGGACCTGCCGGATCAAAACCTACTGCGATATGAGTGGGATTTTCCCGTCTCAATACATCTTCTAAGCTATTTACAAAACCAAATATAGCAGATGTATTCATCCCTTTGGAATTAATACGGGGATTTTTAATGAACGCATAAAATGATCTATAGATCAATGCGTAGGCGTCTATAAGGAATAATTTCATTTCTATTTTACTTGTTTTATTAAGACATTTAACTGTAAATGTACGAAAAAAAGTGCTGTACTCAATACTTTTTCTTACTTTTGCGAATCGTAGGTTAAGTTTATGGATGAAAGAGCGAAAATAGAAGAGCCGATAGCCAAAGAGTTAAGCTGTTTTAATAAAGAGTTTGCCAATTCACTGCAAAGTGAAACATTCCGACTACAACAAGCTATTGACCAGATTTTGAGTTATACAGGGAAGCATGTGCGTCCTATGTTAGTACTTCTTACGGCTAAAGCGCTGGGGAAGGTGACAGAGGATACGATCAATTCTGCTGTTTTACTTGAACTGTTGCATACGGCTTCGCTGATCCATGATGATGTGATTGATGATACCAAACAGCGTAGGGGAGTTCCCTCGCTGAATGCTATTTTTGATAACCGGGTTTCTGTTTTGGTAGGAGATTATATTCTTGCTACCGCGTTGATCCGTTCTATTCAAACAGGTGACCTTCGTATTGTAAGCATTGTCTCCAATCTGGGAAGGGATCTTTCCGAAGGAGAAATCAAACAACTGGAAACCGCTGAGGAAAGTGTTTTAGATGAAGAGTGCTATTTTCAGGTAATCAGAAAAAAAACAGCGACCCTCTTATCTGCCTGTACGGAAATCGGGGCTATTTCCGCGGGTGCCTCGGATGAAATGATAGAAAAATGTCGCCGGTTCGGAGAATATCTGGGATATAGTTTCCAGATCAAAGATGATATTTTTGACTATTTTGAAGCTGGGAATTTAGGAAAACCGACCGGAAATGATATCCGGGAAGGAAAAATTACTCTCCCTTTATTGTATGCATTATCCCAAGAAACCGACCGGAAAACTTATTATCTCGATATTATAAAAAATAAAGATTTCACGGATGAACATATTGCCGAACTGATCTCTTTAGCAAAAGAAAAGGGTGGGATTGCTTATGCGGAAAGGCGTATGGAAGAGTTTCGGGATAAAGCAGTCTGTGTACTGGAAGAACTTCCGGTTTCTGATTCCCGTGACAGTTTGATCTCTTTGGCAAATTATATTGTAAACAGGTCTAAATAATTGAAAGTTAAAGATCCTCATAAAACATACTTTATGAGGATCTTTTTTTATTATATGGATTGCTCAATCCGGCTTTGTAGATCTGTAACGAGTGCACTTGCACCAATCCGGAAAAGATCTTTCGTGAGCCATTCTTCTCCCAACACTTCTTTTACAATGGTGTAGTAGATGACAGCATCCTCTGCTTTTCTGATTCCTCCGGAAGCTTTGATCCCAATTTTATTTCCTGTCAGCGTGAAATAGTTTTTTATAACCTGACACATAATATAGAATGCTTCCGGTGTGGCACCCGGGAATTCTTTTCCGGTAGAAGTTTTAATGAAATCAGCTCCGGAATAAATGGACAGAATAGATGCTTTACGAATATTTTCTTCCGTTTTCAACGCGCCTGTCTCCAGGATTACTTTTAATTTAGCATCCTTGCAACTGGCTTTTATCTCCTGTAATTCCTCTGTCAGCTCCTGATAGTTCCCTTCTAAGAAGTATCCTAAATTCAATACGACATCTATCTCTTCAGCCCCATCCATAACTGCTAAACTGGTTTCTGCGATTTTAACCTCGGTAAAAGTTTGTGAAGAGGGAAAAGAAGCGGATACGACAGCAATTTTTACATCCTGCGCTGTTAATGCCTGCTTAACTGTGTCAGCAAATAGGGGATAAGTACAGATTGCCGCTACATTGGGAATATCTGCTGATCCTTCATAATCATTCACCGTATTTACCAGGTTCCATATACTTTCTTTGGTGTCGGTACTGGTCAGAGAAGTTAGATCAATACATCCATGTATTAGCTTCAGAACTTCTGTATTTTGATTGTTTTTTGCTTCATTTTCTATTAGTTTTTTTACCTTTTTAGTAATTTCCGGGTCTGTTCCTACCGGGGCGAATTTGCTAAAAGCTTCCTGATACTTGTCCATCTTAGATTATAATTTTTGATTGTTGATATGTCTTTCTTTATCCCGTGCTGTTTTCTTTTCTATATTCTTTTGAAATGCGGAGGTCAGGTCTGTTCCGGTTTGATTTGCTAGACATAACAGTACCCATAATACATCCGCCATTTCATCGCCCAAATCACCCTTTTTATCACTCTCTTTAAATGATTGTTCTCCATATGTACGAGCTATGATTCGTGCCAGTTCTCCTACTTCCTCTGTCAGGATAGCCAAGTTGGTGAGTTCGTTGAAGTAGCGCACACCATACGTTTGGATCCAGTTATCTACTGTTTCCTGGGCCTGTTTGATCGTTAATTCTTCCATGCTATTCTTTGTTTTGTGAATCGATTACAATAGTGACCGGTCCATCATTTAATAATTCGATCTTCATATCTGCCCCAAATGTCCCGGTAGCTACCTTTTTCCCTATCTGTATTTCCATCTCTCTACAGAATGTCTCATACATAGAAATTGCAATTTCCGGCCTGGAGGCTTTCATGTAGGAGGGACGATTTCCTTTTTTAGTGGAGGCTTGTAAAGTAAACTGGCTTACTATCATTACTTCTCCTTTTTCCTCTATCACCGACCGGTTCATCACTCCGTTTTCATCATCAAAGATCCGTAGATTAGCGATCTTTTTGGTTAGCCATTCAATATCTTCCTGTGTGTCTCTGTTTTCTATTCCAAGAAGTATGACTAATCCTTTATCTATTTTCGAGGTCACTTTCCCTTCTATAGTGACACTTGCATACTGTACCCGCTGAATAACTGTTCTCATCTTATTTTTTTAGTCCGTTAATGATCAGATTTGCTTTTGATTCTCCGATTAATTCTTTGATTTCTTCAAAAGAGGCCTGTTTAATGCGTTTAACACTTTTGAAGTGACGTAAAAGTAAGACTTTTGTTTTTTCACCAATCCCTTTGATGGTATCTAATTCAGATACGGTCTGTTTCTTACTTCTCATATGTCTATGAAAAGTGATCCCGAAACGGTGAGCCTCATCCCTTAATTGCTGGATTATTTTCAGGGTTTCCGAATTCTTATCTAATATGAGAGGAATCGGATCTCCGGGATAAAAGATTTCTTCTAACCGTTTGGCTAAACCAATAATGGTGATCCTGTCTAATAATCCTAAATCCCTCAATACTTCTGTAGCCGCATTTAATTGCCCTTTACCGCCATCAATTACGATTAATTGGGGTAAGGGAGCATCTTCTGCGATTAATCGCGTATATCGTCTGGTAACAACTTCTATCATGGACGCGAAGTCATCGGGTCCTACGACTGTTTTAATATGGAAATGCCGGTAATCTTTTTTGGATGGTTTCCCTTTTTTAAATACGACACAGGCCGCTACCGGATTCGTTCCCTGAATATTGGAATTATCAAAACATTCTATATGCATGGGAAGATCTTTTAGATGAAGATCTTTTTGCATGGTTGTCATGATCCGGGTCGTTCGTTGTTCCGGATTTAATTTTTCTGCCTGTTTGAGTTTATCTACTTTATATTGTTTCACATTTTGTTCGGATAAATCGAGTAATTTCTTTTTATCACCCTTTTGAGGGATGGTGAATATGATATTATCCGATAGCTGTGTATCCGGTAAAAAGGGGACAATAATTTCTTTAGCATTACTTTTAAACCGTGCCCGCATCTCAACAATTCCTAAACCCAGTAATTCTTCTTTCGGTTCATCGAGTCGTTTTTTATATTCAAATGTATATACCTGTACGATGGAACCGTTCCCTATATGCATGAAATTGATGTAAGCTGACTTCTCATTTTCTGCAAAAGAAAAAACATCCAGATTCGTCAGGGTTGGAGTTACAACGGTAGACTTTGCTCTGTAATTTTCGATAACTTCATACTTTTCTTTTACTATTTGCGCCTCTTCAAAACGTAATTCTTCAGATAATGTTTGCATCTGGTTAAATAAAGTACGGCTAATCTGGGAAATATTTCCTTTTAATATTTCCTTTACATGCATAATGCCTGCGTTATAATCTTCTAAGGTCTGCAATCCCTCGCAAGGTCCTTTGCAGCGTTTGATGTGATATTGAAGGCAAACTTTATATTTTCCTTTGGCAATAGTTTCCGGAGTAAGCGGATAATTACAGGTACGCAAGGGATAAAGTTCTTTAATCATTTGCAGCATGATTTTCGCTGTATAGATAGAAGAGTAGGGACCATAATATTGTGAACCATCCCTGATAATATTCCTGGTTTGAAATACCCGGGGAAAATATTCGTTTTTTACCACAATGGAAGGATAGGTTTTATCATCCTTCAACATTACATTGTATCGTGGTTTATATTGTTTGATTAAACTATTTTCCAGATGCAATGCATCTTCTTCCGTATCGACAATGATATATTTAATATCCCGGATCTGTTTTACCAATACCCGGGTCTTTGGATACTCATGAAATTTATTGAAATAAGAAGATACCCTTTTCTTTAGGTTCTTTGCTTTCCCTACATATATAATCGTCCCTTTTTCATCAAAATATTGATAACAACCCGGTTTTTCCGGAATAATAGATAAGATTCCCTGAAGGTGTTTTTTTGCATCTTCCGTATCAATCCCTGGTTTTATTTGATCTTCTTCCTTCATAAAAAGAAACTTTTTTAATGTTTCACGTGGAACAATTTGCCTTTTATCTTCCCAGGAGAACTAATAAAATATTAATGTCACTGGGTGATATCCCCGGTATCCGGCTTGCTTGTGCAATCGTTTCCGGATCAATTTTCATTAATTTTTGCCGGGCTTCGGTCGATAAAGACTGGATGGAATTATAATCAAATTTACCTTTGATACGAATATTTTCCAATCGACTGATCTTTTCTGCGATGATCTGTTCCCGCTTAATATAACCACTGTATTTGATAAGGATCTCTGCCGCTTCTATTATTTCTTCCCGCCGGCTTTCAGGGATCGTTTCCAAATGTGTTTTAAAAGCAGGAACCAGCTCCGCGAGATTTTGAATAGAAAGTTGAGGCCGTAGGATCAAATCAATTAATTTGCATCCGTGGGGGAGGGGATCTGTCCTCAGTTTTTCCAGCCCACTATTGATATATTGAGATTTGATAGAGTATTTCTCTGCAAATTCAATAATGGAATCACGAGCCTCTTTTTTCTGATTCAACAGATCATAACGAGTCTGTTTGGCTAATCCTATCTTATAGGCTTTTTCTGTAAGCCGCATATCTGCATCGTCCTGACGAAGCAGAATACGATATTCTGCACGGGAGGTGAACATACGGTAAGGTTCATCTACTCCTTTCGTTACCAAATCGTCAATCAAAACCCCAATATATGCTTCATTTCTACCCAAAATAAAAGGCTCTCCTCCATGGGTATTGATATGAGCATTTATACCGGCGATCAATCCTTGTCCGGCTGCTTCTTCGTATCCGGTAGTTCCATTAATCTGTCCTGCAAAAAACAGATTACGGATCTGTTTTGTTTCTAACGTATGGGTAAGTTGTGTCGGGTCAAAGAAATCATATTCGATCGCATAGCCAGGGCGATAGATCTGAATATCACGGAAAGCCGGAATGGCCTGTAAAGCCCTTAGTTGAATCTCCAAAGGCAAAGAGGAAGAAAATCCGTTCAGGTAATATTCCTGTGTATTTTCACCTTCCGGCTCCAGAAATAACTGATGTTGGGTTTTGTCTGCGAAGGTTACTATTTTTGTTTCGATACTTGGGCAATAGCGGGGTCCGATACTTTGAATCTGTCCGTTGTAAAGCGGTGAATCCGGTAATCCTTCCCGTAAAATTTCATGACACTCTTCATTCGTATAAAGTGACCAGCAACTGAGTTGCTTCAATTTGCGGGGTTGGAAGTCAAGATAAGAAAATTTATGGAAATCATTTTCCCCGGGCTGTTCCACCATTTCATCAAAGTAAACACTCCTTCCGTCAATCCGGACAGGTGTACCTGTTTTCATCCGGTCTGCTTTGATTCCTCTGCTTACTAATTGTTCTGTTATTCCGGTAGTAGCCGGCTCGGCTATCCGGCCTCCGCGAATCTGTGTTCGACCAATATGCATCAAACCGTTCAAAAAGGTTCCGTTTGTGAGGATCACTGAATGAGCTTTGAATTCCACATGCATGCCCGTTTTGACGCCACACACCATATCGTTCTCAATGATCAGTTCATTGACTGTATCCTGCCAGATATATAAATTAGGTAAGTTCTCTAAAATATTTTTCCAGGAATCAATAAACCGGGCACGGTCACTCTGTGCACGGGGGCTCCACATGGCAGGACCTTTGCTCTTGTTTAACATACGGAACTGGATCGCTGTTTGATCGGTAACGATACCCATAAATCCGCCCAATGCATCAATCTCACGAACGATCTGCCCTTTTGCAATTCCGCCTACGGCAGGATTGCAACTCATTTGGGCAATTTTGTTCATGTCCATCGTGATAAGAAGGGTCTTTGAACCTAAATTAGCGGCGGCAGCAGCGGCTTCACAGCCTGCATGCCCGGCACCCACCACAATAACGTCGTAGCTAAATGTCATTTTATCTTCATTATTTCTTTATGCAAAGATATTGATAAATAACTAAAACGTTTATTAAATGGTAAATGACAATAAATAAATATCCTGAAAATGAAAAACAGACAGGTTAGGAAAGCCGGACATAAAATAAAATCTGTGATTTCTACAGGCGGAGAGCCAAAGCTTTATTCTCATGTTCTTCCATGATCTCTCGTTCGCCTGGTCCTTTATCATCAATTCCGCATAAGTGTAATATTCCATGAATAATAGTCCGGAGGAGTTCTTCCTCATAGTTGGTATGGAATTTTTCGGCATTGGTTTTAACAGTGTCCAGACTGATGAAAAGATCACCGGAAATTTTATCTCCTTCGGAATAATCAAAGGTGATAATATCCGTATAATAATCATGTTGCAGATACTGGCGGTTCACCTCTAATATTTTTTCATCCGAACAGAAGATGTAACTAATATCACCTGTCTTTTTTCCATAGGTAGCGGCTACCTGTTTGATCCAGTTAGATACTTCTCTTTTTTTCAGAACCGGCGGTTTGATGTCTTCTGTGTAATAAGATATTGCCATAAATTTTATATATCAGCTAAAGAATAAATAAGCCATTGCAATAGCGGTGAGTGCACCTGCTAAATCTGCAAGTAAAGAATATTGAATGGTATAGCGTGTATTCCGTATTCCTACGCTACCATAATAGAGAGCTACTACATAAAAAGTAGTATCTGTTGATCCCTGTGCGATGGAAGCCAGTCTTCCTACAAAAGAGTCTGCCCCATAGGTATTCATGGCATCAATCATCATGCCTCGCGCACCACTTCCACTCAATGGTTTCATCAGCATGGTAGGTAATGCTTCTATAAACTGGGTATCCATACCTACAGAACTCACTCCAAACCGTACGCTTTCAATGACGAAATCCATTGCTCCGGAAGCCCGGAAAACACCAATCCCTACTAAGACTGCAATGAGGTAGGGGATAATGGTGACAGCCGTCTTAAATCCTTCCTTTGCGCCTTCAATAAATGTATCATACACATTGAGTTTTTTACGCAGGCCACAAACAATAAAACCACATATGATCGTAAAAAGAAGACTGTTCGCAAATACGGTTGAGTATAAAGAAACCTGTGATTGGTCCAGTGAAGTGAAAAGCCAGACTAATCCACCGATCAGTAAGATCAGGCTACTAAAAAAAATGAACAGGTTCTTCTGGAATATATTGATTTTTTGTTTGAAACAGATCAGAAGAGTAACGAACAAAGTAGAGGCAAAGGTTGCCAGCATGATCGGGAGGAAAACATCAGAAGGATTTCCCGCTCCCATTTGCGCCCGGTACATCATTACGGAGATGGGTATCAATGTCAGACCGGATGCGTTGATACATAGGAACATAATCATAGGGTTGCTCGCCATCTCTTTCTCTTTGTTCAATTCCTGGAGTTGTTGCATCGCTTTCAATCCCATAGGAGTTGCCGCATTGTCTAATCCTAATAAATTGGCTGACAGGTTCATAAAGATAGATCCGGTGACTGGATGATTTTTGGGGATTTCCGGAAATAGCCTACTGAATACAGGAGCAGATAGTCGGGAAAATGCCTGAATCATTCCACCTTTTTCTCCTATTTTCATAATTCCCAGCCATAGTGACAGCACACCTGTCAATCCTAAAGAGATCTCAAATCCTGTTTTGGCAGTCTCAAAGGTGGCATTGATTATATCTGTAAATACTTCCGTATCCCCGATAAAAATAAGTTTAGCGAACGCAACCACAAAAGCGATCAGGAAAAAAGCGATCCAGATATAATTTAAAACCATGCGGATTGAAAATTTACTATATGTGATGGACAAAGATAAAGATTCTTCTTTGTATTAAGAAGCTGTTTCCTTAAATTTGATGCCGTTATGAATAATCTATAATTCCTGTTAGCATGAAGATTTTATTTACATATGATATGTTCCGGGAAGGTTTTGCCTCCTTGGAAGAACGGTATGAAGTGACTTTTCCGGAGGGCCGGGATTTTACTTATGAAGAAGTTATGAGTAGGATTGCAGAGTATGATGTACTCTGTTCCATGTTTGATTTTCCAGTCAATAAAGAGTTAATAGACCAGGCACCCAACCTGAAATTGATCGCTAATTATGCGGTAGGGTATAATAACATCGATGTAAACTATGCTGTTGAAAAAGGAATTGCTGTAGCTAACACTCCGGACCCTGTTACTGCTCCAACTGCTAACTTAGCTTTGGGGCTGATGCTGGATGTGGCCCGGCGTATCACCGAATGTGACCGGAAACTCCGTGCGTTAGGAAAAAATATGAAGATAGGAATTATGGAAAATCTGGGTGTTCATATAACTGGTCAGACATTAGGAATCATTGGGATGGGACGGATTGGAAAAGCTCTCTGTAAGCGTGCCTGTGCCTGTGGGATGGAGGTGATTTATTATAACCGGAGACAACTCAGCCTGGAGGAAGAAACGAAATTGAATGTTACCTATGTGACTAAAGAAGAGTTATTGGTACGGGCCGATTTTATTTCTCTGAATGCTCCGTATACGCCTGAAACATTCCACATCATAGGAGAAGAAGAACTGAAACTCATGAAGCCTACTGCTATTCTGATCAATACTGCCCGTGGGCCGTTGGTAGATGAACATGCATTGGTGAGAGCATTGACAGAAAAAAGAATCCGGGGGGCCGGGCTGGATGTTTTTGAATTTGGTGATTATCCGTTACCGGAATTACTGGCTTTAGACAATATGGTTCTGACTCCGCATATTGGAACACAAACAACCCATGCCCGGTTAGAGATGGCCCGCGCGGTTTCTAATAATGTCATCGGTTTCATCGAAGGGGATCGTCCGGTGAACAGAGTGTATAAATCATGACTGCAACGTTTCTTTTGAATGAATTGAAGTCTGTTGCTAATCCGGAAAAAGCTGCTTTTTTACAACGGTTTTTTAAAACCGGTCCGGGGGAATATGCCGAAGGGGATATTTTTCTGGGATTAGTCACTCCGTTGATCCGGAGTATTGTAAAATCCAACAGACAGACTCCGTTATCAGAACTGAGTATTTTAATGCAGAGTGAATATCACGAAGCCCGTGCATGCGCTTTATTGATCCTTGTGGAACAATTTAAAAGAGCAAAGGAAGAGGAGCGGAGTAAGATATATGATTTCTACCTGGAACATCGTGCTGGGATTAATAACTGGGATTTGGTAGATGTCACATGCCCTCATATAGTCGGAGCGTGGTTACTGGATAAGGACCGGTCGGTCTTATATGATCTGGTAAAGAGTTCTGATTTGTGGGAACAACGAATCGCGATGGTATCCACTATTACTTTCATCCGGAAAAGAGACTATGCAGATGCTTTGGCCCTGGCTACTGAACTTTTGGTTCACACCCATGATCTGATGCATAAGGCTGTCGGATGGATGCTTCGGGAAATTGGAAAGAGAGGCCGGGCGGTTTTATCTGATTTTTTAAATACCTATGCAAGCCGGATGCCACGTACAGCTTTAAGATATGCTATTGAACACTATCCGGAACAGGAAAGACAATTTTATCTGAAAATTCCACGGTTAAAGAAATAAAAGAAGAATAAGCAGTAAAAAAACTATTTGAAGCATAAAATGGACTATATTTTTCTATTTTGTTCTTCTTTTTGAATAGTTATTTCAGTGTTATTTTGATTTTAGTGTCTATATTTTACTGTGAAAATGATATTTTTATTCTCTAAAAATATTTTTTTGTTTTTAATTCTTGGTTTTTAAGCGTAAATTTGCATCTGTTTAACTCGTCGAGAATCGGTTTTTTATTTTTCTGTTACACATTGGTTTAAAATATGGAGATTAGAGAATCCTTTTTTGACAAATTGTAATTAATAAGAATGGCACCTTATATTTTTCATAAATCCGGATTAGTAATAAATACTAATTTTTTATCACAGGATCAATCGGGAAAATTTCTTATCGAAAAAAAAGTTACATTTGTGAAAATAATGATTTAACTATATAATTAAATCATTATATAATTATAGGTGGATATGTAATCAGTGGAGATAAAATATGAAACGTATTTTTCTGATCGGTTATATGGGAGCGGGAAAGACAACTGTCGGCAAAAATCTGGCAGAACGAATGGGGCTTTCGTTTATAGATCTGGATTGTTATATAGAAAACCGATACCATAAAACGGTCAGGCAAATTTTTGATGAAAAAGGGGAGGAAGCTTTTCGTGAAATAGAACGCTCTGTTCTGCAGGAGGTTGCTCTTTTTGAAAATGTACTGGTTTCGACCGGTGGAGGTGCTCCGGTGTATTTTGATAATATGGAATTTATGAATGCAAAAGGTACGACTGTTTATTTGCAGGTTTCTGTGGAAGAATTGGCCAATCGCCTGGAGCTTTGTAAACATACACGTCCGGTACTGAAAGATCGTTGCGGGGAAGAATTAAAGGCATTCATCGCGGAAAATCTTTATAAAAGAGAACCTTTTTATAAAAAGGCTGCGATTGTTTTTAATGCGGAGAACATGTTGACGGAAACAGATGTTGAGAATATATCAAAAACACTGGAAAAGTTATTATAATATAGTATGGGGAGCACGGATCGTAAATATATACAAGGAACTGCTTATATTCCACAGGAATTATTGTCTGAATTGACTAAAGTGGGAAATCGATTAGTCATCGGAATTCCATGTGAGAGAAGTAAAGAGGAGAGAAGATTACCTTTGAGTCCTGAAGCGGTTGATATATTAACGGATACCGGACACCGGATATTGGTAGAAACCGGAGCGGGGTTAGGGATCAACTATTCTGACAATCATTTTTCGGAAGCAGGGGCCGAAATTGTACATTCACCTGCTGAAGTTTTTCAGGCAGATATCATCATAAAAATAATGCCTCCTCTGCCGGGGGAAGTGGCGTTGATGAAACCAAGAGCAACGGTTTTTTCTTTGGTTCAGTTGAATCAGTTCTTACCGGCAGCTTATGAAGGAATGCTCGCAAAAAGGATCACCGCAATTGGTTATGAACTGATGGAAGATGACCATAAATCCTTGCCGGTTATGAATGCTATTTCTGAGATTGAAGGAACAGCTTCTGTTACGGTGGCATCCAACATGCTTAGTGGTATTCAAGGCGGAAAAGGAGTTTTGTTAGGCGGTGTCCCTGGAGTTCCTCCCACGGAAGTATTGATTATTGGTGCAGGTACAGCCGGAACTGTAGCAGCGCGTGCTGCTTTGGGAATGGGAGCTCTGGTCAAAGTATTTGATCAGGACTTGAATAAACTCCGGGCGATCCAGCAGGCTTTGGGTCAAATGGTATTTACCTCTAATTTTCATCCCCGTGTTTTGCACAATGCTTTTGTGAGTGCAGATGTGGTGATCGGTGCGATGGAGAATCTGAACCCTCATAAAAGATATCTGATCGCTGAAGATTTGGTCCGGAGTATGAAGAAAGGGGCGCTGATCATTGATCTGCAGATCAATCAGGGAGGTTGTTTTGAGACAACCTGCTGTTTATCCTCTGCAGATCCGGAAATATTTGAACAGTTTGGCATACTTCATTATTGTAAGCCTAATATCAGTAATTATGTTGCCCGGACAGCTTCTATGGCGTTAAGTAATATTTTCGTGAGTATGTTGAAAATGTTAGGGGATGCAGGATCGATTCAGGCAATGATACAAGTGGAAGATGGCTTCCGTGCCGGAGTATATATGTATGGCGGTAAACCGGTAAATAATTATGTTTCCAGCCATTTTAATATGTTATCCAATAATCTGGATATTTATCTGTCAGCATTTTGACAGAGGGTTGATTTGAGGAAGTAAAGTATATTCCTTACTTTTGAGAGTCATTGAATGTAAAACAGTAGTTAAATAGAATACTTATATTATTCTTAACTCTTTTAACTGCTAATTAGAAGAATAACAAAGATCAAAGCTTATATAATATTATGGCAGAACAAACAAAAATTACTACTTTGGAAAAGGTTGTGATCCGTTTCTCGGGAGATTCCGGAGACGGTATGCAATTAACCGGAACAATTTTTTCCAACTTGTCGGCTCTTTTCGGAAATGAGATCTCTACATTCCCTGATTTCCCGGCAGAAATTCGTGCGCCACAAGGCTCATTAAGTGGTGTGTCAGGATTCCAGGTACATTTAGGATCCCGTAAAGTATTTACTCCGGGTGATAAAGCTGATGTGCTGGTGGCAATGAACCCAGCCGCGCTGAAAGTAAACAAAAACAATCTGAAACCGAATGCTATTGTTATTATTGATACCGATTCATTTCAGCAGAGTGACCTGGATAAAGCCCAGTTCACTACGGACAATCCATTTGGAGAATTGGGACTGACCAACGTACAGGTGGTCGCCGCCCCTATCTCCACCATGGTAAAAGATGGATTGAAAGATTTCGGCCTGGATAACAAATCTGCTTTGCGATGTAAAAATATGTTTGCCTTAGGATTGATGTGCTGGTTGTTTGACCGTCCACTGGAAGAGGCTATGAACATGTTGCAGAATAAATTCTCCAGGAAACCGACAATCGCGAAAGCGAATATCAAAGCATTGACAGACGGCTATAACTACGGTTCAAATATTCACGCCACTGTTTCGACCTACCGTATCGAAGGACAGAAAGCAGCTCCGGGATTCTATACAGATGTGAATGGTAATAAAGCGACCGCTTACGGATTAATCGCTGCGGCTGAAAAGGCCGGACTTAAATTATTCCTCGGAAGTTATCCGATCACACCTGCTACAGATATTCTCCAGGAACTGGCCGCCCGTAAGGAATTAGGGGTAAAAGCGGTTCAGGCAGAAGATGAGATCGCAGGTATCTGTACTGCGATTGGAGCCAGTTTTGCCGGGGATCTGGCAGCTACTTCAACTTCCGGACCGGGTCTTGCTTTGAAGAGTGAAGCCATTGGGCTGGCTGTGATAGCCGAACTTCCTTTGGTGATCATTGATGTACAAAGAGGAGGGCCTTCTACTGGTTTACCTACCAAAAGTGAACAAACGGACTTATTACAGGCACTGTATGGACGTAACGGAGAAAGCCCGGTAGTAGTGCTGGCTGCTTCTACTCCGACAGACTGTTTTGACGCTGCTTTCTGGGCCAGTAAGCTGGCTGTTGAACATATGACGCCGGTTATTCTTTTGACTGATTCTTTTATTGCCAATGGATCCTCTGCATGGAAATTGCCGGACTTATCTACTTATCCGGAGATTGTTCCTAATTACGTGGACAAATATAAAGGAGAAGCACCATGGAAACCTTACCGCAGGGATCGTGAAACGTTAGTTCGTTACTGGGCTGTGCCGGGTATGGAGCATTTTGCACACCGGATTGGTGGCCTGGAAAAAGACTATGATACCAGTGCCATCTCTACGGAACCGATCAACCATCAGAAGATGGTGGAAACCCGGCAGGCAAAGATCGATAAGATCGCCGATTTCATTCCTGAACTGGAAGTGATAGGAGATCAGGATGCGGATCTGTTAATCGTGGGGTGGGGTGGTACCTATGGCCACCTGTATGAAGCGATGGAAGGAATGCATGAAAATGGTAAAAAGGTGGCTTTTGCTCATTTCCGGTTTATCAGTCCGCTGCCTAAGAATACAGCAGAAGTGCTGGGACGTTTCAAAAAAGTTGTGGTAGCAGAGCAAAACCAGGGTCAGTTTGCAAACTACCTGCGGAGTAAGATCTCCGGATTTAATCCTTATAAGTTCAACCGTGTAAAAGGTCAACCTTTCGTCGTAGCGAGATTAGTTGAGGAATTTACCAAAATACTGGAGGCATAAAAGATGGCAACAGATATAAAATACCAACCGAAAGATTATAAAAGTGATCAGTATGTACGCTGGTGTCCGGGATGTGGGGACCATGCTGTATTGAACTGTCTGCATAAGGCGATGGCTGAAGTAGGGGTGGAACCTCATAATATGGCTGTTATTTCAGGTATCGGCTGTTCCTCCCGTCTGCCTTATTATATGAATACATACGGCTTCCATACGATCCACGGACGTGGGGCAGCTATTGTAACCGGTGTGAAGACGGCAAGACCGGACCTGAGTGTCTGGTTAATGACCGGAGACGGTGACTGTCTGGCTATTGGTGGTAACCACTTTATTCATGCGGTAAGACGGAATATAGACCTGAACATTGTTTTGTTCAATAATAAGATCTATGGTTTGACAAAAGGCCAGTATTCTCCAACCTCGGATCGTGGAGTAATCACAAAAAGTTCTCCTTATGGAACTGTAGAGGAGCCTTTTATTCCGGCAGAGTTGACGATGGGTGCACGGGGAAATTTCTTTGCCCGCCTAATCGATGTGGATTTAAAGAATACGACTGCTGTATTAGCGGAAGCTGCCAGACATAAAGGGACGTCTGTGGTAGAAGTGCTGGTAAACTGCGTGATCTTTAATGATGGTATTCATAAACAAATTGTAGATAAAGAACACCGGGCAGATCGGACTATTTTCCTGCGCCATGGAGAAAAAATGCTTTTTGGCAAAGAGAATGAGAAGGGAATTGTTCTGGACGGTCTCAAACTGAAAGCGGTTACGATTGGTGAAGATGGCTACACATTGGATGATATACTGGTACATGATGCGTATGAAAAAGATACCACTTTACATATGATGTTAGCGATGATGAGTGGTGATATGCCTATTGCATTAGGAATTATCCGTCAGGTGGAAGCTCCTGTGTATGATCAGGCTGTAGAAGAGCAGATTGCAGAAGTACAGGCTAAAAATCCGATCCGTACATTGAATGATTATTTAATGAGCGGAGATGTCTGGGAGGTAAAATGATCCCATTAATAAGATAGAGAAGAGCCTGTCTGAAGCGTAGTGGACAGGCTCTTTTTGTCTGAAATATTTGAATGACAGTCAAACCACATAAATGAATACCTCTATGAATAACACACAAACCTGTTTTTATTTGAAAAAACACAGTATTCTTCCGTTCTTTTCTTCTGTTTTGTGGATTACTGCTCCTTCCGCAGGACAAGCAAAAGAGACAAATCAAAAGCCCAATATTCTCGTATTTGTGACAGATGATGTCGGCATGGATTTCGGATGCTATGGAAATCCGGTTATTAAAACCCCCCCATATAGATAAACTGGCATCAAAGGGGCTCCGGTTTCAGCAGGCTTTTCTCACTTCTCCACAATCCAGCCCTTCGCGGACCAGTATGATGACAGGAATGTTTGCCCATACGATTGGCACGGAAGATCTTCATACTCCTATAGATGATCAGACTTTAATCATGCCCACCTTTTTTAAAGACGGGGGCTATTATACAGGTACTATGCTCAAAAAACACTGGGGAGAGAACGGGGATAAACAATTTGATTATGTGATCACAGATCTCCGGTCTCCTTATGAACTGGATTTAACAGAGGAAAAATATAAGGAATATGAGAATTTCTTTGACCAGGCCAATGGAAAACCGTTCTTTTTATGGGTGGGATTTAATGACCCACACCGGCCATATGACAGAACTACCTGTCCGCAGAAGAATGATCCGGCTCTGATTCCCGTACCTCCCTACCTGGTGGACGGACCTGAGACAAGAAGAGATCTGGCAGACTATTATGATGAGATCACCCGGATGGATAACCATATCGGACGGATGATCGAAGGGCTGGAAAAACGAGGATTGATGGAGAACACAATCATTGTATTTTTAAGTGATAACGGCATGCCTTTTCCGCGAAGTAAAGGTTCTTTATATGACTCAGGTATTCAGACGCCCCTCATCTTTATGTGGAAAAATAAAATAAATGAAGGAGCTGTCCATGCCAATGGATTGATCAGTTCGATAGACCTGGCCGCTACTTTACTGGATTGTGCAGGGATCAGTAAACCGGATCATATGTATGGAGAAAGTTTTAAAAAGATTCTGTTCAACCCGGAGTTAAGAGGAAGAGAATACATTTTTGCCGAAAGGAACTGGCATGATACAGATGAATATATCCGATGTATCCGGACAGAAAAATATAAACTGATCTATAATGCTTATTACGAACTGCCTCATGGAACTGCAACCGATCTGAGTACCAGTCCCAGTTGGTGTGAATTGAAAAAGAAGCAGCGATCAGAAGGGCTACATAAAAATCAGATGCAGATCTTTACCGCACCTCGTCCGATGGTGGAAATGTACGATTTGGAGAAAGACCCTTATGAGTTGGATAATGTAGCCGATCTGGAAGAATATGTCCGGGAAGGAGAGGAGTTAGCTAAAATACTTGTAGACTGGCAACAGGAAACCAAAGATCATCCCTGGTGGACCCGTAGACGGGGAGACAGAAGTGACCGGGTCACCGGCTTTCCTTTTCCCAACCGGCGGTCAGAAATGTGGGGGAATTAAAAAGTTCAACGTTTGAAGTTCAACGTTTATTTCCTAATGTAACCCCGATAAGGAAAATACAAAAGTATTTGTTTAATCTTGATTTATAACGTCTTATTTATTTGTTCCTGTGGCATTGCTTGTATTTATTCCCGGATCATTAGATTGCTGAAAAATTTCCTTAATAGGGGATGGATAATTAAAAATAATACTATTTTTGTATCGTGGTTAACAAGGGGAACTACAGATTTGTATCGAGTGAGATAGTAAGTTATATATCAATCATTAAATTATTAATTTAAAAGATGGCTAAAGTAGATTTAAGCAAGTACGGAATTAGCAACGACATCGAAGTTGTTTACAACCCTACTTATGAGCAGCTGTTCCAGGCTGAAGTAGATCCAGCGAACGAAGGTTATGAAAAAGGTACGTTAACTACTACAGGTGCTGTATCTGTTAACACAGGTATTTTCACCGGACGTTCTCCTAAAGACCGTTATATCGTTAAAGATGCTACTACTGAAGATACTATTTGGTGGGATGGAACAATTAACAAACCAGTAAGCACTGACATTTGGAATGATTTGAAAGCTCTTTCACTGAAACAGTTGAACAGTGCTGAAAAATTATATGTAGTGGATACTTTCTGTGGAACTAACAAAGATACTCGTATGAAAGTACGTTTCATCGTGGAAGTTGCATGGCAGGCTCACTTCGTAACTAACATGTTCATTCGTCCTTCTTTGTTCGAATTGGAAAATTACGGAGAACCTGATTTCACAGTATTCAACTCTTCAAAAACTACAAACCCTAACTGGAAAGAACAAGGTTTGAACTCTGAAGTATTCGTTGTATTCAACCTGACAGAAAAAGAACAGATCATCGGTGGTACATGGTATGGTGGTGAAATGAAAAAAGGTATGTTCGCAATGATGAACTATTACCTGCCATTGAAAGGTATGGCTTCTATGCACTGTTCTGCTAACGTAGGCGAAAAAGGGGATGTAGCTATCTTCTTCGGTCTTTCAGGAACTGGTAAAACAACTCTTTCTGCAGACCCGAAACGTTACCTGATCGGTGATGACGAACACGGATGGGATAACAACGGTGTATTCAACTACGAAGGTGGTTGCTATGCAAAAGTTATTAACCTGAGCGAAGAAAACGAACCGGATATCTGGAGAGCTATCAAACGCGATGCTTTATTAGAAAACGTAGTGATTAAAGAAGACGGAACTCCTGATTATGCAGATGGTTCGGTAACTGAAAACACTCGTGTTTCTTATCCAATCTATCATATCGACAAGATCGTTCTTCCTTCAAAAGCAGGTCACGCAAGCAAGATCGTTTATCTTTCTGCAGATGCTTTCGGAGTATTGCCTCCGGTTTCTATCTTAGATGACGCTCAGGCACAGTATCACTTCCTTTGCGGTTATACTTCAAAATTAGCTGGTACAGAACGTGGTATCACTGAACCGGTTCCTTCATTCTCTCCTGCTTTCGGTGAAGCATTCTTAACATTACACCCAACTATGTATGCTAAGACATTAGGTGGAAAAATGAAAGAACACGGAGCGAAAGCTTATCTGGTAAACACTGGATGGAACGGAACAGGAAAACGTATTTCTTTGAAAGATACACGTGCGATCATTGATGCTATTATCGATGGTTCTATCGAAAACGCAGAAAAAGTTCACATTCCAATCCTGAACTTAACTGTACCTAAAACATTGAACAACGTTTCTGATATTTTAGACCCACGTACTACGTATGCAGATGTGGCTGAGTGGGAAACCAAAGCTAAATCTTTGGCTGCTAAATATATCAAAAACTTTGAGCAGTACTGCGATAACGACGATGCTAAAGCATTGATCGCTGCTGGTCCTCAGATCTAATCAGATTATTTTAATTTGGTATATAAAGGGGTGTTCCGGAAGGATTCACCCCTTTTCTTTTATAGGATAACCAGGTTCCCTGCACTGATATGATGTTTCAGGACTTAAAACAGAAATAAATGGAAGATCAGGATATTTATTTCTGCCTTTTTCAGTAGAAAGTCCTTTTTTACTATTTATTTTTCTTTGTTTCTGAACTTTTAAAACCTATCAATTGTTAATTTTATTGATAATTATATAGATATTTTAAATATATGATTATATTTACCAACTGTTTTCGATAAATTACGGGAAGGTTAAAATGAAAATGATAAAGAATTATATACTTATCATTATAGGGTGTATTACACTCTTTTCCTGTGGAGAGAGTGCTACTTACCGGATTCAGGGAAAAGTGACCAATCTGGAAGACCAGACGGTGTATGTCTTTTTTCAGGGTGATCATTCCAATAAAGTGGAAGCCGTGGAGTGTGATAAACCCGGTCAATTCACGATTGAACGAAGTCAGTTCGGGCCTTTTCATAGTGCAACTCTTCTCTTCGAAAATAAAACGGTATGGGTAACTGTTTACCTGGAAGAAGGACAGAAGATCACCGTGACCGGTGATGTGGAATATCCGGCATTGATGCAGATCAAAGGGGGAAAGATCAATAATGAACTTACTTCTTTCCGTAAGAAGATCGGCTCTTTATTAAGAGAACAGGCTGACCTGTATATTTCTCTAAACTCCCCTTCCTCAGAAGAAAATCCGGTTGATGAAAACGATCTGACTGCTCGTCTGGCGAATGTAAATCATCAGATTAGTGAGCAGGTTTTTGAATATATACAGGGCAATCCTGATGAAGAAGCATCGGTAGTACTGATGGAAGAATATTTTGCCGACCCGGATGATACCCGCAAATTAGATGAATTATTAGCCCTGATAGATCCTAAATTGAATGATTTTTATTTAGTAAAAGAATTGGGTCAGTTCAGTGAACGGGCAAAACGTACAGCCTTAGGAGCAGAAGCTCCCGAATTTAGTGTGAAGAATGTATATGGAAAACCGGTCAGTCTGGACTCATTCCCGGAAAGATATTTATTATTGACTTTTACGGCCCCCTGGTGTGATATGTGCCAGACAGAAAATCTGTTTCTCGATGAAATCATTCAAAAGTATCCGAAAGAGCAATTGGATATGCTTTTGGTCAGTCTGGATGATGATATGGAGGGAGTAAAAGAAGTTTTGAAGAAAGATAGTATCCAGTGGAATCTCGTAACAGACTCAGCGGGCCAGGCCAGTATGCTTCTGGAATTGTACAATGTCAGTGCATTGCCCCGTAGCTTTCTGATCGATGAAGAGGGAAAGATCGTGTTGAAAACGGAAAGTGGAACTGAAATTAAACACACGATTGAAAAACTGCTGGATGAAGAAAAGGAATAAGACCGGAACCGATTAATTTATAACCTTTAATAAAACCAACCTTACTATGTTAGTCAAATCCTATGCTGCCGCTGTGCAGGGTATTTCAGCTACTATCATTACTATTGAAGTCAATTGTTCCCGGGGAGTTCAGTTCTTTCTGGTAGGACTTCCCGATGTGGCTGTTAAAGAAAGTCATGAACGTATTATTTCTGCTTTGGAAATAAATGGCTATAGGTTTCCCAGTAAACGCATTGTTATTAATATGGCACCGGCAGATATCCGTAAAGAAGGTTCAGCCTATGACCTGCCTTTGGCAATCGGCATTTTAGCGGCCGCAGAACAATTAAATTCATCCCGGCTGGGAGATTATCTCCTGATGGGAGAACTCTCCTTAGATGGCAGCATTCTGCCTGTAAAAGGAGTTTTACCTATTGCTATCAAGGCAAAAGAAGAGGGATTTAAAGGGTTTATCCTTCCTTATCAGAATGTGTCGGAAGCAGCAGTTGTCAATGATCTGGAGGTATACGGAGTAAAAAATATAAAGGAAGTCATAGAATTTTTTAATGAAAAACGGCAATTAACCCGGACCACTGTCGATATACAGGAAACTTTTTACGAACGGCAACAACCCTTTGACTATGATTTCGCAGATGTCAGAGGACAGGAAAATGTCAAACGGGCCCTGGAAGTGGCAGCAGCGGGCGGACATAATCTGCTTATGGTCGGCCCTCCGGGTAGTGGAAAGTCCATGCTGGCTAAACGGCTTCCTTCTATCCTACCTCCTTTCACCCTTCCGGAATCGTTGGAAACAACCAAAATACATTCAGTCGCAGGAAAGATCGGTAATAATAGTTCTCTCATGATCCAACGCCCTTTCCGTGCTCCCCACCACACGATCTCGAATGTAGCGATGGTAGGCGGTGGGTCCTATCCCCAGCCCGGAGAGATCAGTCTGGCTCATAACGGTGTGCTGTTTCTGGATGAATTGCCGGAATATACCCGGAATGTACTGGAAGTCCTGCGGCAACCGTTAGAAGATCGGGTCATTACGATCTCCCGGGCCCGTTTTACGGTAGATTATCCGGCCGGCTTTATGTTAATCGCTTCGATGAATCCGTGTCCCTGTGGTTATTACAATCATCCGGAACGGGCCTGTTTATGTTCTTCAGGAACCGTACAGAAATATATGAACCGGATCTCCGGCCCTTTACTGGACCGGATAGACATCCAGATCGAGATCGTTCCCGTCCCTTTCGAGAAAATATCAGAAAGAAGTAGCCAGGAAGCAAGCGCCGCAGTCAGGGAACGGGTAATAAAAGCCCGTATGATCCAGGAAGAGCGTTTCAGAGAATATGAGCAGGTTCATTGTAATGCCCAGATGAGTAGTCCGCTGTTACGGAAATATGCGGCTCCGGACGAGAAAGGACTGAGTTTACTGAAAAATGCGATGGAACGGCTGAATCTGTCTGCCCGTGCGTATGACCGCATTCTAAAAGTTTCCCGGACAATTGCAGATTTGGATCAGTCAGAAAAAATAGAAGCTAATCATTTAGGAGAAGCCATCCATTACAGGAATTTAGATAGGGAAGGATGGGGAATGTAAAAATATGCCTGAGTTCTCCACGAACTTAGTTTTAGTAGGTTGGTCCAGATTAAAAATGATTGAAGTTAACTCTTTTTAGGTCAAAACTTAAATATTATAGATCTTATTTACATAACCTTGCATCAAATTTGGGATATTGTGAAGTATCTAATCAGAGTATATATCTAACTTAATTATAGGGGCGAACAGATATGAAAAGCATTATAAAACAGAAAATTAGTTCGTGGAGAGCTAAGTCAATCTATCTACTTTTAACGGGTATAACAGCCGTTTCTTTTCTTATTTCCTGCGACGATGAGGGTAAAAATCGGGGAGTAGGGTATGTTTCTTTATCACTCCGGACAGACACTGCATTTGCTACTACAAAAGCGGGAAATCCGGAAGATGTAAATGAATACATCATTCAAATTCTTCAGGGCCAAACAGTAGTGAATAAATTTCCATACGCAGAAAAACCGGATGAATTAAAATTAGATGCCGGTACTTATACGGCTTCTGCTACTTGGGGAAGTGATGTAGCTGCTGCGTTTGATGCGTTATATATGGAAGGAAGTTCTGAATTTGTTATAAAAGAGGATATGACTACTACCATAGAATTGGCACCTACGCCTGCTAATGTAAAAGTGGTAGTCGATTTTTCTTCAGAATTGGGGGAAGTATATGACGACTATTATATTGATACGACTACGGGTCAGACAGGTGATACACCATTAGTATATAAAAAAGTGAAACCCGTCCGGCATATTTTGCTGCGTCTTCTATAGGTGAAATGCTTAATTTAGCGATGATGTTTCAGGCAGATGATACAAAATATCAGTTTGATAGAAGTCTTACCATTAATCCGAGAGATTTTGTTACCCTGAAACTTAAATTAGGTGAAGAGAGTGAAGGGACAGTTACTCCAACCATTATTTCTGATATAACCAGCCTGGTATTTCCTGCAGCGGCATTAACTACACAGGAAATAAGTGTCACTACAAATTGCGAAGACTTTACAGTTACCAAATCAGATAGCTGGTTTACAGTAGAAAAAGGAACAAATAAGATTACAGTCAGTTTAGCCAGCCCTAATACAACCAATAGTTTAAGAACGGGTTCTATCACGCTGACTGCTACCTCCGGAAATAAAACAGCAGTAGCTGTGGTAGCACTGGCTCAAGCCACCACTGCGGGGTCGGGTGCTTATGTATATTGTCTGGAAGGATATTCTTTTAAAAATAGAAAATTAACAGTTCGTACTACAGGTAACACATTAGAACAGGATAATGCCAGCAAAGCATGGGTAGATATAGCAGCATCATCAGATAATCAAATCTCTATAAACACACTGAGTGAAAATACTTCCGAAGATGCACGTGAAGCAGCTGTTGGTATCACCGGAACATATGAAGGGAATGAAATTACTGATTCATTAAAAGTTACCCAACTGACAGATATGGGTTCACCCGTCATTTCTGTTTATCAGGGAATAGAAAGTGTTAGTAAACTGAATTTTACACAGGCTGGTGGTTCGGAAAAATTAATTGTAAAAATTGAAAATGCATCGGAATGGGAATTTGTTGTTCCGGAAGATGATAAGGGATGGCTGTCTGTCTCTGAGCTGACAGATGGTAAGATTACAGTAGTTGCCACAGCTTTAGGTAGTAATGAGGCACGCTCTACCGTGTTAACGATTGCGGCCAGCAATGAAAGTAATAAAATTAGCTATTACAATATTTATATTAGCCAGGGTGTTGTAAAACCAACCCTAAATGTAACCATTACAGTAAATAGAGAGGTAGAGGGAACTTATATTTTGACAGGATATGAGGTCGACAATCCATTAAGTGAAATGAATGATCCTCAAATAACTTGTAGTGGTTTTTCAAGTGGTGAAACGATCACGATTGAGAGAGGAAAAGCAAGTTCATACTTTTTGAATCTGAGAGTTCCCAATGGTATAAAGACTTTTATTTTAAGGGGATATGGTAGTGGTGAAGTAGATTTAATAAACGGAGGGAATCCTTATTTGATATGTACTCCCAATCAAACCAACACATTGGCTACTCTTTATCTGGACTCTTTCCTGAATTCACTGACTCAGGGTTCTAGTTATATGTTACAGTGGATTGTTACCGATAATAATAATAAACAAACAATTGTTTATCTTTCCGTAAACGTAAATAATTAAATATGAAAACACTATATAGAAACTGGGTCGTCTTATTGAGTTGCCTGTTAGGTATGGTAGCTTGTTCTGAAGAGGAAGTGACGCTAACAAAGACAGGTCAGGTAAAATTTGATTTAAATGTGCAGGATATTGAATCTATCATCACCCGGTCGGATGATATAAATGTGGATGATTTTATTGTTACGATTAAGGGAGATAACTATCAAAAAGAAAAAAGTTATGCCGAACTAAAGGGAGAAGGTACTTTAGAGCTTCCGGCTGGAATTGCTTATACTTTCGAGGCAGTTTCTTCGGCAACAGATCCGGACTTTATTTCTCAAACGCCCTTTTATAAAGGGAGTAAAGAGGAAACGATTCTGGGTGGAGAGATCGTAGCTGTAAATTTAGCCTGTGCCATGACTCAGGTAGGATTAAGCATTGATCTTTCAGCCTTATCTTCTCTTTCCAATCTGGCTGTTTCTATCCGTAAAGGGAGTACTGGAACCTTGTATCCGATGACGGTGAAGGTAAATCAAAAAACAGAGATTTATTATGTAGAACCATCCGATGATCTTCAACTTGTTATTGCTGGTAAGACATCAGAAGGGTATGAACTGGGTACACTGGGAATTAAATCATTAGCTGCGGAAGGGGTCGATAGTTCTGCTGCTAATACGTTATGGAGTTTAAAAATTACGATAGATAATTCCGGAGTCAGAAGTTCTATCAGTGAGCGTATAGGGTTAAAAATCGAATCATCAAGTATAAACTAATTATATGAAAAAGATATTACTTCCTATTGTAGGTTTTTTCCTTTTGCTTGCCTCTTGTGAAATGAGGGACGAAATAACCGGAGGAAAAACGGTAGAAGATGAGACGTTAGGAGCAGTGGTACTTCAATTGTCACTGAATACAACCAAGTCTACCCAGGAAAATGTGAATATCGAGGATTTTATTATTCAAATTCTTGATAAACAAAATGAAATTGTGAAAGCATCTACCTATGCAGCTTTGGCAAAGGATGAGTATATGGTGAATCTCCCGGCGGGAGACTATAAAGTTGTTTCTGCTTCCTATGCCGGTGAAGTGGAGGAAGCTGCTTTTGATAAACCTTACTATTATGGGCAGAAAGAATTTTCTATAAAAGAGAAAGAACTGGCCACTATAAAAGATACCTGTAAACTGGGGAATGTATTAGTGGATGTTAGCTTTAAGGATGATTTCCTGAATGCTGTCAACGATGATTTTACTGTTACATTAACAAATGGAGCGGGTATCCTGAATCTATATAAAGATAATCAATCGAAGTCCTATTTTAAAGTATCCAAATCCATCAGTATTGCTGTACGTGGTAAAACAAAAAATGGACAGGATTTTTATAAATCACAAACATTGACAGGACCGAATAATACGCTGGAAGCGGGGCATAGTTTTACCATCGTATTAGGCGTAAATGATACAATCCCTTCTACGCCTGATCCGGGACCTGAGAATCCGGGAGGAGGAGACAATCCGTCCGTTGGAGAGGGATCATTTAATATCGTAATTGATGTTACCATGAGAGACCGCGAAGAAGAAATTGTAATCCCCCGTCCGGGTGGAGAAGATAACGGAGGCGGAGATGATAATAATGGTGGTGGAACTACGGATCCGGGAGGAGGTGATGATAAAGGGAAACCTTCTATCTCAGGAACTGGAACGTATGTGTTTGATACAAGTGCAAATTCTAAAGATCCTAATAATTCTCAGGTAAAAGTGCATTTTACTGTTCCTAATGGACTGCAGAATCTATATGTAAATATTGAGTCAACCAGTGATGATTTTATGACGGATCCTATCCTTTCACCATTAATCTCATTTGATATTATTAATCCTGGGGAACTGGCAGACGCATTATTACAATTAGAATTAATTCAGTCTACTGATAATAAAGGTGCAACATCTTTAACTTTTGATGTCTCTTCATTTATTTTACCTCTATCCGGATTTGGAGAAAATACTCACTATTTTAAGTTGAGGGCAGTTGATTTACTAGGAAATACTGTTTCGGGAACATTAACTATACAAATTGTAGGTTCCTTTTAAGTGTTAGTGGGTATAACTAATTAAAAATAATTCAAAATGAATAATACACGATTGTTTATAAAATATATCAGTTATACATTATTTGTATTACTGTCATTTTCTTGCAATGATGAGGATAAGATAACAGAAAAATCTATTATAAAGGTTATTGTTAATACAGATAAGACAGTCTTGACTAAATCCGGAAATACAATGGACGAGGTCATTCTTAGAGTAGAACCTTTAGATAATAATGGAGTAATAACAGAATATACTTTGACAGAAGAGGAAGAGTCTGAGATAACTATAGAGCCTGGCCAATACGTAATTACAGCTATTGTTGGTAAAGATACAAAAGGCAAACCTTCAGTAGACCCATATTATCAAGGTAGTGAAACTATTAACGTTTCATCAGGAGAGACTAAAAATATTCAGATTGAATGTAAATTGACAACTGTAGTAATAGGGGTAGATTATAGTAACATTACTAGTATATATAATGGTTATGAATATGAAACTATCGTTTCAACAACTACAGGAGAACAAATAGTTTTTTCTCAGGATGATACAAATAAGAATGGATATTTTCTTCCGGGTTCTTTGAATGTTACATTCCGGTATGGAAATAATGGAAATTGGAAAAGTGAACAAATGGATGATATTACAAATGTGATGCCCCAGCATAAATATATTATTACATACTCCATACGTGATGATAGTAATGATGAAGGTGCAGCAGGTGTGGGAATAACTATTAGTGATATAGATGATCGGGGGGAACAGCAAATCCAAATAGAATTACCTAAAGTAAGTTATTTTATTGAAGATATAGAACAGGAAAATATTGGAGATGTATATGCTTTGATTTATGGAACAGCGGAATTAAATAATGGTCAGAGTTTGAGTGATGGTATATATTTTGAATATTCTTCTGATAATGATCTAAATAAAACAATTCAGGCTCAACTTGTTGACGGAAAATGGATGGCTCAACTTGAAAATTTATCACCTGCTACTAAATATAAAGTTTGGTTTAAGGGTAATGAAGAAACTGTTAAAGAGTTTACAACTGAATCTGTGACGTTAGAACCAAGTCCTTGGGCCTACTTTGCTTTTTTATATGGGAAATATAGTAAAGCAGGTGAAGAAGTTAAATTTGAGTATAAATCCTCTTCTTCAAGCTGGATACAAGTTCCTGCTATATTAAGGACAGACGGAACTTACTATGCTTCTATTAGTGGATTAATACCAGGTGGAGAATATCAATATCGCTTGGTTACTACAGAAGGAATGGAAGGAAATATAGTAAGCTTCAAAGCAGAAGAAGAACTCCAATTACCAAATGCTGGTTTTGAAAATTGGCAAAAACCTAAAAATCCTTGGTTAATTTATGGTACAGATGAAGATATATTTTGGGATAGTGGGAATCACGGTGCTACAACTCTGAGTGCTTCAGGAAGTGTAACTACACCGGTTGAATCTCCAAAGCATAGTGGAGTGTATGCTGCTCAATTGAAATCAAGAGGTGTTTGGGCATTATTCTCTACTATCTTTGCCGGAGGGAATATGTTTACTGGGGAATATATTGGAACGAGTGGTACTTCGGGTGCAATTCTGGATTTTGGAAGACCTTTTGAAACTCGGCCGTCTAAATTAACAGGATGGTATAAATATGCACCCGGAGTAATTGATTATTCTAATACTTCAGGTATGTCGGATGAGTTAAAAAGTGAAGGTGTTGCCAAGGGAGATACTGATAAAGCACATATTTGGGTGGTATTAGGAAATTGGACTGTGGCTGAGGGTCAAAAAGGACCTGTAAGAATAAATAATGCTAGTCGTCCAGGTGGGTTATATGACTATAAAACTGATGAAAATGTTATTGCCTATGGGGAGCTGGTTCAAACAACAGCTACTAGTGATGATAATTTGATTCCTTTTGAAATTAAACTAAATTATTTTAATCTTGAACGGAAACCTACACGCATCATAATTGTATGTTCAGCTAGTAAATATGCAGATTATTTTACAGGAAGTACCAGCAGTACTTTATGGCTGGATGATTTTGAGTTAATCTATGACGATAGTCCTTTAACAAACTAAATAACTAATAAAGCCCCGGAAATAGCTTTTCGGGGTTAATTTTGTTTATATGAAAAAATTGATTTCTATTACACTTATGTTTTGCCTTTGTGTAATTTCTATGAGTGCTGAGAACAAACAAGAATTCGACCGTGGAATAAAAGTAACCACCTTCATTCCTAAAGGATTATGGATGGTAGGGGGTACTTTTTCCTATGCAGAATCCAATGCGGAAGATTTTAAATTACTTGTTTTAAAGAATATTGAGTATAAATCCTATACCTTTAGTCTAAGTCCCGGATTTTGTTACTTCTTCAGGGATAATGTAGGTGCTGGTGCACGCTTTTCGTATTCCCGGGATTATATTGATATTGGTAATATTGATATTGCGTTGAATGATGACCTGACTTTTGAAATTCAGAATGCTTCTTTAGTGGAGCACATGTTTTATGGAACAGGTTTTATCCGTACGTATATGAATATTGCAGGTAGTAAGGTGTTCGGTTTGTTTAATGAAGCCAGGCTTACATTTGGCGCCGGGCAGGGAAAAACTTTTTCCGGTGAAGGAGAAACTTTAGACGGAGTCTATCAAAAGGTAAAACGGTTGCAGGTAGGTATCTCACCCGGTATGGCTGCGTTTATTACTAACAATGCCGCTATAGAAGTTTCTGTAGGAGTGATGGGTTTTGACTCCAGATGGGTTAATCAGGACCATAATAAAGTAGTGGAAGGCTCGTTTCGTTCTACTTCTGCTAAGTTTAAGATTGACTTATTTTCAATTAATCTGGGTATGTCTTATTATTTTTAATAACTATGAAAAAGTATACTGGAAATATAATAGGTAAATATGGCCTTAGCTTATTTTTTATAAGCACGCTTCTGTTGTTCGGATGTATTGAAAATGATGTGGATTATCCGTATACCCCGGGAGAAATTGAAACGTTTGAAGTAGAAGGAATCACTCAGGCAGCGGATATTGTAAAGAGTACGCGTACGGTAGAGGTAATAGTCGATGAAACAGTAGATATATATGATCTCCGGATAACAAGAATGACTGTTACAAATGATGCAGCTATTTATCCTGAAAGTGAAAAAGTAGTCAATAAAGATGCTTCTTTTCCGGAGCACGGATTTGCTGCTTTAGATAGTATTCCCCTGGGTACGGATACGAGAATAGACTTTAGTCAACCAGTAAACTTCCTGTTACAAACCTATCAGGATTATGATTGGACCATTAAAGTGACCCAAACCATTAGCCGGGATATTAATTTTAGCGGAGATATACGCATAGGGGAGCCGGTATTTGACTATGAGAGAAAACAGGCTATTGTATATGTAAAAGAGGGTACAGATCTTTCTAATCTTACAGTCACTTCTTTTAAATTAGGAAGTTCGTTAGCTACAACAACCCCTAGTCCATTTGCCGTGAAAGATTTCTCGAATGTAGTCTATTTTGATGTGACTGCGTTTGGAAGAACGGAAACATGGGGAGTCAATGCGTTGTATAAAGATGAAAGTGATGTCTCTACTAATTTGTATGCCAGAAGTAAGCAAGCTATTTTAGTGGGCGAGATGGCTAGTGGTGTGGCATTAGAAGTCCAATATAAAGAAAGAAACCAGGAGAGTTGGATGAGTCTTAACTCAGGTGATATTATCCTTAGTAGTAACTCCTATACCGCTACCATCACCGGTCTGACTCCTTCAACAAATTATCAGGCTCGTGTAGTGATGGGTGGAAGTATAGGAGAAGAGATCGATTTTACAACAGCTACTGCTGAAGTACTGAATAATGGTAGTTTTGATAACTGGCATCAGGACCCCAGCAAAACAAATATATGGAATCCCTGGGCATTGGATGCCAGCCAATTCTGGGACACAGGAAACAGGGGGGGCTACTTCGTTGAACAATACAACTCCTAGTAATACCTCTCCTTCAACAGAAACAAGTAAAGGATCGGGATATGCAGCGATGTTAGAATCAAAATACATTGTCCTTAAATTTGCTGCAGGAAATATCTTTACAGGAACTTATGTGAGAACAGATGGTACAGATGGTGTGCTGAGTTTTGGACGGCCTTTTACTTCTTATCCTACTAAGCTTAGAATTAATTATAAGTATACTTCTGCAACGATTAATCGTACAAATTCTTCCTACGGGTATGAGTATCTGGAAGGAAGGCCGGACTCTTGTTTTATATATGTTGCTTTGACCGACTGGGATGCACCCAGGGAGATACGAACAAAACCTAAAGAGCAACAATTATTTGATACGAAAGATAGTAATATTATAGCGTATGGAGAGTTTACCTCCGGAACAACATCTTCCCGTTACCAACAATTAGATGTAGAATTAGAGTATAGAAACTACAGAACCCCTAAATATTTAGTTATTGTTTGTACGGCTAGTAAATATGGGGATTATTTTGCCGGAGGAGAAGGAAGTACGTTATGGCTGGATGAATTTGAACTACTCTATGATTAGAGTATATGGTAATAAAGTAAAAAAGAGGTATTATATTTATAATACCTCTTTTTTTATCTATTTATCTGCTGAACTGTTATTTGTTTAAATTAAAAGTCTATCTAAATTAATTTATGTTTCTTTTATATTGTTAATTGTGTGTAATATAATTCTTTTATATGGGTTTTTAAATAGGAATAAATCAATTGTTTATTTTAATATACTTATATTTACAAATATATACTAATCTGATTGTGATTTTTAATTTTGTTCATAACCATTAATAATTAATCAAATGAAAACTAATCAGGAAAAAGCCGCTATTAAATGGGTCATGCTGGACCACTGTGACCGCGAAGTTACAACAGATCCTATAGGGAATACAGTAGAAAGTACGGGAGGAGTGTGTCAAACCTCTTTCCTTTCCAATTATGGAAATGCAAAAATAGCAGATACTATAAATTGGAGAGACCTTCCAACTGCAAACCAATTTAATTTGCTGAGCGATGAATTTACTATTGAATTCTATATTAATCCTACTTCAAATACAGGACAATTTATTATTTGGTTAATAACGGATTTTACTGTCAATGATCCTCGTGGATTGTCATTAGGATTTTCTAATGGAGATTTAGTCGTATTTACTAAAACAAATACCTCTGACAAAATAAGTTTTAATCAGGCATATGAGGTTAATAAACCCTTATATGTTACTTTTATTGCTAATCGCTCGGTAGCTTCTCCTTGTATAGAACTTTATTTGAATGGAGTATTTAGGAGCAGTATATCTTTCTCATCCATAGATACTGCAAGTTTACTAACGGGAAAGGTATTTAAAATCTATGAGTTAGGAAACTGGTATCCTACCCTTTTCGATGAAGTTGCTGTAAGAACAGGTAGAGCCTATGAAAGAACAGGCTTTACACCTCCAACAAGACCTTTCTCCGTATAAGTTCTATTCCCGGGGTTTAAATCATCACATAGTGAATGACTTACCTGTCCTTTAAATGATTTAAACTCCGGAATAATTAATCATAATTATTTCCTACCTTTGTGCCTCAAACAGAATGTACAAAGGTATGGAAAAGCATTTCAGGAGAACGCTGATCACGACGGCATTGCCGTATGCAAATGGTCCGGTGCATATCGGACACCTCGCAGGAGTATATGTGCCTGCTGATATTTATGCCCGCTATCTGCGGTTGAAGGGAGAAGAAGTCTTGATGGTCGGAGGATCCGATGAGCATGGAGTTCCTATTACGCTGAGGGCAAAAAAGGAAGGAATTACCCCGCAGGATGTGGTGGACCGTTATCATGGGATTATCAAAAAATCGTTTGCCGATTTTGGGATTACCTTTGATATATATTCCCGTACGACTTCAGAAACGCACCGGGAAGTGGCTTCCCAATTTTTCCGTACCCTATATGATAAAGGTGAATTCATCGAGAAAACTAATGAACAGTACTACGATGAAGAGGCGAAACAATTTCTGGCAGACCGTTATATTATTGGAACCTGCCCCCACTGCGGCAACGAAAATGCCTATGGTGACCAGTGTGAGTCCTGCGGTACTTCACTGAGCCCGACAGAACTGAAAAATCCCCGGTCAGCGATCAGTGGGAGTGCTCCGGTACTCCGGGAAACCAAACACTGGTATCTGCCTTTGGATAAACATGAGCCGTTCCTTCGCCAGTGGATCCTGGAAGATCATAAAGAATGGAAACCCAACGTATACGGACAGTGTAAAAGCTGGTTAGATATGGGCTTACAACCACGCGCGGTCAGCCGTGACCTGGACTGGGGAATTCCGGTTCCGGTAGAAGGGGCGGAAGGGAAAGTGCTCTATGTCTGGTTTGATGCCCCTATCGGTTATATCTCCAATACCAAAGAGCTGTTACCGGATAGCTGGGAAAAATGGTGGAAGGATCCGGAGTCAAAAATTGTCCATTTTATCGGAAAAGATAACATCGTATTCCACTGTATTGTATTCCCGGCCATGCTGAAAGCAGAAGGCTCTTTCTGTCTGCCGGAAAATGTACCTGCGAATGAGTTCCTGAACCTGGAAGGAGATAAGATCTCCACTTCCCGTAACTGGGCGGTCTGGTTGCATGAATATCTGGAAGAGATGCCGGGCAAACAGGATGTATTAAGATATGTCCTGACAGCGAACGCACCCGAAACAAAAGATAACGATTTCACCTGGAAAGATTTCCAGGCCCGTAATAATAATGAACTGGTTGCTATCTTAGGAAACTTTGTCAATCGTGCGCTGGTGTTAACCCATAAATACTTTGAGGGAAAAGTTCCGGTTGCCGGTGAATTAACGGAATATGATCGTCAGACATTAGCAGATTTTGCGAATGTGAAACAAGAGGTCGAACGTCTGTTGGATACGTATCACTTCCGGGATGCCCAGAAAGAAGCCATGAATCTGGCGCGTATCGGGAATAAATACCTGGCAGATACGGAGCCCTGGAAATTAGCTAAAACAGATATGGATCGTGTCGCTACGATCATGAATATCTCTTTACAGATCACAGCCAATTTAGCCATCGCTTTTGAACCTTTCCTTCCCTTCAGTATGGATAAACTAAACCGGATGCTGAATGTGGAACCATTAGGGTGGGATCGTCTGGGTGCTGCTGACCTGTTGGAAGCAGGCCATACGTTAGGTCAGGCAGAACTTTTATTTGAAAAGATAGAGGATGCTGTCATTGAAGCACAGGTTCAAAAGCTACTGGATACTAAAAAGCAAAACGAAGAGGAAAATTATAAAGCGAATCCTATTCGGGAGAACATCCATTTTGAAGATTTCACGAAATTAGATATCCGCGTAGGAACGGTGCTCGAATGTACAAAAGTACCGAAAGCAGATAAATTGTTACAATTCCGGATTGATGATGGGTTGGAAAAACGTACAATCGTCTCCGGGATCGCTCAACACTATGCTCCGGAAGAGCTGGTAGGAAAACAGGTTTGTTTTATAGCCAATCTGGCCCCTCGAAAACTGAAGGGGATTGTCTCCGAAGGAATGATCCTATCTGCGGAAAATTTTGATGGTAAACTCTCAGTCATTATGCCAGAGCAAACCGTTAAACCCGGTAGTGAAGTGAAATAAGAAACCGAAGTAAAATAGCCCCCCCGTGTTTCCCGCGCAGGCGGGGACCGCAATGGAAGGGACGGTTCTCCTACTATTAAAGAGTTGAAATTGCCGGTTCTCCTGCGGTCCCCGCCTGCGCGGGAAACACGGGGGTACTTATACTTTTCCGTTAGTTTGATCTATTAATCCCTTCTTATCCATAAAATTTTCAATTCTCAATTGTTAATTTTCAATTGTTAGCTATATTTGTTGTTTCACTAACAGATGGACCTACTAAGATAAGGCAGGATGAGTACCAGACAGATGGCTATTATGTTTGATGAGAGTATTCAAATGGTAGATTTGCATACTCAATACCGGCGGTTGAAACCTGAGATCGACACGGCCATTCAATCCGTGCTTAATCAAAGTGCCTTTATCAATGGCCCTCAGGTGCAGGCTTTTGCTGATCATCTGGCAGCATATGTCGGTATCCCGCATGTAATTCCCTGTGCGAACGGGACAGATGCCCTACAGGTTGCCCTGATGGCGTTAGGACTACAGGCCGGTGACGAAGTGATCGTTCCGGCTTTTACCTATGTGGCGGCCGCTGAAGCCGTTGCTATGCTGGGAATGACGCCGGTTTTGGTAGATGTGGATCCCTATACGTTCAATATCAATCCGGAAAAAGTGGAGCATGCCATTTCCCGGCAGACCAAAGCAATTATTGCCGTACATCTGTTTGGACAGTGTGCCGATATGGAACCGATCCTGCGGATTGGAACCAAATATAATCTGGCGGTGATTGAGGATAATGCCCAATCCATCGGAGCACAGTATACCTTCAGGAATGGTGCGGTCAAACAAGCCGGTACGATCGGCCATGTAGGAACGACCTCTTTCTTTCCTTCCAAACCCTTAGCGTGTTATGGGGATGGGGGAGCCATGATGACTTCCGACGAGAAGCTGGCCCAACAGCTCAAAATGGTGGCCAGCCATGGACAAAGTACCAAATATCATCATCAGGTAGTCGGATGTAATTCCCGTTTAGACACGATCCAGGCAGCGATTCTGGATGTAAAGCTGAAATATCTTTCCGGATTCACCCAAAAGCGGATCGAAATAGCGTCGGAATATGACCGGAGCCTGTCCTCCATAGAGGAGATCATCATTCCTCGGGTGGCCTCGTTTTCTACCCATGTCTATCATCAATACACCATCCAGGTGAAGAACGGAAAAAGGGATGCCCTGAGAGAATATCTCAAACAAAAAGGCATTCCTACCATGGTCTATTATCCGGCTTCCTTAGAAAGACAACCTGCTTTTCGCGGATTGGCCCGTAAGGTAGATCACATGCCGGTAGCCCTGCAGTTACCGGAAAAAGTACTCTCGATCCCAATCCACACCGAACTGAAAGAGGAAATGGTGGATTATATTGTGGATCATATCAGACGATTCTTCAGATAAGGCTCATTCCCGTTACCTATGTCTGTATCAAAATCATTAAAGAAAAAAGATCTCCTTTGCCGGAACTGATTTTTTGTTTACTGCTTATTTTTTTCTAATATTGTGAATCCTACTAACTTTCAAAGAGACCGCATATGATAGGAAAGCATCTTTTTCAAAAAATAATCCGGAGTCTGGGACTTTTGTTATTAGTCATGACTCCCAGTAGCCTGGTCTGGGGAGAAACCCTGCCGGCAAAGAAAGTGAAAGTAGCTCTGATCTATACGATTACCACCCCTGAACTGAAAGAGGATGTCGTACGGGAGATAAGAAAGGAGTTAGGAGACCAGGTAGAGATCCTGAGTTATGAAGATCCTTCGGTTTTTAAGGAGTCTGAAGTACATGGATATGTAACAGCCAGGGCGGCTGCTAAATTGATAGGCATGTATATGAAAGCAGTGGAAGAGGGGGCAGAAGTGATCCTGAGTATTTGTTCTACTGTTGCGGATGCCACGTGTGCGATGCGGGATGCAGCGGCTTATATAGGAGTTCCTATGATCATGATCAATGAAGAGATGTGCCGGGAAGCTGTCCGGACGGGGAACCGGATTGCTGTCATGGCGACATTCCCAACAGCATTGGCTCCTACTAAAAATATCCTTCAGCGGGTAGCACGGGAAATGGGAAAACAGATAGAGATCATAGAAGTATTGGTTGAAAATGGCTTTGGCCTGGAACAGGAATCATTTAAAAAGCTGATGGCGGAAAAAGCAGGAGAGATTGTCAATCAGGCAGATGTCATCCTGTTTGCGCAGGGTTCTATGGCTTATTGTGAAGAATATATTGCCGGACTATATCACAAAGTGGTCCTTTCCAATCCCCGTTTTGGTGCCAAAGCAGTTAAATCCGCTTTAATGGAAAAAGGTTTGGTCCGATGAGATACAGAAAGCAGGTTTTGTAAAATTCCGTATATCTGTTTGACTGTTATAAAATGGATATAAAGTATCGTACCCACTATATATTATTTTCTCCCTTAGAAAGTTTTTTAGGTATTCACCTATTCACCTTTTACATAATCTGCTTGATAAGACCACTTTATGGTGAATACCCTGTGGTTTTTGGGTATTCACCAGGTATTCACTTTAAGAGGTAGGTATTCACCGGTCTGCCTAAACCAGTGCTCTTCTTTGTGCTTGCCCGGTTGATTTGCTCTACTTATAGGATTGGCATAAACAAAGGAGGAGTATAAATTAATCTTAATTCCACAGAAATTATCCGTACCCTCTACACCCTGGCTCCGTTATGTACCTACCTTTTCCCCCATAAGTACCTATATTATACCTGCTACCCTCTACACCCTACGGATAGTTTTTAGGAGGCCGGATAGGAAAGAGTGGAATTTTAATACAGGGATAGATAAGTTTTCCGCTTGTATAAAAGAAAGTTTCGTTTTACTCACTCAGGAAAAGAGTATAAATCCTATAAATGAATACCTGATTGAGAAGGTGAATACCGGGTGAATACCCAAAAACCGCTGGGTATTCACCGTGAATAGCTATTTTACAGTAGATTAACCAAAAGGTGAATAGGTGAATACCTAAAAAAAATCCCAGGAGAAAAAAGTTTTTTAATTAAATGGTTTACTCACTAATCGTAGGTACTCCATTATTTTTCTCCTGGGAATAAAAGAAATAAAAGCTAATTAGCTTTCTAATGTTTTCCGGGCTTCCCGGTCCGGGTCATTTTCTACAAAGCATTGATTATCCAGAATCATCACTTCGCCTTTTTCTTTGGTGTATTCCGGCCACTGGGGTAATTCACTGCCGTTAGGGTTGCCGGTGCGCATGAAACTCAATAAAGCATCGGACATTTTATTTGCCAGTTTACGTGGCGTGCTGCCACCTCCTGTATGGGTGACCATCCGGTCCGTATTACGGAACCAGAAACAGATATCCAGACAGTGGAAGGCACGCATGCGATTATTGAACAGGGGAGGGCACCATCCGAACCAGGCCATATAAACCGGTTGGTTTTGTTCCAGTTTGGCATTGGCTGTTTTGACTACCTGCACCCGGGAAGAAAGGATCATCACCCACAGATCCACGGGCCGGGCATCCGGGAAACTTTTTGCATAGGCATCTACAATAGCCTGTGCTTTTTCTCCCTGTTGAGGTTTAATCTTTTCCACTACATCCGCCAGGGTCATGTTTTCAAACGAACCATCCCCACGGGTAGGATTCCATTCATGGAAAGTAGTACACAGTAACATGGGTACCTGGGGACTGTTGGCACTGTTTGCTGACGAATAGAAAGTTCCTTTCGGGATATGAATACCATCTGCTACCGGACCGAAGGTTCTCCGGAGGTTAGATCCCAGGTCATTCAGGCATTTAGTACAGGCGCGGTCTGCGATATCGATGTATTCCCGCCAGGGTATTTCCTGTAATTTATCCGCCTGACCGGGAGATAGTCCGGCTTCTTTTAAAATATAGGTTCCGATTTGCCGGGTAATTTCCTGATTGGACGCTTCCACCGTGGAACCACTTAACGGAACCGCTTTATGAATCAGATTTTTGGCGGCCGGCATTGCGGCTACGGTACATACTTTGGAACCTCCGCCGGATTGTCCCATGATGGTTACATTCGATGGATCACCGCCAAAATTGGCAATGTTATGCTGAACCCATTCCAGGGCAGCAATAATATCTAACATCCCTACATTGCCGGAATCTTTGTATTTATCTCCTAAGGCTGAAAGGTCTGAGTAGCCGATAGAGCCTAACCGGTGATTCAGGGAACAGAACACCACATCTCCGTATTTACTCAAATTTTCTCCATGATAGCCGTCCTGCTCAATCGCATTTCCGTTGGTGAATCCGCCTCCGTGCATCCAGACCAATACCGGGCGCTTTTTACCGTCTGCCACACCGGGTGTCCAGACGTTCAGAAAAAGGCAATCTTCACTGACATCATAATAGTTCCAGTGGTCTACAAAGGTCCCGTAATTGTTGGGGAAACGGTTTTCCATCCGTTGGGGTGCCGTATTACCATAGAAAACGGCAGGTTGTATTCCCTCCCAGGGTTCCGGTTTCTGAGGAGGCATGAACCGGTTCTTACCGGAAGTGTCCGCTCCGTACCGGATTCCTAAAAAAGTATAGACCCCATTCATGATATATCCCTGCACTTTCCCGTATTGGGTCTGGGCAATAGCGATATAATCTCCGATGAAAAGGGCCTGGGAATCATTTTCACAACTATTGTTTTTACTCTCCGTTGCCTGGTTGCAGGAGGTGGCGGACATCAGCCCTCCCAGACTTAAAGAAACCGTACCGGCTCCTGCACTACTTAAGAAACTACGTCTGCTGATCTTCATGGTTTTTATTATTATGTAGGTTAATAGATTGTTCTTTTGGATATAAGACTGAAAAGTACAGGCAAGATATAAAAATTATTTCATAGCCTGTTCAATCACCCGGGCTGTTTTTTCATAACTTTTCCGTAGTACTTCCCTGACATCCATGGTTTCCCAGTAGGTTTTGTTAAATAGTTCAACAGATAGGGCTCCCCGGAAACCGGACTGGTAGAGGATGGGGAGAAGTTCGTCAAAAGGACAGATCCCATCTCCCGGCAATACACGGTCAGAATCGTTTAGCCGGGTTCTTTCCGGTGTAGTAGGATAGTCGTTGATATGGAATACAGGAAGTGCGGCCCCATGGATCAGCCTTAGACTATCGAAACTGTTTCCACCCCGGTAGAGATGATAAAAATCCAATAGCATGGTAGCATGCGGATGTCCGGTGCCTGTGGCGATATGGATGGTGTCTGAAAGTTGATTTAAATGTCCGGCACCCCATAATTCGAGAATAGGAGTAACTCCTGTCCGGTCTCCTGTTTCCAGTATTACTTTATATCGATCTGCATATTCGGATAACTTATTTCTGTCGAAAGAGATCAGGCCCTGGACCGGAGCGGCTATATATTTTCCCCCCAGCCGGGCGGTCAGCTCCATATCTTTCTGCATATTCCGGCAACCTTCTTCCCTTTTCTCCGGATCATCAGCGATCCAGTTGGAAAAGCTGATCATATTTTCAAGGATGAGATTTGAATCTTTTAGAAGCTGGGCGATCTCTTCCGGAGTGCCTCCCTCCTGCATATAAGTTTCCACATCCCGTACCCATAGTTCGATTCCGTCGAAACCGGCTTCTGCACATAGTTCGATCTGTTCCCGGACCGGGAGTTTATAGCCGGATATGGTGGACGTATTCAGACTGATGCGGAAAGGGCATTTATTATCCTGTGTTGGAACTATCTCTTCATTTGTGTTGGAAGAAGAGGTGCAACTCAGGAAAGAGAGTAGATTTCCGGCTAATAAAGTGGCTCCTGATCCCCGGATCATTTGCCGGCGGGTTATTTTTTCTTTTAACATATGGTGAAAGAATTTTGAATGATTTACTTCTTTTCCTCTCCGGAGCTACTCTGTGCATACCTCTTTTAATACCTAATCGAATCCCGGAGGGATCGCCTGTGACTAAGGGGGTGTCCCAAAAGTAAAACAAGAAATTGAAAAAGTTACGATTTATAAGTAATTACCCCGACAGGGGTTGCATGTGAATCGAAGATCGGCCTTAGCCAATAACCCCGGGTAGGCACCCGGGGGGGTGTAGGCGAAACCCTCTCCACAACAACCCTGAAAGGGTTGAACCCGCTTCGGGGTTCATAGCGTGTGACTGCTTTCCGCCACGGGTTTCACCCGCGGTTATTTACATTCAAGCCCTCCGGGCTTACAATCTGTAACTTTGTCAAAGAGCATATAGACTTTTGGCACACCCTCCTATAGAGGTCAGTAAGAATGAGCCCTGGTAGGGGTCAATAGGGTGATAGATAGTTCACCTCCTCCGGAGCTGATGTGTCAGTGTTATCTCTTCCGTGGGATATGCATCCCACGGTTAGTCACATGGAATCCCTTCGGGATAAAGGAGATATACACCGGGTAGCTCCAAAGATGAAGAGTGGTTAATAACCCGGATTTTGTTCCCAGGTGGTGTTTTTGGTGATCTGGTCGTAAGGGATCGGGAACAGGTCACGGGTGTTGTTTCCTTTATCTTCTTTAAATGTCCAGGAGCCTCTTGCGAACTGGTTCCAGCGGATCAGATCCTGTCTTCTCCACCCTTCCCAGGCAAATTCCCGTCCCCTTTCCCGGATCAGTTCGTCCAGCGTCAGGGTGGTAGGGGTGTAGACCGGCATATTGGCACGTTCACGGATTAACCGGAATTGGGGATCGTTGCATAGTTCGCTTAATGAACCGTTTCCTCCCCGCAGGATCGCTTCTGCTTTCATATAATAGATATCAGCCAGCCGGTAGATCACGAAGTCATTATTCATATTTCCGGACATCCCTTTTTCATATTCATATTTCTGAATACGGGCACCATCCCATTTATTGGCAGCCGTTAGGGAAGTCACTTCAATGGTCAGATCTAACTGATAACCATCCAGGTCCGGATTAGCGACCGGCACTCCTTCCGGTGTGTAGCAAAGTCCATACAGGAAAGTGGCACGTTTACGGATATCTTCGTCATCATACAGATCCATGAAGTCAGGGGTGGCACATCCACCATTCCAGCCACCAACATTAATCCCCCATATCTCGCGGCAGCTGTTGTGCCCTGAGAATTTGTGAAAGTGAAATTCGTAATCACCATTGGAATTGATTCCGTTTTGCATAGGAATCACAAAAATGTTCTCTGCACAATCCTTATTATATACTTTAAAAGGTTCACTGAAATTTGTAACGATTTCGTAGTGAGTAGAGTAAATAATTTCATCACAATATTCAATGACTTTATTCATATCTGCCGGATCGAAGGAAGAGAGGCCTTTGAATACATTCGCATTCAGATATAATTTTGCTAACATAGACTGAGCCATACGTTTCGTACATCTTCCGTAGTTTTCTGCGTCTGGCTTATCATCCAGATAATCCATGTTCTCTGTAATACATGTGATTAGCTTTTCATATATATCAGCTCTCCCGGATTGTGGATAGGATGTTACTTCATCTGTATAATCTTCAATATAGGGCACATTCCCGAACAGGTCCAGAATAAGTGAATAGTAGAAAGAGCGCAGAACAGCTGCTTCCGCTTTATATTTGTAATAAATATTCTCTTCCATATCCTCTTTATAGGTATCCAGATCATAAATTACACGGTTACAGGTGGTAATTCCTGAGAAGAGGGATACCCATACATCGTTTAACTTGTCTAAATTGACAGCCCACTCATGTTTATGAAGTGCCTGCCAGGTTCCCCCATCGTACCAGTCATTACTTGGAGCACGGGTCGGTACCACGCATTCGTCGGAAGAAACGGTTTGGAATCCCCAGACACCCCAGTGATTCTGGTAAGCCTGTAATTCCGCATAGGCAGCACCAACAGCCTGAGGGATTAAGGAGGGATCCGAATAGAAATCATCGGAAGTCATTTTTCCGCTTGTATCTTCATCCATATCCACACATGCAGGAAGGAATAATCCTAAAGATATGAAAGTGAATAATGTATATATTAAATGATATTTTTTCATGACTTTGAGTTTTTATAGTTGATCAAAATGTAACATTTAATCCTAAAATGAAAGCACGTATGGCAGGATAGTAACGTGTTCTTTCAATACCCATATTATCAATCCCTACCATATCTACCTCCGGATCAATCCCTTTATATTTAGTGATTGTAAAAAGATTCTGTCCTGAGAAATAGAGACGTAGATTGGAAAGATAAGGGATATTGGTAACCGGGAAGTTATAGCCCAGTGTCAGATTGTCCAGTTTCAGGAACGAGCCGTTCTCCAGGTAATAATCGGAAGGTTGTGCGGCATCATTCAGGGGAGTATCCAATACGGAGACCAGCATGTTCTTTTCCTCTCCGGCTACCGAACGGTTTTCTAATGCCATACGGCCGACATTGAACACGTCATTTCCAACCACTGCCCGCAGGGAGAAGGAAAGGTCAAAGTTTTTATAGCTGAATTCATTGGTCCATCCTGCGATGAAATCCGGTTGGGCATTTCCTACTATTTCCCGGTCGTCATCAAAGGTAAAAGTGCCATCATTGTTTACATCTTTGAATTTCCAGGTTCCATCTTCGTTGAAGCCTTCAAATACAGGCATATAGAAATCACCGACTCTGCCACCCGGAACCAAACGGATCAGTGGGGTGCTGTTCATTCCTCCTAAGTCACCATCCGACAGATATCCTTTTTCAATCCAGTCCGTTTGGAAATGGTCATTACTGAATTTATCAATCTTACTATCATTAAATGAGAAGTTAATAGAACTGGTCCATGAAAATTCCCGGTTTCGTACAGGAGTACCGGATATCGTAAATTCCAATCCTTTACTGGTTGCATCACCCACATTGGCTAACATATCTTTATATTGATAAGGGGGAGTGGGAACTTTATAGGTATACAGCAGGTCCGTCACTTTTCTTTTATATAGGTCTACAGTTACTGACAGGCGGTTATTTAAACCGACATAGTCCAGACCTAAATTCCATTCACCTTTCTTTTCCCATTTAATATCTTCATTCAGATTCTGGGTAGGGCCGTAGGCGTTTTGCCAGATCCCGGTAGAATGGTCATAATAACGGCCTACCACACCCATCATAGACAGAGATTTGTAGCTTTCTTCCGGCATATTACCTGTCACCCCATACCCCAGACGAAGTTTTAATTCATCAATCTGCGCGATGTCCTGCATAAAACCTTCATTACTGATGCGCCATCCTCCGCTGACTGCCGGGAAGGTTCCCTATTTGTGGTTAGCCCCTAAACGGGTGGAAGCTTCGTGACGTATGGAAGCAGATAGTAAATAGCGTTCGTCATAATTGTAGTTTACACGACCAAAGAAAGAGACCAGATTATCCTGTGAAATGTCACTTTCCATCATATCCTGTTTCGGATCATTTAACAGGTTGGTACCTGCTCCCATATTATAACAAGAGAATACATCCGAATCGAAGTTGGTATTATACATCTGGAAATGTTCTTTGAAGTTATGTTCATAGGAATATCCTCCCAGGACAACCAGATTGTGTTTACCAAATCCTTTTACATAATCCACGGTAGTCTCAATAGTCTCATTACGGCGGTTATCGTAACGGCGTTTGGCATATCCGTAATTGGAGGTATTATAAATTTCCCGGGATTGGTATTGTCCCAGGTTTTTGTCCATATAGTTTACAGATCCGAATACCTGCGCCCGTAATCCTTCAATAATATTCCACGTGATACGGGCAGAACCCTGGAAAAGGCCCCCTTTGGTTTCTTTGATACGTTGTTTCATATAAGCTACCGGATTGTCATAATTCTGAATAGCCAGGGCATAATATCCTCCGGATGACGTGTTTTCCGGGTCATAGACCGGAGCGGTGGGATTGTAATGTTGTGCATGTTTAAAGGCAGAATAGGCATTATAATCGTCCTCACTGTCTTTTACATTTTCCTGGTTGAAACGACGATATGTTGCATCATATGCGATCTGTATCCTGTTGTTGAGCAGGCTCTGATTAGCAACAAAGCGGGCAATCAGTTCATTATACCCTGAATTGATCGCTAATCCCGGATTATCTTTATAGGAAAGAGAAGCCCGGTAATTAAATTCATTGGTTCCTCCGGTCAGGGATAGATTGTGTGAGTGGATAAAGGGGGTACGGGTGATCTCTTTCATCCAGTCTGTGTCATATCCTCTGTCTATTCCTCCGTTGGCCAGAAATTGCTCCCGGTTCATCAGATCCAGTTGATTGGCAATCGTAGCAATGGAAGCATATCCACTGTAAGAGACTGTTGTTTTTCCCGCACTTCCCCGTTTGGTTGTTACCAGAATCACCCCGTTTGTACCACGGGTTCCATAGATCGCTGCAGCAGAACCATCCTTCAGGATATCAATACTTTCAATGTCATCCTGAGGAATAGCCGAAAGATCCCCCTGGGGTATTCCATCTATAATGATCAGGGGAGAGGTATTTCCGGTGAGGGAAGAGGCACCGCGTAACTGGAATTTGTAATCTGAATTGGGGTCGCCACCGTTTGGTTTGGAGATATTCAGCCCGGCTACTTTTCCCTGAAGCATCCCCATGGGATTGGTTTGTACTCCTTTGATCAGTTCACCCTCTTTTAATCCGGCAACAGATCCGGTTAATTCTTTCTTTTTCTGGGAACCATATCCAATAGCAACCACTTCACCTAACAGAAAGGCATCGTCTTCCAGTAAGATGGCAAGGGGAGAGTTGTTTCGTACCGTGACTTCTTTATCTACATACCCGATGTAACTAATCACTAAGGTACTGTTAAGGGGTACATTCAATTCAAAATGACCATTCATATCAGTGGCCGCTCCGATAGTGGTACCTTTAACCACTACATTGGCTCCGATAATCGGATCTTTATGTTCGGCATCAGAGACAGTTCCCCGGAGAAGAATATCCTGGGCAAAGAGCGGAAGAGCGAAACAAAAGGATAGGACTATACCTATTATCCTTTTTAACAGGCTACCGGTTGGCTTCAGACCGGGCAGTTGGCGATTTAGATAATGTTTCATAATATTGAAATTAAAGTTAACAATAAGGGAGTTTGATAGAGAAGTTCAAAAAGTTTAAGGAGTTCAAGAGGGTCAGGGAGTTAAGGAGTCAGCAATAATGATTGCTACCTGACTCCTTAACTTCTGAGGAGCAAAGCGAGTGTGGACTCCTTTGACTCCTTTCTTATATCAAATGCCGGGAAATTCCCAGCCGTTGTGGTATGGTGGTTTCACATAGGCATCTGCCTGTGGATTGTTGATAAACTTTTTAGTTTTGGGATCGTATACGACTTTAGTTTGGGTCAGATAGGAGATATTGCCCATGTGGGCTAATATGGTGGCAAAAGCACCTTTTTCGACCGGACTATTGGTTTGGATGGATTTATTCCGGATACATTCGCCCCAATTGGTTGCATGATCCCGTATACCTCCGTCTTCAAATGGTCCTACTAATTGTGCCCGGTGAGTGAGTTCAATCCCTTCTCTGTTTTTTACCGGTATTAATTCATATCCTTCCCGGTTACAGACTAAAGTTGCGTTGCTTCCGATCCATACTACCCCCTGGTCCCGGTTGTAGAGGTGAGCCACCTGTTGTGCCCATTCAATATGAAACTTTTCATACTGGAAAATGGTGGTCTGACAGCTGGGGGTTTCATTGAATGAAGTGGGGTCTTTGTATGCCGTTGAGAATACGGATAACGGATAGGAACGGTCGTTCATGCCTAATGCTTTTAATCCGTCGAAGGCTGAGTCGATCCAATGTACCCCCCCCAGTCTGTCTGTTGTCCACCGCCATAGTCCCAGAAACCCCGCCATCCGCGTACGCGGCCATAATTGTAAGGTCTTTGCGGGGCCGGACCCAGCCACATGTTATAGTCTAAAGAATTGGGAATGGAACTGTCTTCTACAGGCGGACGGGGATTCGTACTCTGGCACAGGAAAATCTGTACTTTGTAGACATCACCCAAAACCCCTGTTTTTAATATTTCATTGGCGGCTTTGAAATACCGCTGGCTGGTTTGCCAGAGTCCGGTGGTTACTACACCTTTATATTTTTGTTGCAGATCTATCATCGCATTACACTCTGCGATGGAATTAGCTACTGGTTTTTCTACATAAATGGCTTTGCCTGCTTTCAGGGCCTCGCCGAATATATAGGTATGCCAGTGATCCGGAGTTGCGATAATCACACCATCAATGTCTTTATCTTCCAGTAGCTTCCGGAAATCACTGTAGAGTTTAATATTCGCTGCATTTTCCGGGAACCTCTTTTTGAAATCGGCAGCCTGGGATTCCAGTCTTTCTTTGTCTACGTCACACATGGCTACACAATGTACCCAGCTATTTGCCAGCATACCAGCCATATCCGCACATCCCATACCGACTCCGATCACTCCGATATTGACACGGTCACTGGGAGCACTTTGTTTCATGGAGTGAAGGGTTTCAGAGGAAAGCAGGGGGGGATATCCCTAATCCGGCGGCTAACAAACCGGAGCTTTTTAAAAAGTTTCTTCTTGTTGTCATATTAATAATGGTATTAGATGAAATATTAGGTTCAATTTATAAATTCCGTATCCATATATTCCGGAAAGCTACTTCCGTCCCATGATCCTGGAGGGAGATTGGTAAACGGCCGTGTGCTGTATATTTAGGTAAACCTATATAGGGAGTATTTCCTTTCAGAACATAGTTATTCTGAACAACGATCCCGTTTAAGACAACGGTAACGATAGCCGGTGATTCCAGTTCATCGTTCGTTCCGAACCGGGGTCCTCTCCAGTAGATATCATACACCTGCCATTCCCCGTTTCGGGTATACGCATCTGCTAACGGAGCCTGCTGTTTATAAACACTTCCAACCATTCCGTTTACATAGGTCGGGTTGTTGTCCCCATCCAGTACCTGGATTTCATATCTGCCTTGCAGGAAGATTCCGCTGTTCCCTCTGTCCTGTCCGTTATGGTTTTCCGGTTGAGGGGATCTGAATTCGATATGTAACTGGCAATCTCCGAAATAGTCTTTGGTCTGGATCGTACCGGTGCCCGGCTTCACAAGTAACTCTCCATTCCTCACTGTCCAGGGAGCAGGTTCTCCTTTGGAAGTTTCCCAAAGGGAAAGGTCCGTACCATTAAACAAAATAATTGCATCAGACGGAGCATTCGTCCCAGGAGTTACTTTAG